>Ga0209699_100111_pt1 | contig 98592 bp, 93 predicted proteins | sample SynthPrep_1_END__FD_187204 | JGI IMG/M metagenome (GOLD analysis project Ga0209699, IMG submission 187204) | Synthetic microbial communities from Ohio, USA - SynthPrep_1_END_DS7_MetaG (SPAdes) (version 2) | ecosystem: Engineered > Bioreactor > Aerobic > Activated sludge | place: USA: Ohio...
GCGGGGGGCGGTGCCGCGTGGGCCGGCGGGCAGGCTGCGTTCGATTTCGGCCAGGGCCTCCAGCTTCTGTTGCAGCAGCTCCGCCTGGCGCTGGCTGTCCTTCAACTGCTGGTTGCTGCGTTCCAGCTGCTGGGTGAGGCGCTGGACCACGGTTTCCAGGCGCTGGCGCTCGGCGGTTTGCTCCTGCAACTGGTGGGCGAGGATGGCGGGGTCGCGCTCGGCCGGGGGCGGCCGGCCGATGCAGCCGGCGAGTGGGGCCAGCAGGAGGACGGCGGCCAGCGCTGGCAGCAGCCGGCGGCGGGCGGAGCTAGGGGTTTCAGCGTGCATGGGGCAGATCGATCCGGAAATGGGCGCCCTGGGGCGTGGGCAGCACGGCGACGCGGCCGCCGTGGGCGACGATGAATTCGCGCACGATGGCAAGGCCGAGGCCGCTGCCGCCGGCCTTGCCGCGCAGCGGCTCGGCGGGGCGCCGGCTGCCCTGGAAGAAGGGGTCGAAGATGCGTTCGACTTCCTCGGCGGCCACGCCGGGGCCTTCGTCCAGGCAGTCTATGGCCACGCCCTGCGGGCCTGCGCCGAGGCGGAAGCGGACGGTGCTGCCGGGCGGCGCATAGGCCAGCGCGTTGGCGAGCAGGTTGCCCAGCACCAGCTTGAGCTTGCCCTCGTCGGCGAGCACCGCCGCGCCGTCCTCGCCGGGCAGGGTTTCCACCTTGATCGTGACCCGCCGCGCCTCGGCCTGCAGACGCTGTTCCTCCACCACCGCGGCCACCAGCGGCGCCAGGGCGACGCGGCGGCGCGACAGGCGGCGGGCGTCGAACAGGGTGGCGTTGTAGTCCAGCAGGTGTTCGATGCGCTCCTGCAGGGTGCGGGCGTTGTGATCCAGGATGCGGATGACTTCTTGCTGGCGCGGCGAGGTGGGGCCGGCCACCTCGTCCTGCAGCAGGGCCACGCCTTCGCGCAAGGAGGCGAGCGGCGTCTTGAGTTCATGGGAGACGTGGCGCAGCACCCGGGCGCGGTTGGCTTCCAGGTCTGCCAGGCGCAGGCGCAGCCAGTCCAGCCGGTGGCCGATCTCGCGCAGGTCGGCCGGGCCGCCGACGTTCATGCGGCGGTCGAAGCGGCCTTCGCCCAGTGCGGCGATGCCGCGGCCGATGCGCCGCAGCGGCCGTACCACCCACCAGCCGGTGAGGCCGGCGAGCACGAAGGCGGCGGCGATGGCGGCCAGCACCTGCTGGGCGAGGCGTTCGCGGCGATGGTCCAGGGCGTCGAGCTGGCGGCGGTTGTCTTCCTCGATGCGGCTGCGCACCGCGCCGGCCAGGTGGCCGTTGAGTTCGGCCAGCCGCGCCAGCGCCGGCTGCAGGCGTCCGGCGTCCGGCTTGTCTTCGAGGGCGCCATGGGCGGCGTCCGCCGCCTGGCGCCAGCTCGCCAGTTCCGCCTTGAAACCGGTCTCCGGCAGGGCGAGGAAACCGGAGGTGGCGGCACTCTCCAGCCGGTCCAGCGCGGCCACAGCTTCGGTGTGGGCGACGGCGAAGCGCTGGCGCAGCGCCGGATCTTCCAGCACCACGAACTGGCGGGCGCTGCGTTCCATGTCCACCGTGCGTTCGCCCAGTTGCTGCACGGCGGTGGTAAGGCCGAGGGCGGTGGCGCTGCTGTCGCGGCTGCGCCGGGCGAAGTCCTCCAGCGCCAGCCAGCCGCTTACCGCCGCGGCGCCGAGGATGCCGGCGATCAGCAGGAAGCTCGCCAGCAGTGTGGCGCGGAAGGAGAGACGGGGCATGGGCAGGCGGATGGAGGTCGCAGGAGGGAAGGAGCACCGGCTCGGCTGCGGACGATCCGCGAGTTTAGGCAGCGGCCCGCGGCGGCCGGGGTAAGCAAGTGCAAATTCATGTTTCCCGGCCGGGTGTCGCCTGGATGTGACAGCCCTGAAGGCTGGCGGGGCAAGGGTTTGGCCGCTTTGACGGGAAAGGGTGTCGCCAGCAGGCGACGGTTTCCATGCTTCGATTCAAGCGAAATCGAGCTTCTTAATTGCAAGTTGCTGATGATGTTTGTTTTTTTGCTTCAGGCACGGTGCTTGCCATCTCCGGCGGAGGGGCCGCGTCGGCGGGCCCGCAACAGTTCCGAGGAGAAACCATGTTCAACAAACCCGCCATGTTCCCCAAAACCGCCGAACCCGCCGGTGCCCGGCCGCTACGCCCCGGCATGGGCGCCAGCGTGAGCGCGGCGGCGCCCGGTTCGTCTTCCGCCGCCGGCAGCCCGCCGATGACGCCGACGCGGGAGCCGGCCGAGGAGAAGGTGGAAGAACGGCTGGAGCAGGGCGCGAGCCCGGTCGCGGAAGAGGACAACGCCAGCGGCGGGAGCCGGCTGATCGTTGGCCCGGATGTGAAGCTGAAGGGGGCGGAGATCCTGGATTGCGACACCCTGGTGGTGGAAGGCCGGGTGGAGGCGACCATGGACAGCCGCGTGATCCGCATCGCCGAGAAGGGCGCCTACGCCGGCACGGTGGGCATAGACGTGGCGGAGATCCACGGCCGCTTCGACGGCGAACTCACCGCGCGCAAGCAGCTCATCATCCATGCCACCGGGCGGGTCAGCGGCAAGATCCGCTACGGCAAGATCTTCATCGAGGAAGGCGGCGAGATTTCCGGCGACGTGCAGTCGCTGGCGGCGTCTTCCTCCGCCTCATCCTCGCCGGTGCGGCGTCCGACCGAGTTGCGGCCGGAGAGCGACAATAACCTGACCGAGAGCAAGCCGCTGGCCGCATTGGCGGGGTGAGCTGAAACAGACGGGCGGTCGGGGGGCCGCCCGTTCCTGCCGTCTTTGATCGGCGGTTTCCGTGGTCCGCCGGTTTGCGCGAGGGGATGGCAGCAGGGGACGCCCCACCCCACTGAATGCAGCAGCAGGCGTTGGCCGCCGGACCGAGAGGCATCCGGCGGTTTTTTTTCGCCGTGCCCGGGGCGCCCGCCTCAGCCGGCGGCCGGCAGGCTGAAGTCGAAGGCGGTGCCGCCGGCGCCGCTGTCGGCGAGGACGATGTCGCTGCCGTGCAGCTGCAGCAGCCGATGGACGATGATCAGGCCCAGTCCGCCGCTATGGCTGCTGTCCGTACGCCGCGCCATTGCGCGGATGAAGAGATTGTCGCGGGTGGCGGCCGGGATGCCGGGGCCGTTGTCGCTGATGCGTACCTGCACCCGCCCGCCGGCGGCGCGCAGGCGGACGGTGATGCGGGTGCCGGCCGGGGTGTGGCGGATGGCGTTGTCCAGCAGGTTGGTCAGCACGCGCTCGACCATGCCGAGATCGGCGTGGACCGGCGGCAGCGGGGTTTCGAGGTCCACCGCGAGGGATTGTTGCCGTGTTTGTGCGGCGAGCTCGAACTTCTGCGCCACGTCCTGCAGCAGTTCGGGCAGGGCGAAGGGCTCGGGGGCCGCCTGCACCAGGCCGGACTCCAGGCGGGCGAGGTCGAACAGCTCCTGCGCCAGGCGGCCCACCTTGCGGCTCTGGTCGAGGGCGATGTCGAGATAGCGCTGGCGCGCCTCGGGGGCCAGCGTGGCGTCTTTCAGGCGCAGGGTTTCCAGGTAGCCGTGCAGCGCGGTCAGCGGTGTGCGCAGGTCATGCGAGATGTTGGCGATGAGTTCGCGCCGGCATTGGTCCTGCCGGCCCAGCTCGGCCCACTGCTGGGCGATGCGCTCGCCCATCTGGGCGAAGGCCCGGCGCAGCACGGCGATCTCGTCGCCGCCGGCTGGCTCGCCGACGCTGGCGAGGGCAGCGGCGCGTTCGCCGTCGCCGTCGAAGCGGCTCACCGCGTCGGTGAGGGCGCGCAGAGGGCGGGTGATGAGGCGGAAGGCGAGCAGACCCATCAGCAGCGCCAGCAGCGCAGCCAGCGCAGTGGTCCATAGCGCCATGCGCAGGGCGGTGTCGCGCGCCAGCGGGGTAGAAACCGCCTCCAGCTCCTCGCCCTGCAGGATCACGTAGACCCAGCCCGCCGCTTGCCCGGCCACCTCCACCGGGGCGGCGCTGAAGACCTTGCGCGCATGCGTGCTGCGCGGGTCGTCGCCCATCACCGGCAGGGCCGCGCCGGCCTGCAGGCTGCGCAGCGGGGCGAGGGTCACGCGCTGGCGGCGCAGGTGGCCCGGCGGCGCGGCGTGGGCGACGATGAGGCCGTCCTGGTCGAGCAGGTAGACCTCCACCGAGGGATTGACCGCCATCAGCTTGTCGAACAGCTCGCGCACCGCGGCCGAGCGCCAGCCGGCGGCGTCGGCGAGCTGGGCGTTGGCGGCGATGTGCGCGGCCAGGCCACTGGAAAGCTGCTGGATGGCGGCTTGCTCGTGGCGCTCGGCGGTGCGCATCTGCAGCCACACCGAGATGCCGCTGCAGGCCAGCAGCAGGCTGGCGAAAACGAGGAACAGGCGGCGGCTGATGGAGGCGGTCATTGCGCCTCCCCCGCCGCCGGCCGGGCGGCGAACTTGTAGCCCTTGCCCCATACGGTGAGGATGCGGCGCGGCGCCGCCGGGTCGGCCTCGATCTTGGCGCGCAGGCGGTTGATATGGGTGTTTACCGTGTGTTCGTAGCCCTCATGGGCGTAGCCCCATACCTTGTCCAGCAGCTCCAGGCGGGAGAACACCCTGTCTGGATGGCGGGCGAAGAAGTGCAGCAGGTCGAACTCGCGCGGGGTCAGATCCAGCACGGCGCCGTCGGCGGCGGCGGTGCGCGCCACCGGGTCGATGGCGATGCCGTGGCAGGCCAGCGCGCCGGCGTCCAGGCGGGCGTTGCGGGCGAGCGCGTCGGCGCGGCGCAGCAGGGCCTTCACCCGGGCGACCAGTTCGAGCATGGAGAAGGGCTTGGCGAGGTAGTCGTCCGCGCCCAGCTCCAGCCCGAGGATGCGGTGCATCTCGCTGGAGCGCGCGCTGATGATGATGATGGGCAGGTAGCGGGCGAGGCCGCGGGCGCGCTTGCAGATCTCCAGCCCGTCCACCCCCGGCAGCATCAGGTCCAGCACCAGCAGGTCCCAGGCCTGTTCTTCCACCAGGCGCAGGCCGCGGTCGCCGTCGGCGGCGTGTTCGACCGCATAGCCCTCGTCGCCGAGGTGCATGCGCAGCAGGTCGGCGATGTGGGCGTCGTCCTCGACGACGAGCAGCCGCGGCGGCTTGTCCATGGTGATTCCGTAGGCCTGTCTGCGTGCATCTTCGCCGAATCGGCGCCGGCCAGGTATCACGGATTGTTTAACTCTGCGTGAGGACTCCGCGACCGCGGCGGCGGAACAATGCGCCGCATCGAGGCCGCCGTGCCGCCAACCGGAGTTACGTCATGTCCGCTCCCGCCGCTTCCCCGGCCGTGCCAGCCGCGCCCGTTCATGCGGCCTGGCTGCGGCTATGCCACTGGGCGAACGCCCTGGCGGTGGTGCTCATGATTGCGAGCGGCTGGCGCATCTACAACGCTTCGCCGCTGTTCGGTTTCACCTTCCCCCCGGGATGGACCCTGGGTGGCTGGCTGGGCGGCGCGCTGCAGTGGCACTTCGCCGCGATGTGGCTGCTGGCGGCCAACGGCCTGGTCTATCTGGCCGCAGGCATCGCCGGGGGCGGCTTGCGCCGGCGCCTGTTGCCGCTGTCGCCGGCGGGGTTGGGGCACGACCTCCGCGCCGCCCTGCGCGGACGGCTGCAGCACCCGCAGGCCGGCCGCTACAACCAGCTGCAGCGCGCGGCCTACTTGTTCGCGCTGGCGGTGCTGGCGGCGCTGGTGATGTCCGGGCTGGTGTTGTGGAAGCCGGTGCAGTTCGAACTGTTGCGTGGCTTGCTGGGGGGTTACGAGGCTGCCCGCCGGGTGCATTTCTTCGCCATGGCGGCGCTGCTGGCGTTTGTTCTCGGCCACGCAGCACTGGCCTTGCTGGTGCCGCGCACGCTGGTGGCGATGGTTCGCGGACGCTGAGCGAAAAGGACAGGGACACATGGAAAACGGCTTCTTTTCCCGCCCGCGCCCCGCGCCGCTGGCGCCCGCAGAGGAGGCGGCCGCGCTGAAGGCGGCGCGCGCGCTGCTCGCGGCGCGGCTGCCTTCCGGGCGCCGCGGCTTCCTGCGCCAGCTCACCCTGGGCGGGGTCGCCCTGCTGTCGGGCTGTTCGCTGCGCGGCGACGATGGCGGCGACAGCGTGGAGCAGGCGCTGATGGCACTTTCGCGCTTCAACGACGCCGCGCAGGGCTGGCTGTTCGATCCGGCGGCGCTGGCGCCGACCTACCCGGGCAGCATGATCACCCGGCCTTTTCCGTTCAATGGCTTCTACCCGGAAGCGCTGGCGCCGGTGGTGGATGAGGCCGACTACCAGCTGGAAGTGCGCGGCCGGGTGGCCGACCACCGGCCGTGGCGGCTGGCGCAGCTGTGGGCGCTGCCGCAGCAGGAACAGATCACCCGGCACATCTGCGTTGAAGGCTGGAGCGCCATCGGGCGCTGGGGCGGCGTGCCCTTTGCCGAGTTCCTGCGCCGTGTGGGCGCCGACCTCGGCGCGCGCTACGTGGGCTTCGAATGCGCCGATGGTTACTACACCGCCATCGACATGCCGACCGCGCTGCACCCCCAGACCCTGATGGCGCTGAGCTATGACGGCCAGGTGCTGCCGCGCAGCTATGGCTTTCCGATGAAGCTGCGCATCCCCACCAAGCTTGGCTACAAGAACCCGAAGCATGTACGGGCGCTGTTCGTGACCGACCGCCGCCCCGGCGGCTATTGGGAGGACCAGGGCTACAACTGGTTCGGCGGCCTGTGAGCCGCAGGCATTTTCCGCGTCCGGCAACGGCCGGTCGCTTCCTTCGCAGTTCCCTTCCTAGCAGGAGCACACCATGAAGAAGCCGATCGCAGCGACCCTCGTTCTGTCCCTGATGCTTGCCGCCTCTGCCGCACTGGCTGCGGATATGGGCATGGACAACAAGACCATGCCGGAGACGATGAAGAAGGACGGCATGCCGGCCGACGGCATGAAGAAGGACGCCATGGGCCATGATGGGATGAAGAAACCCGAGACGATGAAGAAGGATGGGATGACCAAGGACGGAATGAAGAAAGAACCCATGGGGCATGACACCATGGACAAGCCGGGGACTGGGGAGATGATGAAGAAATAAGCCGCCGCAAGGACCGCGGGCAGCGGGGGAGCAGGCGTGAGGCTGCTCCCCCGCTTTGCCGTGTTCACCGTTGCCCGGCCGACGGTCGGGCAACGGTTCAGCGCGCGGTGACCACCGGGATGCCCTTGAGGCGGGCGCCGGCGGGTGGCAGCGCGTCTGCCGACACCGCGCGCGCGAGGTAGGGCGACAGGCCGAGGCGGGGAGCCAGCCGGGCTTCCTGCGCCAGCACGCCGCGCAGGCTGGCGAGCTTGATGTGGCCGTAGCCGCGGATGCGCTCCGGCAGGGCGGCGAGTTCCACCGCGCTGGCGAGGTTGTCGGCGGTGAGCCGCGGCAGCAGGGCTTCCATCATCTCGGCGTAGCGCGCGGCCAGCTCGCGTTCCATGCGGCGTTCGGCCGTGTGGCCGAAGGGGTCCAGCCAGCTGCCGCGCAGGAACTTGCCCTTGGCCAGCCAGCCCATGGCTTTGTGCATCCAGCCGCCGTAGCGCAGCTTGCGCGGCGCGCCGCCGTCCTTGGCCCGCGCCAGCAGCGGCGGCGCCATGTGGAAGGAGAGCTTGAGCTCGCCCTCGAAGGTTTCTTCCAGCGCCTTGGTGAAGCGGCCGTCGGTGTAGAGGCGGGCGACTTCGTATTCGTCCTTGTAGGCCAGCAGCTTGGCATAGCCTTGGGCGACGGTGCGGGTGAGCGCGAGTTCGCCGGCGGGGGCGAGCCGGCTTTCGGCGGCGCGCACCGCGTCCACCAGCTTGCGGTAGCGCGCGGCGTAGGCGGCGTTCTGGTAGCCGGTGAGGAGTTCGCTGCGGTGGGCGATCAGGGCGTCCAGCGTCATCGCCTTGGGCGCCGGTTCTTCGGCCAGTTCCAGCACGGTGTCCGGCGCGTCGGCGGCGAGGCGGCCGAGGTGGAAGGCCATGCGGTTCATCTCCACCGCCACGCCGTTGAGCTGGATGGCGCGTTCCAGCGCCGCCAGCGATACCGGCACCCGGCCGCGCTGCCAGGCGTAGCCGAGCAGCAGCAGGTTGGCGCCGATGGAGTCGCCCAGCAGGCGCAGCGCGAGGTCGTAGGCATCCACCGTTTCCAGCGCGGCGGGGTCGTCGGCGCTGCCGGCGGCGTGGCGCAGCTTGTCGATCAGGGCGTCGGCATGGAGGCTGGCGTCGGGATCGCGCACGAACTTGTCGGTGGGGTTCTGGTGGCTGCTGGCGACGATGCGGGTGCGGCCGCGGCGCACCGTCTGCAGGGCGTCGGCGGAGGCGCCGACCACCAGGTCGCAGGCCAGCAGCAGGTCGGCCTGCTGGGTGTCGATGCGCACCTGGTTGAGCAGCTCCGGCCGCTTGGCCCAGCGGATGAAGGCGAGCACCGCGCCGCCTTTCTGGGCGAAGCCCATGAAGTCCAGCTGGGAGCTGGCCATGCCGTCCAGGTGGGCGGCCATGCTCACCAGCGCGCCGACGGTGACGACGCCGGTGCCGCCGACGCCGGTGATCAGCATGTCGTAGGGCGCTTCGTCCAGCCGGGTGGCCGGCTGCGGCAGGTGGGCGATGAGTTCGTCCAGCCGGGCGCCGGACAGCCTGGCGACGCGCTTCTTCAGCCTGGCGCCTTCCACCGAGACGAAGCTGGGGCAGAAGCCCTGCACGCAGGAGTAGTCCTTGTTGCAGGAGGATTGCTCGATCTGGCGCTTGCGCCCCAGCGGCGTCTCCAGCGGCAGCACCGACAGGCAGTTGGACTGCTGGCCGCAGTCGCCGCAGCCTTCGCACACTTCGGCGTTGATGAAGATGCGGCGGTCGGGGTCGGGGAAGGCGCCTTTCTTGCGCCGGCGTCGCTTCTCGGCGGCGCAGGTCTGGTCGTAGATGAGGCAGGTGACGCCCGCGATGTCGCGCAGCGTGCGTTGCACCGCGTCCAGCTCGCTGCGGTGGTGGAAGGTGGTGCCGGGCGGGAACAGGTTCTCCTGGCCCTGGTACTTCTCCGGCTCGTCGGACACCACCGCCAGCTTCTTCACGCCTTCGGCCTCGACCTGGCGGGCGATGCGCTCGACGCCGATGACGCCATCCACCGGCTGGCCGCCGGTCATCGCCACCGCGTCGTTGTAGAGGATCTTGTAGGTGAGGTTGGCGCGGGCGGCGATGGCCTGGCGGATGGCGAGCAGGCCGGAGTGGAAGTAGGTGCCGTCGCCCAGGTTCTGGAACACGTGCGGGCGCTTGGTGAAGCGGCCGTGGGCGGCCCAGTCCACGCCTTCGCCGCCCATCTGGATCAGGCCGGTGGTGTCGCGCTCCATCCACGAGGCCATGAAGTGGCAGCCGATGCCGGCCTGGGCGATGGAGCCTTCCGGCACCCGCGTGGAGGTGTTGTGCGGACAGCCGGAGCAGAAGTAGGGCAGGCGGCGCACCGCGTCGGCGGCGTTGGAAAGCAGCTCGGGGGCGGTGAAGTGGCGCACCCGGTCACGGCGGTCCAACGCCGGCTTGTGCCGCGCCAGCCAGTCGGCGAAGGCCGGCATGATGCGCGAGGGGCGCAGCTCGCCCAGCGCCGAGAGCAGCGCGCAGCCGCTTACGTCCTGCTTGCCGATGATGCGTGGGCGGGCGTCGGCGGAGCGGTTGAACAGCAGCTCCTTCAGCTGGCGTTCGACCACCGGCGCTTTCTCTTCGATCACCAGCACTTCGGCGAGGCCGTCGACGAAAGCTTCCATGCCCACCGTTTCCAGCGGGAACACCAGGCCGACCTTGTAGACGCGGATGCCGGCGGCTTCCAGGTCGGCCGGCGTGAGGTCCAGCCGGCGCAGCACTTCGAGGAAGTCGTAGTGGGCCTTGCCGACGGTGACGATGCCGAGGTCCGCGCCCGGCGTGGTGCACACCAGGCGGTCCAGCGGGTTGGCGCGGGCGAAGGCGCGCACCGCGTCCAGCTTGGCCGCCAGGCGCTGTTCGATGGTGAGGCTGGGCAGATCCGGCCAACGGTAGTGCAGGCCGCCGGCGGGAACGATGAACTCGGCTGGCGGCGGGAATTCGGTGCGCACCCGGGAGAGGTCTACCGTCATGCCGGACTCGACCACCTCCGAGATGGCCTTGAAGCCCACCCAGTTGCCGGAGAAGCGCGACAGGGCCCAGCCCCACAGGCCGAACTCCAGGTACTCGGCGACGTTGCCGGGATGGATCACCGGCATGCTCCAGGCCTGCATGGCGAGGTCGCTCTGGTGCGGCATGGAGGAGGAGACGCAGCCGTGGTCGTCGCCCGCCACCACCAGCACGCCGCCGCGCGGCGAAGCGCCGTAGGCGTTGCCGTGCTTGAGGGCGTCGCCGGCGCGGTCCACGCCCGGGCCCTTGCCGTACCACATGGCGAACACGCCATCGACGGTGCGCTCCGGGTCGCTCTCCACCTGCTGGCTGCCGAGCACCGCGGTGCCGCCCAGTTCCTCGTTGATGGCGGGCAGGAACTCGACGCGGGCAGCGTCCAGCATCTTCTTCGCCTTCCACATCGCCTGGTCCAGCCCGCCCAGCGGCGAGCCGCGGTAGCCGGAGACGAAGCCGGCGGTCTCCAGCCCGCGGGCGCGGTCCAGCGCCGCCTGCATCAGCGGCAGCCGCACCAGCGCCTGGATGCCGGTGAGGAAGACGGTGCCGGCGGTGGCGCGCAGATTGTCGGCGAGTTGGTAATCGGGGCGAGCCAGCGGGGTGGCGGGTGCCGGCGGCGCGGCAGACTGGGTGGGGGCCGCAGCCGGCTCCGGGGCCGTGCCCGGGCTGCTACAGGCGTCTTTTTCGGGGACGTGCTTGGGGCTGGGGGTGTGCATCGGTCTCTCCACTGGCGGGCGGCCGTCGGGCGGCTGCTCTTTGTCGTCATTGGAGAAAGCTTAGGGGGCTCAGGTGGATGATGCGTTCTTCAATTCGCCGGAATAGGGGGCAATCGAGTAGATTTGTGCTCTGAATTGGCGGGATGGAGGAATGAAGATGTTCGACCGAATGACGCGCCGCATCCTGGACGCGCTGCAGCGCGACGCCCGGCTGTCGGTGCAGGACCTGGCGGCGGCGGTCGGCCTGTCCGCCACGCCGTGCTGGCGGCGGCTGAAGGAGATCGAGAAATCCGGCGTGGTGCGGCGGCACACGGTGCTGCTGGACCGCGAGGCGCTGGGGCTGAAGGAGTGCCTGATGGCGCATGTGACGCTGCTGCGTCACGCCGGCAACACGGTGGAGGAGTTCGAGCGTGCGGTACTCACCCATCCGGAGGTGATCGAGTGCTACAGCACCACCGGTGATGCGGACTACATCCTGAAGATCGTGGTGCCGGACATGAAGGCCTACGACGCTTTCCTGCACAAGCGCATCTTCAGCATTCCCGGCGTGGCCAACGTGCGCACCGCGGTGGTGCTGCGGGAGGTGAAGTACGACACCTTGCTGCCGATCGATACCGAGTGAGGAGCGCTGCGGCCCACTTCGGCAGGGAAAAGGGGCGTAGAGGCTCGGCTGCGTTTCAACTCGACGAAGCTTCCTCTTTCCTCCTCAGCCCTTCCCCATTTCTGCTAGGGAGAGGGGGCCGTCGGTTGCATGAGTCCGCCGACGGCCGCGCTTCTTACTCTTCGATTTCCGGGTTCTCGCCGACGGTGAAGCGTTCCAGCAGGGTTTCCAGGGCCTTGGCTATGGCGGGCTTGTCCAGGTTCACCAGGCGCAGGCCGGTGATCTGCAGGTCGGGCTGGGCGTCCGGGCCGCTCCATTGGGCCAGGGCTTCGAACACTACCGAGCGGGTCTTGCCGTTGGCATCCGGATAATCGACCCGCAGCTTGTGCACCGGGCCTGCGGGCAGCGGCTTTTCGCCGTAGAGCAGGAAACCGCCGGGCGAGATGTCGCCGATGCGGCCGAGCAGGGCATCGCTGTCGGCATCGTGCACGCGGAAGTTGAGGGAGATGGCGCGGCGGCGGTAGAGGCGTCTGTCCATGATGGCGCTCTCAGTGGGCCGCTTGCTGCAGCGGCTGGGTGGCGGCTTGGTCCATCGGTCTCCTCCTCGAGGCGTCTGTTCTTGTTGGTGGGCCCGGTGATGGCTGCACCGTGGCCGGTCTTGCTCAGTTCACCGGGGCCGCGTCGCCGACGGCGAGGCGGGCCGGCGCCCAGCTCCATTGCTTTTCCCAGGCGGTGCGGACCAGGTTGGGATACTCGGGCTTGCCCAGGCTGCCGTTGTAGCGGCCCAGGGCGCGGAAGAGGTCGCCCTTCTCGATGTCCAGGTAGTGGCGCAGGATGGTGCAGCCGTAGCGCAGGTTGGTGCGCAGATGGAAGAGGTTGTCGTTCGGCCGGCCGAGCACGTTGAGCCAGAAGGGCATGACCTGCATGAAGCCGCGCGCGCCGGCACTGGAGATGGCGTACTTGCGGAAATTGCTCTCGACCTGGATCAGGCCCAGCACCAGCTGCGGGTCCAGCCCGGCGCGGGTGGCTTCGTAATGCACGCTGACCAGCAGTTCGCTGCGGTAGGCTGCATCCGGGATGCGTCTCTCCAGTCGGCGCGACATTTCCGCCAGCCAGCGGGCGCGTTCGCCGGCGTCCGGAATCGGCAGCGTCGGCGCGGCCGAATCGCTCACCGCCGCATGCAGCGCCGCCTGCACGCTGGCCGCCAGCGGTTCGTACTGCTGCGCACCGGCCAGGGCGAAGCCGCTGGTGGCGGTGAGCAGCGCGAAGGCGAGCGGGCGCAGGAGGCGGAGGGCGTGCATGCCGACGTTATAGTCGAGGCGGATCAGCCGCGGCAACGGGCGATGACGTGGGCGGCGATGTCGGCCGGCGCCAGCTTGCTGGCTGCAGCGTCGCGCCGGCCCTGGTACTCCACCACGCCGTCCTTGAGGCCGCGGTCGCCGATGGTGACGCGGTGAGGGACGCCGATGAGTTCCCAGTCGGCGAACATCACGCCGGGGCGCTCGTCGCGGTCGTCGAGGATGACGTCGATGCCGGCGGCCAGCAGCGCTTCGTAAAGCTTCTCCGCCTCGGCGCGCACCGCTTCGGACTTGCTCCAGCCCACCGGGCAGAGCACGACTTCGAAGGGGGCGATGGCGTTCGGCCAGATGATGCCGCGCTCGTCGTTGTTCTGTTCGATGGCGGCGCCGACGATGCGGGTGACGCCGATGCCGTAGCAGCCCATCTCGAAGTGGCGCGGCTTGCCGTCCTCGGCGAGGAAGGTGGCGTTCATCGCCTTGGAGTACTTGGTGCCGAGGTAGAACACGTGGCCGACTTCGATGCCGCGTTGGATGGCGAGCACGCCCTTGCCGTCCGGCGAGGGATCGCCTTCGACCACGTTGCGCAGATCGGCGACCAGTTCCGGTTCCGGCAGGTCGCGGCCCCAGTTCACCCCGGTGTAGTGGAAGTCCGCCTCGTTGGCGCCGCAGACGAAGTTGCCCATGTCGGCAACGGTGCGGTCGGCGACGATGCGCACCGGCTTCTTCAGGCCGATGGGGCCGAGGTAGCCGGGCTTGCAGCCGAAGTGCTCCAGGATTTCGGCTTCGGTGGCGAAGCGGAAGCCGGCCTTCAGCCCTTCCACCTTGCCTGCCTTCACTTCATTCAGTTCGTGGTCGCCGCGCACCAGCAGCAGCCAGACGGTGGTCTTGACCACCCGGCCGGCCTCGTCCGTTTCCTCGGTGGCCAGCACCAGGGACTTCACCGTCTGCGCCAGCGGCAGGCCGAGCAGTTCGGCCACGTCCTCGCAGCGCTCCTTGCCCGGCGTCGGTGCCTTCTCCAGCGCGGCGGTGGGGGAGACGCGGCCCGGCAGCAGCGACACCGCTTCGGCCAACTCGATATTGGCGGCGTAGTCGGAGGTGGGGCAGTAGACCAGCGCGTCTTCGCCGGTGTCGGCGATCACCTGGAATTCGTGCGAGCGGTCGCCGCCGATGGCGCCGGTGTCGGCCGCCACCGCGCGGTAGGTGAGGCCCAGTCGCTCGAAGATGCGGCCGTAGGCGGCGTACATGCGGTCGTAGCTCACGCCGGCGGCGGCTTCGTCGCGGTCGAAGGAATAGCCGTCCTTCATCACGAACTCGCGGCCGCGCATGACGCCGAAGCGGGGGCGGCGTTCGTCGCGGAACTTGGTCTGGATCTGGTAGAAGTTCTTCGGCAGCTGGCGGTAGCTCTTCAGCTCCTGGCGGGCGATGTCGGTCACCACTTCCTCGGAGGTGGGCTGCAGCGCGAAGTCGCGTTCATGGCGGTCCTTCAAGCGCAGCAGCTCGGGGCCCATCTTGTCCCAGCGGCCGGTCTCCTGCCACAGCTCGGCAGGCTGCACCAGCGGCATCACCAGCTCGATGGCGCCGGCGCGGTTAAGTTCTTCGCGGATGATGGCTTCCACCTTGCGGATGCTGCGCAGACCCATCGGCATGTAGTTGTAGATGCCGGCGGCGACCTTGCGGATCATCCCGGCGCGCAGCATCAGCTTCTGGCTGATCACCTCGGCGTCGGAGGGGGCTTCCTTCAGGGTGGAAATATGGAACTGGCTCGCGCGCATGCTGGGTCGGAATTCTTGGTAGGTGGAATCGGCGGATTCTAGCGCATGGCAGGCTCGCCGGCGCCCTTCGGCCGATGCCCAAAACCGCACCGGGCGCAAGCTTTCCAACCCCGGGCAAGTGTGGAAGAATCGAGACAGTCCATCAAATTCAGAAGGTTCCATCATGCTCGATCGTGAAGGCTATCGCCCGAACGTCGGCATCCTCCTGGTCAATACGCGCAACGAGGTTTTCTGGGGCAAACGCATCCGTGAACATTCCTGGCAGTTCCCGCAAGGTGGCATCAAGCACGGCGAAACGCCGGAGCAGGCGATGTACCGGGAGCTTCACGAGGAAGTGGGTCTGCGCCCCGAGCACGTGAAAATCCTCGGCCGTACCCGGGGCTGGTTGCGTTACGACGTCCCCAAGCACTGGATCAAGCGCGAATGGCGTAATACCTACCGCGGCCAGAAGCAGATCTGGTTCCTGCTGCGGCTGGTGGGGCGGGATTCGGATGTGTGCCTGCGGGCCAGTTCGCATCCGGAATTCGACGCCTGGCGCTGGAGCGACTACTGGGTGCCGCTGGATGCGGTGATCGAGTTCAAGCGCCAGGTTTATCAGCAGGCGTTGACTGAACTATCCCGCATCCTGTTTCGCTCGCGGCCCTGCGAGCTGCCGGAGAGTTACCAGCAATTGGCGGCCGCCCAGCCGCCGGTGCAGGCGCAGGCGGCAATCACGCAGCGTCCCTGAGCCGCGTTTTCGGTATGAACGAATCCCCCGGTGGGTGGCTGAGGCCGCTGACCGGGGGATTCGCTTTAGGCCGCCCTCTTTTCGAAACCTCTCCCCGAAAGCACGCCCGGCTTCCCCATTGCAAGCAGTGCGCAGCGAACTCCATTGAGGTCAGCCGGTCCTTGCGCGTATGCCGGGGTGTTCCCGGTTGTTCGGATGCATCCCCGGCTGGGTTGCCCGGCAATGACCGGGCGGAGTGTTGTCGTGCCGTTCGGGAGGTGTGCCATGTTGAGGGAACGTTTCGAGCCCATGCGCAGGGTGGAACTGGCCGGAATGAGTTGCAGTATCGCGGACGTGATCGAAGAGCGCCGCGTCCACCTCGACTCGCCGGCAATTGATGTGATGACGGACCTCAAGCGCATCCCCGCCGCCAGCGTGCCGGCGGCGGAGCCGCACGAGGAGGCGCTGCGGGTGATGCAGATGCGCGGGGTGCGGCTGCTGCTGGTGGTGGATGGAAGCGGCTTGGTCATCGGTGTCGTTACCGCGGCGGACCTACTCGGCGAACGTCCGCTGCGCGCTGCCAGGGAGCAGGGCCTGCGGCGCGGGGAGGTGACGGTGGCGCGCGTGATGACGCCGCTGTCGGCGATGGACGCGGTGCGTCACGAGGACGTGCTGCGGGCGGACGTGGGGCACGTCATCGCCACGCTGGGACGCTCCGGCCGTCAGCATGCCTTGGTGATAGAGAATGCGCAGGATGGCAGGGTGTGCATCCGCGGCATCTTCTCGCGCACGCAGATTGCCCGTCAGTTGGGCGTCGCCTTGCCCGAAGGGGCGGAGGTGGCGCGGAGCTTCGCCGAGATCGAGGCCGCCATCGCCGCCTAGCCGCCGCGGCTCAACGGCAGGATGCGGCGCGAGCGCATACAATGCGGCCAGAGGCCCGGCGCTGCCGGGCTGCTTCGGCTTCATAGTGGAGAGCAACTGGTTTGAATCGTTTGCCGAATTTGCTGCGCTGCCTGGGGGCAGTGGTGATGGTGGGGGTGGTGTCGCAAGCGCTTGCCGCTGGCCCGTTGGATGACCGGCGGGAGAATACGTTGAACGTGGATCCAGACGACGAGGTCTGGAAGGAGCAGGGCTATGAGATGCCCGGCGCTCCCGATCCGGCAAGTTATGTTGGATTTTTCGTCAATGCGACCTCCACCGGAGAGTTCTTCATCGACCGTAGCCATCTGAGTATCGGTGAGGATGGAATCGTGCGCTATGTGCTGATCGTGCGCTCGCCGTCGGGTGCCGAAAGCGCCACCTTCGAGGGCATACGCTGCGATACCCGCGAGCGGCGCCTCTATGCAAGCTGGCATGCCAAGGGTGGTTGGGCTCCGCTGAAGAACAGTAACTGGCAACGCATGGGGCAGAGCGCCTACAACCGTCCGCGTGCAGTACTCGCGGAAGATTATTTCTGCGATGGCAATGCGCCGCCGCGTGACAGGAAAGCTGCCCTGATTCGCCTCGAAGGGGGCGCGGAATACACTGATCCGAGGAACAGGATGCCATGATAGACAACGCCATCCTGCAGTTCGACAGGGCGCTGAGGGCAGTCTTTGCGCCGGCTCGCTCCGTCAGGCCGGTTCCGGGGGGTGACATGCCGGATGCCGTCATGGAAGACGCGCAGCGCAGGCATGTGGCGGGGCTGATGCGGATCAACCACTGCGGCGAAATCTGCGCCCAGGCGCTCTATCAGGGGCAGGCGATCATGTCGCAGGATCCGGCTACCCGCGAGGCGCTGGAGCAGGCGTCCCGCGAAGAAACCGAGCATCTGGCATGGACGGAGCAGCGGCTGGGCGAACTGGGCAGCCGTAAGAGCCTGCTGAATCCGCTCTGGTATAGCGGCGCGCTGGCGATCGGGTTGCTGGCGGGGCGTTTCGGGGATCGCTGGAACCTTGGCTTCCTGGCGGAAACCGAGCGGCAGGTCGAGGCGCACCTGAAGGGGCACCTGGACAAGCTGCCGGATGAAGATCGCAAGTCGCGGGCGATTCTCGACCAGATGAAGGTGGATGAGGCCGGACATGCCGACACTGCGGTTCATCTGGGTGCCCATGAGTTGCCCGCGCCGGTGAAGGTCGCCATGAAGATGGCGTCCAAAGTGATGACTCGCACCGCTTACTATCTGTAAGCCTCATGACTCCCTTCCGGTGGAGGGAGTCATCCTAGACTCAGGTCGCCTCGACGATCTTCCACTCGTGGATTATTTCGGCGGTCTTGCCCAGCATGATGGAGGCGGAGCAGTACTTTTCCGCTGAGAGGTGGATCGCACGCTCCACCGTTTCAGGCTTCAGATTGCGGCCAGTTACCATGTAAATGAATCGGATGCGGGTGAATACCTTGGGGTCGGTCTCCGCGCGCTCGGCCTCCAGCTTCACTTGGCAGCCCGTCACCTCTTGCCGTCCGCGTTTCAGGATGAGCACCACGTCGTAGGCGGTGCATCCGCCCGCTCCCGCTAGCATCAACTCCATTGGGCGAGGAGCAAGGTCGCGGCCTCCTCCCTCGGGGGCGCCATCCATCGTTACCAGATGGCCGCTTCCTGTCTCCGCCATGAAGCTCATGCCGTCAACCCACTTGATGGTGCATTCCATTTTCCGACTCCCTGAGGGGCTGGCGTGTTTCCGCCGGCGCAATGGCGGCGGATTCTACCGGAGGTCGGCGCCACTCAGGACCGGCGACGAGTTTCATGCAGTGCAAATTCCCGCTACGGGAAAATGACCTTGGCGTTTTTCGTTTGGGGTGCCGAGGCCAGGGCATTGGGCAATTTCTGCAGACAGGAGCAGGGCGATACGGGAATAAGGGTGGCTTATGCTCAGATCAAAACTTTTATACTGCAATGCACAAAAACCGCTTGCGTCGTCTTTGGCCTTTTCGGATAATTCGTCTCAGTCGGATCGAAAGTGCAGCAATCAGAGCAAAAGCAATGCGGCGCTGATCCAAAGATGTCTCCTCCACCCTCCTCCTTTGGTGTGGATTTAACGCAGTCCCAAGAGGACTGCGTTTTTTTTTCTACGCCCCGATGCGTGTTCAATTAGTAAATTGACACAGCGGGCGGTTTCGCTTTAGGATTGCGAGCTTTCCGTTTGGTGGCCGGCTCGCCAGGCCTGACAAAGATCGAGGATTCGAATGAAAACGTTTTCTGCCAAGCCGCACGAGGTTCAGCGCGACTGGTTCGTTGTCGACGGCACGGACAAGGTGCTTGGCCGTCTGGCCGCCGAGGTTGCTCGCCGCCTGCGCGGCAAGCACAAGGCCATCTACACGCCGCATGTGGATACCGGTGACTACATCATCGTCGTCAACGTCGAAAAGCTGCGTGTGACCGGCAACAAGGCGCTGGACAAGAAGTATTACCGTCACACCGGCTATCCGGGCGGGATCTACGAGACCAACTTCACCAAGCTGCAGCAACGCTTCCCGGAGCGCGTGCTGGAGAAGGCGGTGAAGGGCATGCTGCCGAAGGGTCCGCTGGGCTATGCCATGCTGAAGAAGCTGAAGTGCTATGCGGGTCCCGCTCATCCGCACACCGCTCAGCAGCCCCAAGTTCTCGAGATCTGACAGGAGCCTAGATAATGGCTGTGACTTACAACTACGGAACCGGTCGCCGCAAGACCGCGGTCGCCCGTGTGTTCATCAAGCCGGGCTCCGGCAACATCGTTGTCAACGGCAAGCCGGTCGACGAGTTCTTCTCCCGCGAAACTGGCCGCATGATCGTGCGTCAGCCGCTGGTTCTGACCGGCAACGAAGGCCGTTTCGACATCATGGTGAATGTAACTGGCGGGGGTGAATCCGGCCAGGCTGGCGCTGTGCGCCACGGCATTACCCGGGCGCTGATCGATTACAGCGCCGAGCTCAAGGGCGAACTGCGCACCGCCGGTTTCGTGACCCGCGATGCGCGTGAAGTCGAGCGTAAGAAGGTCGGTCTGCGCAAGGCGCGCCGCCGGAAGCAATTCTCCAAGCGCTGATCCTGGCGCAGGAGCTGTGCCAAAAAGCCGCCTCTGGGCGGCTTTTTGCATTCCGGCATGGGCGATCGGTTCCGCTGCTCTTGTGCCTGCCAGGGCGAGCCCACATATTGATCTAGCTGCTAGGGGATGGTTCGTGCCGTTCTGCCGCTGAGGAACTTTACCGATTGTTGTAGGATCCGATTTTGACGACTGAGGGCGGGAAAGCGCATCATCCGCTTCAGCCCCTGACAAGGAGAGAATATGAGCGAAGTGATCGATACCCCCGAGATCCTGGTCTTCACCGACAGTGCCGCCAATAAGGTCCGCGAGTTGATCGACGAGGAAGGCAACCCCGAGTTGAAGCTGCGTGTATTCGTGACTGGCGGTGGTTGTTCCGGCTTCCAGTACGGCTTCACCTTCGATGAAGAAGTGAATGAAGACGACACCACCTACGAGAAGAACGGCGTGATGCTGCTGATCGATCCGATGAGCTACCAGTATCTGGTTGGTGCGGAAATCGACTACAGCGAGGGGCTGGAAGGCTCGCAATTCGTGATTCGGAATCCGAACGCCACCAGCACCTGCGGTTGCGGTTCTTCCTTCTCGGCCTGAGCGGCGGGTTGGCTGCAAATGAAAACGGGGCGCTTAGGCGCCCCGTTTGCTTTGGGAGGTCGAGAAAGAATTAGTTCTTGCTGGCGACCGGTGCCGGGGCGTTGTTCAGCAGGCTGAGGCGGTTCAGCAGGGGCGCGCTGGCCGCACGGAACTGACCCAGCTCCTGGGAAGTCAGCGGGTCGGCGGTCGGCAGGGCGATCTTCATCGGATCCTGGGCGACGTTGTTCACCCGGACTTCATAGTGCAGATGCGGGCCTGTGGCCCAGCCGGTGGAGCCAACGAAGGCGATGAGATCCCCCTGGCTCACCGACATGCCTTTCTTCAGTCCGGTGGCGAAGCGGCTGAGGTGGGCATAGGCGGTGGCGTAGCGGTTGCTGTGGCGCAGGACGACGATGTTGCCGTAGCCGTTCTGGGTGCCGACGAATTCCACCACGCCGTCTGAACTTGCCTTTACAGGAGTGCCGGTGGGGGCGGCGAAGTCCACGCCGGCATGGGTGCGCCAGTTCTTGTGGATGGGGTGGAAGCGGCGGCCGAAGCCAGAGGATATCCGGGTAAAGGCCAGCGGTGAGCGCAGGAAGCCCTGGCGCAGGCTACGGCCCTCGGCGGTGTAATACTGCTCCTTGCCGCTGGCGCCCTTGTAGAGCACGACGACATGGCGCTTGCCCTGGTTGACGAATTCGGCAGCGAGGACGCGGCCGGTGCGCACCGGCACGCCGTGGTCGTAGATGGTTTCATAGACGACGCTGAACTGGTCGCCGCTGCGCAGATCGGTGTGGAAGTCGATTTCGGTGCCGAAGAGGTCCGCCAGTTTGGTGGCGATGCTGTCGGGGAGGCCGACCGAGTCGGTGGCGCCGAAGAGCGAGTGGCGGATGGTGGCCGAGCGCATCTCGACGACGGTCATCGCCGGCGCGGCGGCTTCCTTGCGCACCCGGATGTTGCCGCTGCTGTCCCGCTCTATGGTCAGCCGGTCACCGCTTTGCGAGGTCGGCAGGCTGAGGGTGGCGAGGCGGCCATTGCCGTGGACCAGCGCGGTGACGGAGAGGCCGGCACGCAATTGCCGCAGCGCCAGCTTGCCTTCCGGCGCCGATAGCAGGAAGTCCAGCGCCTCTTGGTCGGTGATGCCGAGGCGGCGGAAGATGGAGTTCACCGTATCGCCCGGCATTACCCTGTCGTCATGGACATAAGGCAGTTCACCGGCACCGTCCAGCGTGGTGACCTGAGGCATGGCCAAGGTTTCGACCACCGAGGTCAGGTTTGCCGGACCGGGCTCATTGGGGACGACTGCGGTGGCTGCAACCACACCGAGAAGGGAGGTGCCGAAGACGCCTGCCAGCAGCCAGGGCCGCTTGCGACTGAAGAGATGCGCCGGCAGTTCGGCTAGAATCCTGCTTTTTCTGGCCTGCATTGGCTTTCACGGACAAAAAACTTCGTGGAGTCTATCAAAGTTTTTGCGGGCCTCGCTGTACGAATTCTGGAGAGAGGAAATGAGTGACGTCCAGGCCGCGCTGGCGCTGATCAAGCGTGGTGCAGACGGGCTGCTGATCGAGTCCGAGCTGGTGCAGAAGCTGGAGAGCGGACGGCCGCTGCGAGTAAAGGCGGGCTTCGACCCCACCGCGCCCGACCTGCATTTCGGTCATACGGTATTGATCAACAAGCTGCGCCATTTCCAGGACCTGGGCCACCAGGTGCAGTTCCTGATCGGCGACTTCACCGGGATGATCGGCGACCCCAGTGGCAAGAACGCCACCCGCCCGCCCTTGTCGCGCGAGCAGGTGCTGGAGAATGCCCGCTCCTACCAGGAACAGGTGTTCAAGATCCTGGACCCGGAAAAGACCGAGATCTGCTTCAACTCCACCTGGATGCAGGACATGAACGCGGCGGACATGATCCGCCTCGCTTCCCTGCAGACGGTGGCGCGCATGCTGGAGCGCGACGATTTCTCCAAGCGCTACGCCGGCCAGCAGCCGATCTCCATCCACGAATTCCTCTACCCGTTGTGCCAGGGCTACGACTCGGTGGCGATGAAGGCGGACGTCGAACTGGGCGGTACCGACCAGCGCTTCAACCTGCTGATGGGCCGCGAGCTGCAGAAGCACTACGGCCAGACGCCGCAGTGCGTGCTGATGATGCCGCTGCTGGAAGGCCTGGACGGCGTAAACAAGATGTCCAAGTCGCTGGGCAATTACATCGGCATCGCCGAGCCGGCGAAGGAGATCTTCGGTAAGGTGATGTCGGTTTCCGACACGCTGATGTGGCGCTACTTCGAGTTGCTCTCCTTCCGCAGCCTGGAGGAGATCGCCGGGCTGCGACGTGGCATCGAGCAGGAAGGCCGCAACCCGCGCGACGTGAAGGTGATGCTGGCGCAGGAGTTGGTGGCCCGCTTCCATGGCGCCGCCGCCGCTGATGAAGCACTGGCGGATTTCGAGGCCCGTTTCCAGCGCAATGCCATTCCCGACGACATCCCGGAAGTGCGGGTCGTGGTCGGCGAGGGCATGCCGGTGTTCCAGGTGATCAAGCAGGCCGGCCTCACCGGCAGCACCTCGGAGGCGATGCGCATGATCGACCAGGGTGCGGTGAAGCTGAACGGCGAGCGGGTGGAGGACAAGGCGCGGTTGTTGCCGGCGGGGGAAACCGTGGTCCTGCAGGTGGGCAAGCGCAAGTTCGCTTCCGTGGTGCTGGAGTGAGCGGCGGCGCCGGCCGCCCGATCGGCGTCTTCGATTCGGGCATCGGCGGCCTTACCGTGGTGCGGGCGCTGATGGAGCGTCTGCCGATGGAAGACATCGTGTATTTCGGCGATACCGCCCGGGTGCCCTACGGCGTCAAGTCGGTGGCCACCATCGGCCAGTTCACTGCCCAGATCACCGACTTCCTGCTGCAGCAAGATGTGAAGATGTTGATCGTCGCCTGCAACACCATGGCGGCGGTCGCCGCCGAGGTGGTGCGCCAGCGCGCCGGCGATATCCCGGTGCTGGATGTGATCGAGGCCGGCGCGCGCGCCGCGGTGGCCGAGGCGCCTGGCGGGCGTATGGGCGTCATCGGCACCCCCACCACCATCAACAGCAATGCCTATGCCCGCCGCATCCATGCGCTGGATCCCGCGGTGCGGGTGTATTCCCGCGCCTGCCCGCTATTCGTGCCGCTGGTCGAGGAAGGCTGGCTGGACCACGAGGTGACGCGGCTGACCGCGCAGGAATATCTGCGCCCGGTGCTGGCGGAAGAGGTGGATGGGCTGGTGCTGGGCTGCACCCACTATCCGCTGTTGAAGCCGCTGCTGCGCGATGTGGTGGGGCCGGGGGTGAAGTTGATCGACTCCGCCTCCACCACCGCCGAATTCGCCGCCGCCAGCCTGCAGGCCGCCGGCCTGGCGCATGTCAGCGAGCTGCCGGCGCGCTATCGCTATGTGGTCACCGACGTGCCGCTGCGCTTCCAGACCATAGGCGAGCGTTTTCTTGGCCGCTCGCTGGGCAGGGTGGAGAAAGTCGACTGGTAGTGCTCCGGTTCGGGGCGGGAGCAACGGACAAGAAAGACGGCAGGGGCGATGCGCCACCTGCCGTTTTTCTTATCCGTGCATCTAGTCTGGTTGACGCGTTCCTTGATGCTCTCCCGCTCAGCCCGGCCCGGTCGCCACCGGCCGCTCGGGGTCGGCGCACCATTCGCTCCACGAGCCCGCGTACAGCCGTGAGCCGCTCAGGCCGGCGGCCTCCATTGCCAGCAGGTTGTGGCAGGCGGTGACGCCGGAGCCGCACTGATGCACCACCTTGTGGATGTCGTGGCCTTTCAGCAGCGCGCCGAACTCCTCGCGCAATACCGAGGCCTGTTTGAAGCAGCCGTCGCCGCCGAGATTGTCCTTGAAGAAGCGGTTGGTGGCGCCGGGAATGTGGCCGCCGACCGGGTCCAGCGTCTCGTTCTCGCCGCGGAAGCGGTCCGGGCTGCGGGCGTCCAGCAACAGCATGTCCGGGCGGTTCAGGTGGGCGGACACGTAGTCCGCATCCACCCGCGAGGGCTGCAGCGCCAGCGTGTAGGTGGCGGGGCGGGCCTCCGGTGTTTCGGTGGACAGCGCCTGGCTGGCGCGGCCCCAGGCCTGGAAGCCGCCGTCCAGCACCGCGACGCGGTGGTGGCCCAGCCAGCGCAGCAGCCACCACAGGCGGGCGGCGAACATGCCACCGGCGTCGTCATAGGCGACGACCTGGGTGTGGTTGCCGACGCCGCACTCGGCGAGCCGTGCTGCCAGGTGGGCGGGGTCCGGCAGCGGATGGCGGCCATTGTGGCCGTTCTTGGGGCCGGAGAGGTCGTCATCCAGGTCGAGGTAGAAGGCGCCAGGCAGGTGGCCGACGCTGTAGGCATCGAAACCGAAGTCCGGGTTGGTGAGGTCGAAGCGGCAGTCGAACAGCACCCAGTCGGGATCATGCAGATGCTGGGCGAGCTCGTTGGCGCCGATCAGCGTCGCATAGGAGGCGCTCACCGCGCTTCCTCCGCGGTCTCCTCCAGCCAGGCGCGGGCGGAGGCTTCGTCCTCGAACACCTGCACGTCGGCATCGACGAAGAGTTGGGAAACCCAGGCGCTCCAGGTGATCCACTGGTCGTTGGTCAGCAGCGCGATGCGGCGGAAGTCGCGGGCGTGGGCGCGGGAGAACTTGATCTCCTCCCAGGCAACGTCCAGCGTGAAGCCCAGCATCTCGCGCAGATCGAAGAGCAGGTCCACCGGACCCTCGAAGCGGATCTTGTAGCTGACGAGCTCCTCGAACTCCTTGTAGTCGGCCAGGGTGAACTCGCCGAAAACGCTGACGGCAACCAGGCTGTCGCTGTGCTCGGTGCTGATCATGGTGGCCTCCTGAGGGCGTTAAATGGTGTCTGCCACTATAGCCCCAGGCTGGAAAGCGCTCAATCCGGGGTCTGGCTGGCGGCGTTTCCTGCGGGCGCGGGGCGCTGCCCTCCGGCTTGCGCCGAGGGCGGCCGCGGCCGGGTGGCGAGCGAAGTGGCGATGCCGCTGGCGACGATGAGGGCGATGGCGAGCCAGGCCGCCAGCGGCAGCACTTCGTTCCACAGCAGCACGCCGAACAGGCTGGAGAACAGCACGGTGGTGTAGCTGAGGTTAGCGGAGACCACGGTGCGGCCGTAGCGGTAGGAGCGCGTCATCGCCAGTTGCGCGCAGCCGCCGAACAGGCCGGCGCCAGCGAGCAGGGCGAAGCCGCGCAGGTCCGGCAGGTGCAGGCCGCGCGCCAGCGCCCAGGGCAGGCTGAGCGCGGCGGTGAGGGCGGAGAACCAGAACACAGTGCGCACTTCCGGCTCGCCGGCGCGGCCCAATTCGCGCACGCTGACGTAGGCCAGGCTGGCGAGCAGGCCGCCGCACAAGCCGGCCACCGCGCCCGGCCATTGCTCCGGCTGCACCGTGGGGCGCAGCAGCAGGGCGACGCCGACGAAGCCCATCGCCACCGAGGCCAGCGCCGGCCAGCGCAGGCGCTCGCCGAACCACAGCACCAGCAGCAGGGCGACGAAGATGGGCGAGGTGTAGCTCAGGGTGACGGCGCTGGCCAGCGGCAGGATGCCGAGAGCGAAGAAGTAGCACATCAGCGCCAGCGAGCCGGAAAAGCCGCGGGAGAGCTGCAGCCGCCAGTGCGGCGTGCGCAGCGGAATGCCGTCGAGGCGGGCGACGATCCACATCATCAGCACGCCGACCGCGCCGCGGTAGAACACCAGCTCGCCGGTAGAAAACTCGTCCGACCCCAGTTTCACGCACACGCCCATGCAGGCGAACAGGAAGCTGGCGACGATCATCCACAGGGAAGGCATGGTGCGCTGCAAAAGGAACGGAAGGCCGGCATTGGACCACAGCCGCCGCACCGGCGACAGTCCGGCGCGGCGGTCGCGGCAGCGCTTCGCGGCGCCTTTAGGCCAGCGTCAGCCAGTCCGCATGGCGTTCGTCCTCGCCGCGCACGCAGGCGAAGAAGCGCCGTTGCAGCTCGCGGGTGATGGCGCCGGGCTGGCCGCTGCCGACGCGGCGCCTGTCCACCTCCACCACCGGGGTGATCTCCGCCGCAGTGCCGGTGAAGAACACTTCATCGGCGATGTAGAGCTCGTCGCGGGTGATGCGGCGGGCGACGATCTCGTAGCCAGCCTCGCGCGCCAGCGTGTGCAGCGTGCGGCGGGTGATGCCGTCCAGCGCCGAGGTGATCTCCGGCTCGTAGATCACGCCGCGCTTCACCAGGAAGACGTTCTCGCCCGGCCCTTCGGCGACGAAGCCGTCGGTATCCAGCAGCAGCGCTTCGTCATAGCCCTCCTGGCGCGCCTCGCGGCAGGCGAGGATGGAGTTGGTGTAGGTAGACACCGCCTTGGCGCGGCACATCTGCACGTTCACATGGTGCCGGGCGAAGCTCGCCACCTTGACGCGGATGCCGCGCTCCAGCCCGTTGTCGCCCAAGTAGGCGCCCCAGGCCCAGGCCGCCACCATCACATGCACCGCCGCGCCCAGCGGATCGACGCCGACCTTCTCGGCGCCGAGGAAAACCAGCGGGCGGATGTAGCCGCCGGCAAGTGCGTTGCGGCGGATGGCGTCGCGGCAGGCCTGGCGCAGGGCGTCGCGGTCGAAGGGCATGTCCAGGCCGAGGATGTGGGCGGATTCGAACAGCCGCTCGACATGGTCGTCCAGCCGGAAGATGGCGGCGCCGCGCGGCGTCGCATAGGCGCGCAGGCCCTCGAAGCAGCCGAGGCCGTAGTGCAGGGTGTGGGTCAGCGCGTGCACCCTGGCTTCGCGCCAGGGCAGCCATTGGCCGTCCAGCCAGATCCAGCCGTCGCGGTCTTCCATCGTGGTGGGGGTGATGCTCATGAGGTCGCACTCCTGGTGTCGGATCGAAGGGGAAAAGGCCGCGGGCGGTGGGAGCGGCTTCGATCGGCGGAGGAAAACGGGGTGCGCTTTGCCGGGCAACGCCGCCGGGGTGGGGCGGCGCTGGAGGTGCCGAAGAGGAGGTCCAGATTGCGCGCTGCAGCAGCGGCTTTCAAACGAAAGCGGCGTGGCGTCGGATGAGCCTGATTCATCCGAATGGTCCGACTTGGGTGGTCAGCCGCAGCCGCTGGGGCTAGGCTAGGGTCATGTCCAAGCGAGGAGAGGCCGATGTCCTACGTGCTGGCGCTGGACCAGGGCACCACCAGTTCGCGTGCCATGGTGTTCGATGCCGACGGCCGGGTGCGCAGTGTCGCCCGGCGCGACTTCTCGCAGCATTTCCCGCGGCCCGGCTGGGTGGAGCACGACCCCGCCGACATTCTGCGCAGCCAGCTGGAATGCGCCCGCGCGGCGCTGGCGGATGCCGGCCTGCGCGCCGGCCAGCTGGCGGCGGTGGGCATCGCCAACCAGCGCGAAACCACCGTGCTGTGGGAGCGCGCCAGCGGCCGCGCGGTGGCGCCGGCCATCGTCTGGCAGGACCGCCGCACCGCCGCCGACTGCGAACGCCTGCGCAGCCAGGGCTGGAGCGCGGCCCTGCGCGAACGCACCGGGCTGGAGCTGGACCCCTACTTCTCCGCCACCAAGCTCGCCTGGCTGCTGGACCATGTGCCCGGCGCCCGCGAGCGCGCCGAGGCCGGCGAACTTGCCTTCGGCACGGTGGATAGCTGGCTGCTGTGGCATCTGAGCGGTGGTCAGCTGCACCTCACCGACCGCGGCAACGCCTCCCGCACACTGCTGCTGGACGTGCACGCCCGCGAGTGGGACGCCGATCTGCTCGCCCGCTTCCGCATCCCGGCGGCGGTGCTGCCGCGGCTGGTGGACAGCCTGGGCGTTTGCGGCGAAACCGCGCCCGAAGTGCTGGGCGCCGCGGTGCCCATCGCCGGCATCGCCGGCGACCAGCAGGCCGCCACCTTCGGCCAGGCCTGCTTTGCCCCCGGCATGGCCAAGAACACCTACGGCACCGGCTGCTTCCTGCTGATGAACACCGGCGAAGCGCCCGTCGCCTCGCACAACCGCCTGCTCTCCACCGTGGGCTGGACCGGCGGCGGCCGCCACGCCTACGCGCTGGAAGGCAGCGTGTTCATGGCCGGCGCCGTCGTGCAATGGCTGCGCGACAGCCTGGGCCTGATCCGCAACGCCAGCGACATCGAAGCCCTGGCCGCCAGCGTGGAAGACAGCGCCGGCGTGGTCTTCGTGCCCGCCTTCACCGGCCTGGGCGCGCCGCACTGGGATGCCCGTGCCCGTGGCACCCTGCTCGGCCTCACCCGCGGCGCCGGCCCCGGCCACATCGCCCGCGCCGCGCTGGAAGCCATCGCCCTGCAGACGGTGGACCTGGTCGCCGCCATGCGCCGCGACGGCGCCCAGCCGCTCACCGAGCTGCGGGTGGATGGCGGTGCCGCCGCCAACGATCTGCTGATGCAGCTGCAGGCCGACCTGCTGGGCGTGCCGGTGCTGCGCCCGCGCATGCTGGAGACCACCGCGCTGGGCGCCGCCTGGCTGGCCGGGCTGGGCGTTGGCCTGTGGCGCGATACCGATGCGTTGGCGACCCAATGGCGGCTGGATCGCCGCTTCGAGCCGAGCTGGAGCGACGACCGCCGCGCGGCGGTGATCGCCCGCTGGGCACGGGCGGTGGAGCGCGCCAAAGACTGGGCGGAGGAGGAATGAGGCGGCTGGCCATGGGAAGGGAGCGCATGCGGCCCGCCGTGCTGCCGGCCGGCGCGGTGGAGGCAAGCGGGCGGGCAGCTGCTCCGGCCGATGTTGAAGCGGTGCTTGCCTCGCCAGCCGGCGGCTGCGGGCGTTGCCGGCGCGGGCGCCGTGCAAGCCGGCGGTTCCGCGGCGGCCTGCGTGTTCCGCGCCGGCCGGGGCCGGAGGCAGGGGAGGCGGGATGGCGCTGACGCCCGCCGCCGCAAGCCGCGCCGCCGCGCTCGCCCGGCTGGCGGAAACGCCGGAGTGGGACATGCTCGTCATCGGCGGCGGCGCCACCGGCCTGGGCTGCGCGGTGGATGCCGCCGCCCGCGGCTACAAGGTGCTGCTGGTGGAAGCGCAGGACTTCGCCAAGGGCACCAGTTCGCGCGCCACCAAGCTGGTACACGGCGGCGTGCGCTACCTCGCCCAGGGCAATCTGCCGCTGGTGCGCGAGGCGCTGGCCGAGCGCGCCCGCCTGCTGGCCAACGCGCCCCATCTGGTGCATCCGCTGCGCTTCGTCGTGCCCAGCTACCGCCGGCGCGACACCGCCCTGCTGGCCGTAGGCCTGGGCGCCTACGATCTCCTCGGCGGCTTAGGCAGTCAGGGCGGCATCGCCCGCAGCCGGGTGCTGGACGTGGCGCAGACGCGCGCCGCCCTGCCGACGGTGAAGACCGCCGGCCTGCGGGGCGGCATCGCCTACTGGGACGCGCAGTTCGACGACGCCCGCCTGGCGCTGGCCCTGGCGCGCACGGTGGAAGACCTGGGCGGCCTCGCCCTCAACTACTGCGCGCTTGCCGATCTGCTGGTGGAGGGCGGCCGGCTGCGCGGCGCGGTGTTGCAGGAGGCGGGCGGGCGCGTGTTCCGGGTGGCCGCCCGGGTGGTCATCAACGCCACCGGCGTGTGGGCGGACAGCGTGCGCCGCCTCGCCCAGCCGGCGACGCCGCCGCTGCTGCGGCCCAGCCAGGGCATCCACCTGGTGGTAGACCGCGGTTTCCTGCCCGGCACGGACGCCCTGCTGGTGCCGCGCACCGCCGACGGCCGGGTGCTGTTCATGATTCCCTGGCAGGGCCGGCTGCTGTTGGGCACCACCGACAGCCTGCGCGCCGACCTGCCGCTGGAGCCGCAGCCTTTGCCGGGCGAGGTGGATTTCGTGCTCGACACCGCCGCCGCCTACCTCGAACGCCCGCCACGGCGACAGGACGTGCTCAGCCAGTTCGCCGGCCTGCGGCCCTTGATCGGCGGTGGCATGGGCAAGGAGGCACGTGCCACCGGCGGCCTGTCGCGGGAGCATCTGATCGAGGTTTCCGCCACCGGCCTGGTCAGCGTGCTGGGCGGCAAGTGGACCACCTATCGCCATATGGCCGAAGAGGCGGTGGACCGCGCCCTGGCGGTGGCCGGCCTGCCACGGCGGGCCGCGGCGACCGCCACCTTGCGGCTGCATGGCGCGCGGGAGGGCGACGACCCCTACGGTAGCGACCGCGAGGCGGTGGAAGCCCTGCCCGGCGCCGGCCGCCGCCTGCTGGAGGGTCTGACGCTGACCGAGGCCGAGGTGCGCCACGCCGCGCGGGCGGAATACGCGCTGAGCGTGGAGGATGTACTGGCGCGGCGGCACCGCGCCCTGTTCATCGACGCCCGCCTGGCTCTGCAGGCCGCGCCGGCGGTGGCGGCCCTGCTGGCGGAAGAACTGGGCAGGGATGGCGACTGGGTGGCGGCGCAGTTGCGGGTCTTCGCGGCGTTGGCGCAGGGCTATGGAGCCAGGTAGCGGCAATGGGCCAGAAATTGGGACCGGAGACGTCCGTGGGGTCAGATGAATCGGCCACGCCGCAGATTCCGCCGCCCGCTTCCTCTTCCTTGGCGGGTGCCCGAACTGCAGCGGCGTAGGCGCTCGGGAGGGAGAGATCGTTCGCCCCGGGCCAGGTCGGAGGGCCACGCAGCAGCGGTCGTCGGCCGTCTCTGCCGGAGGGCCCGGCTTGGCGGTGGTAGCGGATCAATCGGTGGGTCAATGCCGGCTCAGGCCGGGCTGCTGCGTGCCCGCGCCTGCAGCCAGCGCACGAAGTGCCGCACCCAGGGTAGGGTCTGCGCGGCGGGCGAGACGACGGCATAGAAACCCTTGTCCGCCACCTCGATGTCGAATGGCCTCACCAGCGTGCCGGCGGCGAGATAAGGCTTGGCCAGCAGGCCGACGGTGAGGGCGATGCCGGCGCCGGCGGCGGCGGCCTCCAGCATCATCATCGAATCCTCGAACAGCGGGCCTTCGGCCGGCTCGCCACGGGCCAGGCCGGCGGCAGCGAACCAGGGCGACCAGGCGAGCAGCGGATGGCGCAGCAGGCGCTGGCCGTCCAGGTCGGCGGGCCGGGCGAGGCGGTCGGCGAGCGCCGGGCTGCACACCGGGAAGACGGTTTCGCGCCGCAGCTCGTAGGCCTCCAGCCCCGGCCAGGGCGGATCGCCGTAGCGCAGGCCGAGGTCGGCCTCGCCGGCGGTGAGCGGCGCCAGGCTGGTGGAGGTGGAGAGCACGAAGTCGATGCGCGGGTCTTCCTGCGGGTAGTCGGCGAGCTGGCCGACCAGCCATTTGGCGCCGATTGCTGGCGCCACCGACAGGCGCAGCGGCCGTGCTTCCAGGCGGCGCAGACGGGTGCTGGCGGTTTCCAGCCGGCGCAGGGCGGCGCGGACTTCGACCAGGTAATCCTGGCCGGCGGCGGTCAGGGTCACCAGCCGGTTGTGGCGTTCGAACAGCGGCAGGCCCAGCCAGTCTTCCAGCGCGCGGATGCGGTGGCTGATGGCGGAGGGCGTGAGGTGCAGCGCCTCGGCCGCAGCCAGGAAGCTGCCGCTGCGGGCGGCGGCCTCGAAGGCGACCAGGGCGGGCAGGGGCGGCAGGCGGATCATGGCTGGGTGGCGGCGGGCATGGTAGCGATACTACCGCCGCGGGCGGGAGGCGGCGAAGCGTTGGCGGCGCTGCGAAAGGCTGCAATTGGCTGTTCGGGGGCGCCAGCCGCATCAGCAGGCAAGCCGGCAACTCAATAGCCGGTGGCCCTCCACCCCGCCTTCTTCGGCAGGCTCCGGGGCAGGCCCGCATCCTGCAGCGCCCTGCACCCGCCGCGGGGCTCAGGGCGAATGGCAGTGCTTACCTGCTTGCTGGGTCACTAACTGCCCGCGGCAGCGTCACCCGCGCTTCCAGCCCGCCCTCGGGATGGTTGCCCAGCGCCACCTCGCCACGCTGGGCGCGCAGCAGGTTGCGGGCGATCGCCAGGCCCAGGCCGGTGCCACCGGTTTCGCGGTTGCGGGAGGCCTCGGTGCGGTAGAACGGCTCGAACACCTTCTCCAACTCATCCGCCGGCAGGCCGGGGCCGTGGTCGCGGATGCGGATCTCGTAGCGGTCCGGCAACTCGGCCAGCGTGATGTTGACCTCGCCGCCGAACTTCACCCCGTTCTCCACCAGGTTCCACAGCGCCCGGCGCAGCGCCGTAGGGCGGCTGGGGCAGGGCGTGGGCGCGCTGCCGCTGACGGTGACCGTCCAGCCGAGGTCGGCGGCGTCGGCGCGCAGCACGTCGGCCAGGCTTTCCAGGCTCACCGGCTGCGGCGGGCTGGAGGCGTCCATGCTGCGGGCGTAGGCCAGTCCTTCCTTGACCAGCGATTGCATGGCGTCGAGGTCGGCCTGGATGCGGTCGCGCAGGTTCTCCTCGTCCACCATCTCGGCACGCAGGCGCAGCCGGGTGATGGGCGTCTGCAGATCGTGGGAGATGGCGGCGAGGATGCGGGTGCGCTCGGCCACATGCTCGCGGATGCGCTGCTGCATCTGGTTGAAGGCGGCGGCGGCCTGGGCTACCTCGGTGGGGCCGCTGGAGCTCATCGGCGCGCGCTCCGGGTCTTCGCCCAGGGCGCGGGCGGCGGCGGCCAGCCGCGACAGCGGCCGGGTGGCGATGCGCACCGCCAGCCAGGTGAGCAGGGCGACGCCGATGACCAGCGCCGCCAGCGCGGCGATGAGGCGATCCGGCGGGGCCAGCGGCGGGCCGGGTTCCGGGCCGATGCCGGGCAGGCGCACGCTCAAGGGCGTGCCGTCGCGCAGCGGGATGGTGACCAGGTAGAAGGGATGGTTGTCCGGCCGCTGGACGACAGTGAGGCTGGCCTTGTGGTCCGGCAGGGCGGTGCCTAGCGCGCGCAGCAGGGCGTGGTCGCGCACCGGCTGGGCGTTGTCCGGCGGCGGGCGCAGGGCCAGGCGCAGGCGGCGGCGGCCGAGGTCGTCTATCCAGCCGGCGCGCTCCTGGGGCGGCAGGCGCTCCAGCACCTGCACGGTGGCTGCGATTTCCTGGGCGATGCCCTCGAACAGCACGTTGCGGCCGACGCGGTCGCGCTCGCCGACGAAGAGGGCGAAGCTCACCGCCAGGACCACTGCCATGCCCAGCAGCCAGATCAGCATCAGGCGGGCGAACAGGCTGCGCGGCAGCGGCAGCCTCATTGCGCGCCCTCGCCGCCGAGCTGGCCGACGCTGTGCACCTCGCTGCTCAGCACATAGCCTTCATTGCGCACCGTCTTGATGATGGCCGGCTCGCGGGCGTTGTCGCCCAGGCGCTGGCGCAGCCGGCTCACCAGCAGGTCGATGGAGCGGTCGAACACGTCCGCCTCGCGGCCCTGGGTGAATTCCATCAGCTGGTCGCGCGACAGCACCCGCTGCGGATGGGCGAGGAACACGCCCAGCATGCGGTATTCGGCGCCGGACAGCGGCACCACCGTGCCGGCCCCGTCGATGAGGTGGCGGTTCACCGTATCCAGCCGCCAGCCGGCGAAGTGCAGCTCGCGCGCCTGCCCGGGCGGGGAGGCTTCCAGGTTGGGCGGCAGCGCGCGGGCACGGCGCAGGATGGCGCGGATGCGGGCGTACAGCTCGCGCGGCACGAAGGGCTTGGGCAGGTAATCGTCGGCGCCCATCTCCAGGCCGATGATGCGGTCCATGTCTTCGCCGCGGGCGGTCAGCATCAGGATGGGCGTGTTGGCGTGGGCGTGGGTGGCGCGCAGGTTGCGGCACAGGGTGAGGCCGTCCTCGCCGGGCATCATCAGGTCGAGCACGATGAGGTCCACCCGGTGTTTTTCCAGCGCCGCCTTCATCTCGCGGCCGTCGGCGGCGGTGGTGCAGCGCAGGCCCTGCTTTTCGAGGTAGTCGGCCAGCAGGCCGCGGATGTCGCGGTCGTCATCGACGATCAGGATGTGGTCTTGCTGATTGCTCATGGTCGTGATCTCTCCGTGGGACGCATCTTAAGGTCCGGCTGTGGTGGCTTTGTATCCCTGCGTATCCGGAGCGGGCCGGGAGACATGTTCATGCAAAAGCAGCCCTTGCGAGACAAATGCGGCTTACACGGCGCTGTTCAAATGGCTCCGTCGCCCGAACGAACGGGCACATCAACGCAAGGAGAGACACATGAAGACCTGGATGAAGACCTCGATTGCCGCCGCCGTCATCGCCGTTCATGCGCTGGGCACCACCGCTGCATTCGCCCGGGACGACGACCACCGCGGCCCGGGCCGTGGGCCGGGCTGGACCCAGACCTCGCCGGAGAAGGCCCAGCAGCACGCCGAGCTGCGCCTCGCCAGGCTGGAGCTGGCGCTGGCGATCAAGCCGGAACAGCAAGCCGCGTGGGATCAGTTCAAGACCAGCATCGCCGCCCAGCAGGCCAAGGCTGGCGAACGCTTCGCCGCACGCAAGGACAAGGCGGAGGCGCCCCGTACCGCCAGCGAGCGTCTGGCGAAGATGGAGGAAATGAGCCAGCTGCGCCTGGCCGAGCTGGCCGAGACCCGCAAGGCGGTGGATACGCTCTACCCGCGGCTGAGCGACGCGCAGAAGAAGGTGTTCGACGCCGAGTTCATGAAGGGCCCCGACCCGCGTGGCGACCACCGTGGTCCGGGCAAGGGCCCGGGCCGCGATGCTGGCCCGCAGCAGGGCCACTGAGCTTCGGCGGTAGCCCAGGCCCGGCATCGACGGCGATGCGGGGCGGCAGAACGGCCCGGTGACGGGCCGTTCTGCCGTTTACGCCGGGTGCCACCCCAGGGAAGGGCCGGGCCTGGGCGAAAGGTGGCTTACCGCGCGGATGGGACGGGAGAGCACGCGGCCGCTGGCCAGCGCTCCTTGTTTTACGCCGGCTTTAGCCCGCCTGGCTTAGCGGTGCGGCGGAAACCGCCTGCCGCGGCAGGTAAGGCAGCACCGCGGCGGTGGGCACGTCTTCGTTCACCTGTGTGAGCACCATCAGGATCCAGCCGGCACAGGTGCTTTCGGTGACGCGGAAGCGGCGGCCATCGACCATGTGAACGTCGAATACATGGTTGGGGTGGCTGTGGCGCTTGCGCTCGGTGAGGCGCAGCCAGGTGTCCAGCTCGGCATCGCCGATGCGGGGGCCGACCTGCTTGCTGTGGCAGTGGCGGATCAGCCCGGCGTAGGTGCTGACGGTGGGCGGCAGCTGGTGCAGCTCGCGGAAGGCGTCGTTGGTGAGCACCAGCCGGTCGGACGCATCCAGCAGCGCCATTGGCTGGCGCATGCTGTCCAGCCCGCCGAGCAGGGCGTTGAGGGCGAAGCCGTTCTCGCGCGCGCTGCCGAACTGCCGTGCCGGCGGCAGGGGCGGCGTGGCGGCGGCTGGCGGCTCGCCGAAGTCCAGGCCGGCGACGCGGTCCCGCCCTTGGTGCTTGGCGCGGTACAGCATCTGGTCGGCCAGCCGCATCCAGGCTTCGTGGCTGTCCAGGTCGGGGCTGAGCTCGGCGACGCCGAAGCTGGCGGTGACCAGGGTGTCTTCCAGCAGCGGGGTTTCATGCAGGCGGGCGCGCAGGCGCTCGATCAGCACGCGGGCTTCCCTGGCGCGGGTCTGCGGCAGCAGCATGCCGAATTCCTCGCCGCCGTAGCGGCCGGCGATGTCGGTGGTGCGCAGGCACTCGCGCAGCAGGCCGGCGAAGCGGCGTATGGCGTCGTCGCCGGCTTCATGGCCGTGATCGTCGTTGATGCGCTTGAAGTGGTCGATGTCCGTCAGCACCAGGGTGGCCGGCAGGCCGGCGCGGCGGTAGCGGGCGAATTCGTTACGCACCTGGGCTTCCCAGTGGCTGCGGTTGTAGAGGCCGGAGAGGCCGTCGTGGCGCGTCTGGTGCTCCAGCTCGGCGCGCTTGTTGCGCAGCTTGGTGATGGCCTGGTGGGCGGTGTGCGCCACCAGCAGCGGATGGGTGAGCAGCAACGGCAGGCAGGACAGCACGTTGGCCGTGGTGGATTCCGGCATCCAGTGGAAGCCGCCTAGGAGCAGTCCCAGCACCAGCCCAGCGGCCTGCCAGGCAAGGCCGCGGCCGAGCAGCTGCATGCCGCCGGCGGTCAGGCTGCTCATGCACAGCAGGGTGATGGTGAGCACGCTGGGCAGGGCGTTGAAGCCGATCAGCGCAATCCAGAAGCCGCCGGCGAACTGGTCGATCAGCAGGTTGCGCTGTTCGGCATGGAAGGGGTTGCCGGCCCGTCGCGCCCAGGCCCAGGCCAGGTGCGGCCAGACGAAGCAGTAGAGAAGCAGGCCGATCCATTCCAGCAGCGGGGCGCCGGTGTGATGGAAAACGGTGAGAACCAGCGGCGAACCGACGGCCAGCCCCAGCACGCGCGGCAAGTAGGACTTGCGGGCGAAACCGAGCTGGGCGACATGGAGGCCGGGTTCGTTGGTGGTGAGCATGGGGCTAGCATGCCATGCGCCGAAAGTCTTACCCGTGTGATTCTTGGCAGCCGCCTTATCGCTCTGCCAGCCACTGTTCCAGCGCGTCCGGGGCTAGCGGACGGGCATAGAGATAACCCTGCCCGATGTGGCAGCCGTGGCGGGCGAGGAAGCGGGCCTGCTCTTCCCGCTCTATGCCTTCGGCGACAACGGTGAGGTTGAGGCTTTCGCCCATGCGGATGACGGCGTCCACCAGCGCGCCGGTCTTGTCGTCGCGGCCGAGGTCGCGGATGAAGCTGCGGTCCAGCTTCAGCTCGCTCACCGGCAGGCTGCGCAGGTAGCCGAGGCTGGAGTAGCCGGTGCCGAAGTCGTCCAGCGCCAGATGCACGCCGGCGGCGTGGATGGCGGCGACGTTTTCCTGGGTGATGGGGTGGGCATCCATCACCATGCTTTCGGTGGCTTCCAGGGTGATGTCGCGTGGGGTGAGGCGGTGGCGGGCCAGGGTGTCGGCGATCAGCGCCGGCAGCGTGGGGTCGCGGAAGTGGGGCGAAGAGAGGTTGAGGGACACCGACGGAATCGGCACGCCCAGGCGGCGCCAGTGGGCGAGTTGGCGACAGGCTTCGTCCAGCACCACCCGGCCGAGCTCGACGATGAGGCCGCATTCTTCCGCCAGCGGAATGAAGTGGGAGGGCGGCACATCGCCGAAATGCGGATCGCGCCAGCGCGCCAGCGCTTCCACGCCGTACAGGCGGTTGTCGTCCAGCCGCAGCTGGGGCTGGTAGTGCAGGCACAGGCCGCCGCCGCTGAGGGCGTCGCGCAGCGCTGCCTCCAGCGCCATGCGCTCGTGCGCGTAGCGGTTCATCTCCGGGCTGAAGAACTCGTAGGCGTTGCGGCCGGCGGCCTTGGCCTGGTACATGGCGACATCGGCGTGGCGCAGCAGGGTGTCTACATCGCAACCGTTGTCCGGGAACAGGCTGACGCCGATGCTGGCGGAGGGATTGAGGCGGGCGCCGGCCACCTGCAGCGGCCGGGCGAGGCTGGCGAGCAGCCGCTCAACCGCCACGCAGGCCTGCTCGGCGTTGGTTTGCGGCAGCACGATGGCGAACTCGTCGCCGGACAGGCGGCCGACCAGGTCGGCGTCGCGCACGCATTCCTGCAGGCGCTGGGCGATCTCGCGCAGCAGGGCGTCGCCACTGTCGTGGCCCAGGGTGTCGTTTACCTGCTTGAAGCGGTCGAGGTCGATGAACAGCATCGCCAGCGGAGTGCCGTGGCGGGCGCACAGGGCAATGGCGCGGCTGGCCTGGGCGAGCAGCAGGCGGCGGTTGGGCAGGCCGGTGAGGGCGTCGTAGAAGGCGAGGCGCTCGATGTGGATCTTGGCCGCTTCGCGCTCTATCGCCACCGCACAGAGCGGCGCACACAGCTCCACCAGCTGGCGGTGCAGATCGTCCGGCCGGCGCTGGTCCACGAAGTAGCAGGCCAGCGTGCCCAGCACCCGGCCGTTGCGGGCCTTGATCGGGTGCGCCCAGCAGGCGGCGATGCCGGCGGCCGCCGCCAGCTCGCGGTAGGGCGCCCAGGCCGTCGAGGTGGCCACCGAGCTGGCCTCCACCGGCGTGCCGTACCAGGCGGCGGTGCCGCTGGAGGCGGAATCCGGCGCGATCGGCAGCTGGTGCAGCACCGGCATGAACACCTCCGGCACGCTGGGGGCGGCGAGCAGGCGCAGGTATTTGCTGTCGTCCGAAGCGACCAGGATGGCGACCCGCAGCTCGGGGGCGATGCTCTCCACCTTGCGGCAGACGGTGTCCATCACCTCCCGCACCGGGCGGTCCTGGATCATGGTTTCGAGCACGCTGCGCTGGAGCAGCTCGTACATCTTGCTGCGGGTGATCTCGGTGAGGGCGATCACGCAGTTGCGCAGGCTGCCGTCCTCGCGGTGTATCGGGTCCATGACCACAGAGGCCCACAGCGGCCGGCCATCCTTGCGATAGACGATCTCGTCGGCGCGGAAGGTTTCGCCGCGGTGCAGCCGGCCATCCAGGCGGGCGAGGCTGGCAGCCTCGGTGTGGGCGCCGGCCAGCAGTTCTCCGGGCTTGCGGCCGCGTGTTTCCTCGGCGTCGTGGCCGAACAGACGGCGGAAGCCGGCGTTGACGAAGACGATGCGGTGCTCGTCGTCGGTGATGATGACGGCGTTGCCGGTGGCGTCGGTGCCCAGCGACAGCAGCCGAAGCTGCTCCTGGTCTTCATGCTCGCGGGTGACGTCGCGCAAGAAGGCGGTGTACATCACCCGGGTGTCCACCGTGATGCGCGACAGCGACAGCGTGGCCCACAGGGCGCGGCCATCCTTGCGCTCCAGCCTCACCTTGCGGCTGGAGCCGACGATGCGGCTCTCGTTGGTGCGGCGGTTGCGCGCGATGAGCTCGTCATGGCGCGGCTGGATGTCGGCGGGCACCAGCATGGTGACGCTGCGGCCGATGACTTCCCGGTTTTCCCAGCCCCACAGCCGCTCCGCCGCCGCATTGAAAAACACCACCCGGTTGTGCTCGTCGATGACCACCACCGCGTCTATTGCCTGCGCCAGCGTCTGCACCAGGATCTCGCCGGCATTGCTTGCGCCGGTGAGCGCGGTGTGGCGCAGCAGCGGCAACTCCGGCAGAGGCGGGCGTTTTTCCGTGGCGTGTGTCGGCTTAACGACATCGGCGGGCGTCAGCATGGTCGGGGGTGGCGGCATCGTCGAGCAGGCTCAGCTAGGCAAGTCGTTGTATTTCCGGGTGCGCAGCGGTTTTTCCCCCGGTGGGCGAGGACGGCTGCACGCCCGGCTCGGAGTGCGGCCGCAACGGCTTTTTCATTCAAGCAAGTTCGATACCGCTTTTGGCTTAGCCCGGCGGCAATGGCTCAGCACGGGCGTTTTCCCGCCTGCTGGCCCAGCCAGTGTTCGAACTCGGCGGCGGCCATCGGTCGGGCGAACAGGAAGCCCTGCGCCAGTTGGCAGCCCAGAGCCTGCAGCCGGCGCCGCTGGGCGTCGGTTTCCACGCCTTCGGCCAGCACCGAGAGGCCCAGGCTCTCGCCCATGCGGATCACCGTGTCGGTGAGCGCAAGGGCGCGGTCGTCGCCCGCCAGGTCGGCGACGAAGCGGCGGTCCAGCTTCAGCTCGCTGATCGGCAGGCGGCAGAGGTCGCCCAGGCTGGAGTAGCCGGTGCCGAAGTCGTCCATGGCGATGCGCAGGCCGGCGCGGTGCAGGGTGTGCAGGATGTCCAGCGTGCCGCCGTCGCTGTCCATCATCACGCTCTCGGTGGCCTCGATGATGAGGTCGGCCGGCTGCAGACCGTGCTGTTGCAGCAGGCGGGCGATCTGCGCCGGCAGTGCCGGGTCGCGGAAGTGGTGGGCGGAGAGGTTGACCGCCACCGCCGGCACCGCCAGGCCGCGCCGGCGCCAGTCGGCGAGTTGGCGGCAGGCGCCGTCCAGCATGTGCAGGCCGAGGCGGTCGATGAGGCCGCACTGCTCGGCCAGGGCGATGAAGCGGGCGGGCTCGATGTCGCCGTATTGCGGGTGGCGCCAGCGGGCCAGGGCCTCCACGCCGCGCAGCACCCCGCTGGCCAGCCGCAGCTGTGGCTGGTAATGCAGCTGCAGGCCGTCGGGCTGCGCCAGGGCCTCGCGCAAGGCGATCTCCAGTGCCAGGCGTTCGCGCGCCAGCCGGTTCATGTCGGCGCGGAAGAAGTGGACGGCGTGGATGGCGGGGCGCTGGCTGTCCTTGGCCTGATGCATCGCGAGGTCGGCTTGGTGCAGCAGGGTGTCCAGTTCCTGGCCGTCCTCCGGGAAGAGGCTGATGCCGATGCTGGCCGACGGCGTCAGGGTGATGCCATCCAGCGGGTAGTGGCGGGCCAGGGCGGCGAGCAGCCGCTCGGCGCTGGCGGCGGCGCGCAGCGCATCGGCCTGGGGCAGGACGAGGGCGAACTCGTCGCCGCCGAAGTGGCCCAGCAGATCGCCGCCGCGGGCGCTTTCCCGCAGGCGCCGGGCGGCTTCGCGCAGCAGGGCGTCGCCCGCGGCGCGGCCCAGGGTGTCGTTCACCTGCTTGAAGCGGTCCAGGTTGAGGTAAAGGACCGCCAGCGGGGCGCGTGCCCGCGCGGCCTGGGCGATCAACCGGCCAGCCTGGGCGGCGAGCAGCCTGCGGTTGGGCAGGCGGGTGAGCGGGTTGTAGAAGGCGAGGCGGTGGATGTGGAGGCGCGCCTGTTCGCGTTCCAGCGCCAGGGTGCAGAGCGAGGCGCAGACCTCGCCGAGGCTGTGCTGCAGTTCGTCCGGCGCGGCATCGGCGTCCGCGTAGTGGAAGACCAGCGCGCCCAAGGGTTCGCCGCCGCTGCCGCTGAGGGGGCCTACCCAGCTGGCGGAGTAACCGGCGGCGGCGAGGCGGGCGTGGTATTCGCGCCAGCCTGTCAGCTCGCGGCTGCGGGCGAGGGGGGCGGTCAGCCCGGACAGGGTGCTGGCTGGCGGGGCGCTGGCGGCGGCGAGGGCTGCCGAAGTGGACAGCGCGGGCGCGGCCAGTAGCTTGAGCGGAGCCGGGCCTCTGCCGGATGCCTCGCCCTGCACGTCGGGGTTGGCCGGGCCGAAGATTGCAAGCGCCGCATCCGGCGCAATGCGCCCCGTCTCGCGGCAGAGGACGTCCAGCAGCGCGGGCAGGGGGAGGTCCTGGGCAAGGGCGTCGAGCGCGTGCTGGCGCAGGATTTCGGGCGCCTTGCGCCGGGTGATGTCGGTCAGCAGGCAGAGCAGGCGGCGGTGCGGGCCATCACGCAGGGGGGTGAGCGTGATGCTGGCCCAGCGCGGCCGGCCGCCGCGGTCGTAGAGCAGTTCTTCCCCCTGCCACTGCCGCGGATGGCGGAGAAGCCGGCGCAGGCTGGCGAGCGTGGCGGGATCGGAATGCGGGCCGCTGAGCAGTTCGGTCGGCCAGCGGCCCAGGCTTTCCGCCGGCGGGTAACCGAAGGTTTGCTCGAAGCCGGCGCTGGCGTGGGCGATGCGCAGCGTGGCGTCGAGGATGAGGACGGCCTGGCCGGCCCGCTGCAACCCGAGGGCGGTCAGCTGCGCGGCGGCGGCGTCGGTGAGGTCGGCGGCGCGACCCGGGTGCGTCGCCTTGCCCAGGGACGCAGGGGAGGTGTCGCTTCCGGCCGGGATCGCCGGCCACAGCGGGGGCGGCGGCGCAGATGGGGTGGCGAGAGGAACGGAAGGCGCGGTGGCCGGGGAGCTTGCGGCAGCCGGTGCAGCAGCGGTGTCCGGGCCGGGGCCGTAAGCGTTGGCGGCCGGGATGGCGGCGGCGCCCGCCGCGCCCGGCGGAGGCGGGTGGGCGGTTGAATCTCCACCAGGATCCGGTTCGGCGGCGATCAGCGTGCTAGCGCCGGCCCTGCAGCATGGCGGCGCGGGGTAGCTGTCGCGGGGCAGGGTGGCATGCACCGGATCGGCCGCCGGTTATCATGCCGGCCCGCTTGAGGGCGCAGGGGTGTGCGTCCGCAGGCAGGCGGGGCTCATGGGGGCGACCCGCATGCAGCCCGGCGGGAACGGTGGGGGCTGCCGGGAGCAGCGCGGAGTTCCTTTCCTGTTGGCGGTTTGTGTCATCTGGTTATTCATTTCAAGTCGACCGTTAGTCAAATTGATTGTGCGCGAAAGTCGACTGTTGGTCAATTGGCTATGAGCGGCTGATTGGCGGTTACCGGGTTGTTAGTTTCCGCGCATGCAATCGAGCATCGAACGAGAGGCCTTCAGTACCCGCCTGCGGCAGACGCTGGAGCGGGCTGGCATGGCGGAGCCCGGCGCGACCGACCTGGCGCGGGAGTTCAACCGCCGCTATCCCGGCATGCCGGTAACCCCGCATGCGACGCGCAAATGGTTGCTGGGCGAATCCATACCGGCGCAGGCGCGGCTGCGGGTGCTTGCACGCTGGCTGGGCGTGAGTGCCGAGTGGCTGCGCTTCGGCGAGGGTGCGATGAGTGTGACGGCCAGCGACGAGCCGCAACCAGAAGTCGATTTCCAGCTCGCCCGCGAGATCGCGGCGCTGTCGGCGCCGCATCGCGAAGTGGTGCGGGAGATGGTGCGCGCACTGCGGCGCGCGGAAGGCGGCAAGGACTGACTTCCCGCCGCCGCGGGCGTTAAAGCAGCAGCGCCCGCTCCTTCATTCCCAGCGTTCCCGGTAGGAAAAGGTCGGCAGTTTCCAGCCCCGCCACAGCGCCGCCATGCGCAGGCTGAGGCCCAGGCCGAAGGCCGCCGGCAGTGCGATCTGCTGCCCCACGCCAACGGCCTGCAGGCCCAGGTAGAGCGCGCAGACGGCGAGCGACACGCTGGCATACAGCTCGCGGCGGAACACCACCGGCACCTGATTGCACAGCACATCGCGCAGCACGCCGCCGCAGATGCCGGTGATCATGCCGGCCATCACCACCACCGGCAGCGCGTAGTCCATCGCCAGCGCCACCTGGCAGCCGATGACCGAGAAGGCGACCAGCCCCAGCGCGTCCAGCACCAGGAAGATCCGCTTCAGGTGGTGCAGGTGGCGCGCCAGCAGGATGGTCGCCAGGCCGGCGCCTATCACCAGGTAGATGTATTCCGGATGCTGCGTCCACGACAGCGGGAAGTGGCCGAGCACCAGGTCGCGCACGGTGCCGCCGCCCAGCGCGGTGACGAAGGCGATCACCGCCACGCCGAAGGCGTCCATGTTGCGGCGGCCGGCAGCCAGCGCGCCGGACATGGCTTCGGCGACGATGGCGATGAGATAGATAGTGGTCAGCATGGCAGGCCCCCGCGCAGGGGGGCGCGCCGGACGGCGAGGCAGCGCATGGGAAGCTCCACGAAACGCGGCACCGGCAAGCCGAGCCTGTTGCTCGCGCCTGCTGCAATGCTGCGTAACGCCGCTCCCCCTGTCCCTTGTGCCTGAGCGTTTCGCCCGTTGCGGGCTTGCGTCTTCGGCGGATCGGCTACGCGGCCCTTGCGGGCTGCGCCGATCGCTCTCCAGTCGGCGAATGCTTCCGCGGTCCTTGCTGCCTGAGCGATTACGGGAGTCTGCGCCTTCGGCGGAAGCGGGCGGTGGCCTGCTTCGCTCTCCCACGGAAGCGGTGGATTATCCCGGCCGGCGGTGGCCGGGTCAAACCCTGTTGCACCAATTCGGGGCGCGGCCTTGCGCGGGCGGGCGAGGACGCAAAAAAGCCCCCGCCCCTTGCGGGGCGGAGGCGAATGCGCATTACAAGGGCGCAGGGAACATCATGGGCAGACCGGCCTGGCCGGCCCGACCCGCGATCAGTGGAATTGCTCTTCTTCGGTGGAGCCGGTGAGGGCGGTGACGCTGGATTTGCCGCCCTGGATCACGGTGGTGACGTCGTCGAAGTAGCCGGTGCCGACTTCCTGCTGGTGCGACACGAAGGTGTAGCCACGGTCGCGGGCGGCGAATTCCGGCTCCTGCACCTTCTCGACGTAGGCCGACATGCCGCGCTTGGCGTAGTCCTGGGCCAGATCGAACATGTTGTACCACATGGAGTGGATGCCAGCGAGGGTGATGAACTGGTACTTGTAGCCCATGGCGCCCAACTCGCGCTGGAACTTGGCGATGGTGGCATCGTCCAGGTTCTTCTTCCAGTTGAAGGAGGGCGAGCAGTTGTAGGCCAGCAGCTTGCCCGGGTGCTTGGCATGCACCGCCTCAGCGAACTTGCGGGCGAACTCCAGATCCGGCGTGCCGGTTTCGCACCACACCAGGTCGGCGTAGTCGGCGTAGGCGACGGCGCGGGAGATGGCCTGCTCCAGGCCCTTCTTGGTCTTGTAGAAGCCTTCGGCGGTGCGCTCGCCGGTGAGGAAGGGCTTGTCGTTCTCGTCGTAGTCGGAGGTGATCAGGTCGGCCGCTTCCGCGTCGGTACGGGCGATCACCAGCGTCGGCACGCCATAGACGTCGGCAGCCATGCGGGCGGCGATCAGCTTCTGCACCGCTTCGGTGGTCGGAACCAGCACCTTGCCGCCCATGTGGCCGCACTTCTTCACGGAAGCCAGCTGGTCTTCCCAATGCACGCCAGCGGCACCGGCGCGAATCATGGCCTTCATCAGCTCGTAGGCGTTCAGCACGCCGCCGAAGCCGGCTTCAGCGTCGGCAACGATGGGCAGGTGGTATTCCACATGGCCGGCATCACCCGGGTTGATGTTCTTGGACCACTGGATTTCGTCGGCGCGGTTGAAGGCGTTGTTGATGCGCTCCACCACCTTCGGCACGGAGTCCACCGGGTACAGGGACTGGTCCGGGTACATGGCGGCGTATTCGTTGTTGTCGGCGGCGACCTGCCAGCCGGACAGGTAGATGGCCTTGATGCCGGCCTTGGCTTGCTGCACCGCCTGGCCGCCGGTGAGGGCACCCAGACAGTTCACATAAGGTTCGGTGTTCACCAGGTTCCACAGCTTCTCGGCACCGCGGCGGGCCAGGGTGTGTTCGACCTGGAAGGAGCCACGCAGGCGGACGACGTCGGCAGCGGTGTAGCCACGCTTGATGCCTTTCCAGCGCGGGTTTTCGGCCCAGTCTTTCTCGATGGCGGCAATTTGCTGTTCGCGGGTCAGGGTCATGATGCTTCCTTGTCGAAAGGTTGGATTTGATGTCCGGCGTGTATCCGGGGGCTGTCCGGCAGGCCGGCGGGTGGTGAGGCCCGCCGGTTTCGACTGCGCTACCGCCGCGTTTCCGAGGGAGAAAAGCCGCGTCGGTTGAAGGGCAGTATAGGGAGCATCCCGCGCAGCAGCAATATGTCTTATATAAGATATAAGAAAAAATGTTTGTATTTAAAATCATATGCTTGAAAAATTAGATCCGCATTATGAAAAGCCAATCAGCGTGGTGAAACGAAAAGGCGCCCAGGTGCTGTTGCGGCGCACATCCCGGCGACTGCCAGGCGGGCGGGCGTGGGCCGGCCTGGGGTCTGCCTTTGGTGATAGGTAACTGGTCCGCTGCTTGCTTGAAGGACGCTGGAGAATGCGCCTGCGGGCCGCGAGCGGCGGCGAGGGTATCCGCCCCTCGCCAGGTTTGCGGGAGACCCCCAGGGCGTGTAAATTCAGCTTATAAGTACATAAAAGGACTTTCTTGCCGACGCTGCCTCCCTTATTCACATGAGATGGGGCACGGGCCGGAAAGCCAACGGAGAGGCGGACACACCATGAGTCTTTCGTCCAATCTGGACCTGACCAAGGTCTATCGGAACTGCGTTTTCCAGTCCCGTTCGGCGGTCACTTCCCATGCTCAACTCAGCCATGAGTTCTCCGAGCACGACCTGGAATGGCGCCGTGGCAGCGTGGATACCGCGCTCTTTCGCGCGGCCATCAACCGCATGAGCTTCTTCGTGCTGCGCTACGGGCCGGAGGTGGAGGTGCGCCCGGAGCCGTTCAAAGACTTCGCTTTGGTGCAGATGCCCCTTCGTGGTGCGGCCGAGATCGAGTGCGACGGGGTGCGCCTCACGGTGCAGCAGGGCGAGACGGCGATCGTGGCGCCGCGACGGAATATCCGCCTGGTGTGGCAGCCGGGTTGCGAGCAGCTGATCCTGAAAGTGCCCTTTGATCTGCTGAAGCAGGTCTCCTGTTACACCTGCCCGCGCAGCCACTGCCCGCCCGGCGTGCCGGACTGCGGGGTGCAGCTGGAGTCTGCCTTCATCCTCAATTCCGGCCTGCTGGGGCAATGGCAGGCGCTGGTGCAGCAGTTGCTGAACCTGCTGCCGGCGCCGGGCGACGTCGCCTTGCACCCTGGCTGGCTCAACCAGTTCGAACAGACCGTGGCGATGTTCCTGCTCGCCCATCAACCCGCTGCCCTGGAGCGTGACCTGCGCGGCAGCGAGGAGGAAGTCATCGAGATGTCCTCGTCCGCCCGCCTGGCGGCGCGCAAGCTGGAGGCGGTGGAAGAGTACATGCGCGGCCGGCTGTTCGCCCCCATCTCCCTCGCCGACCTGGCCAAGGCCGCCGGTGTCAGCGCCCGCACGCTCAACATCCTGTGCCACCGCCATCGTGGTGTGGCGCCCATGGTCCTGCTGCGCAACATGCGGCTGGAGGCGGCGCGGGCCAAGCTGCTCACCAACCCGGCAGTGAGCGTGACCGAGGTGGCGCTGGAATACGGCTTCGGCCACCTGGGGCGCTTCTCCGCCTATTACCGCGAGCGTTTCGGCGAGCTGCCGCGGGAAACCTGTTTCCTGCGCCATTGAGGTGTGCGGGTGAGCCTTGCCTATATGTACGAGGAAGGGCGTTGATGGATCTCGGCGCCGGTGAGCTGCGTACCTTCGTGCCGGCGCAGGACTTCGCGCTGTCCCAGGCTTTCTATTCGGCGCTGGGCTGCGAGCTGGAATGGTCGGACGACAGCCTGGCGCTGTTCAGGGTGGGGGCGTCGCGCTTCTACCTGCAGCGCTACTACCTGAAGGAATGGGCGGAGAACTGCGCGCTGCACATCTCGGTGCAGGATGCGGCGGGCTGCTGCGCCGACATTTCCGCACTGGTGGATTCTGGCCGCTTTCCCACTGTGCGGGTGACGGCGCCGAAGCGTGAGCCGTACGGCGCGCTGGTCACTTATGTATGGGATCCGGCGGGCGTGCTGCTGCACCTGGCCCAGTGGGACGAGGGCTGAGCGGACTCCCGCGCTGCGCGTTTTCCCGCTGCGTTGAGCGCTCCCCCGTCAGCCCGCGAAGCCCTGCTCAAAGCGGATAGCCGGTGTGCGCGAATCGGCTAGTCGCATCCTTTCGGCGACAGGCACCCTGAGGGGGCAAATTCCCCCCAACTGCCTGGAGCCAGAAAACATGAACACGCTCTTCCCCCGCATGCCGTTCGCAACGCCGGCTGAAGCCGAGATGGCGGAGGTGCGCGCATGAGCGCCCATGACGTCATCGTCGTCGGCAGCGGCATCAACTCGCTGGTGTGCGCCGGCGTGCTGGCCAAGCGCGGCAAGAAGGTGCTGGTGCTGGAGCGGGAGGCCGTGCTGGGCGGCTGCATCCGCAGCGAAGCGCTGACCGCCCCCGGCTATCTGCACGACACCCTGTCCGCCGCGCATCCGCTGTTCGTGACCTCGCCCGGCTATGCCGAGCTGAAGGACGGGCTGCACGCCAACGGCCTGGACTACTGCAACAACGACACGCCCACCGGCGTACTGCTGCCGGACGGCCGCTCGCTGATCCTGCGCCGCGACCGCGCCGCCAACATCGCGGCGATGAACGCGCTGGCCAGCGGCGACGGCGACAGCTACGCCGAGGCGATGGCCTTCATCGAGCAGAACGCGCCCTTCATCTTCGCCATGCTAGGCAGCGAGCTGTGGAGCAAGGACATCGCCAAGACGGTGGCGGGGCGGGTGTGGAAGCAGGGCGCGCACGAAACCCTGGCCTTCTTCGGCCCGGCGATGCAGAGCGGCCGTGCCTGGCTGGAGGCGCGCTTCAAGTCCGAGTTGGTGCATGCGCTGCTGGCGCCGTGGATCCTGCACACCGGGCTGGGGCCGGAGAGCGCCATGTCGGCGCTGATGGCGCAGGTCATCGCCTTCTCCATCGAGGCGGTGGGCGTGCCGCTGGTGAAGGGCGGCAACGCGCGCACGGTGGACGCCTTTCGCGCCATCATCGAGGCTGGCGGCGGCCGTCTCGAAACCGGTGCCGACGTCGCCGAAGTGCTGGTGCAGAACGGCCGCGCCCGCGGCGTGCGCACCAGCGACGGCCGCATCTTCGAAGCCGCGCAGGTGGTGTGCAACGTCACCCCCACCCAGCTCTACGGCCGCCTGCTGGCGCCGGCGCACGCCCCGGAGCCGCTGCGCCGGCAGGCGGCGGAATACCGCTACGGCAAAGGCAACATGCAGATCCACCTCGCCCTGTCCGAGCCGCCGCAGTGGGCCGACCCGGCGCTGCGCGAAATCATCTACCTGCACCTCACCGCCGGCCTGGACGGCGTGTCGCGCGCGGTGAACGAAGCCGAACGCGGCCTGCTGCCGGCCGAAGGCACCATCTGCGTCTCCCAGCCCAGTGCGCTGGACCCTTCTCGGGCGCCTGCCGGCGGCTGGGTGATGTGGATACAGCTGCCCGAATGCCCGCGCGAAATCCGCGGCGACGCCGCCAGCGAAATCGCCGCGCCGGCCGACGGCCGCTGGACGGAGGAAGTGCGCGAGCGCTACGCCGACCGCATCCTCGCCCGCATCGCCAGGCACGTGCCCAACCTCATGAGCAGCATCGTCGGCCGCAAGGTGATCTCGCCGGGCGACCTGGCGAGCATGAACATCAACCTGGTCGGCGGCGACCCCTACTCCGGCGAATGCTCGCTGAGCCAGTACCTGTTCTGGCGCCCGCTCGCCGGGGCGAAGAACCACGCCACGCCGGTGAAGGGGCTGTACCACATCGGCGCCTCCACCCATCCGGGGCCGGGGCTGGGCGGGGTGTCGGGCTTCCATGTGGCCAACGCGCTGGCGTAAGGCGCTGAAGCCCCAGCCCGCTGCACGGCTGGGGCGGGTCTGGATCGGCGGAATGGACTCTGGGCAGCCGCAGGCTACAATCGGTATTCACATATTCGTTAACGGATACGGTAATGAGCCTGCGCAGCCATGATGTCGTGCCGATCAGCGAGGCCCGCGCCCGCCTGACCGAGCTGGCGGAGGAAGTGGTAGGAAGGGGTGCGGAAAAGGTGCTGACCAAGAACGGGGCGAGCTTCGTTGCCCTGGTCGACGCACGTAAGCTGGATTACTACCACGCGCTGGAGGCGGAGCATGCCGGGCTGGTGCTGCTGGACGAAGCCGAGGCCGGCTTGCGGCAGTTGCTCGCTGGCGAGCGGGTTTCCGCGGATGCGCTGCTGCGGGCGCTGGGGCCGGACGAAGCGTGAGCCTGCCGCGGCGGGCACGGGTAGAGGCCGCGCCGAACTTCCTCACCAACCTGGAGGCGGTTCGTCAGTTACTGTTGGTGCAGGATGCGGCGACGGCGGCAACGCAGTTCGCTGCGCTGCGTGCGCAGTTGCGGGAAATGCTGGCGGTGCTCGCCTGGGCACCGGCTGGCGGGCGGCCGGCGCGTTTCCTCGCCGGGCGTTCGGTTCAGGCCCGATTGCGCAGCGAGCGGGTGCAGGCCATGGCGGCTGAGCTGGGTTTGCCGGGGCTGCGTGAATATGTGTTCGGGCGCCATGTGGTGCTGTACGCACACTCGGCGGATGAGGTGGTGCTACTGGTGATCAAACATCAGCGGCAGCTGAATTATCTGCTGCCGTGAGGTGCAGCTTGGCCGGTGGATGGAAAACGGGCGCCGATGTGGCGCCCGTTTCTTTTCGATTACGGCCTGCAGCTTTGCTTCAGCTTTCCGGCAACAGCTTGCCGAACCACTCCCGCGGCGACCGCCCCTGGTCCGGGCCGAGGATGGAGAAGCCGCCGTCCACCGGGATGTCGATGCCGGTGATCCACGACGCATCCGAACTCGCGGCGAAGGCGATGGCGCGGCCGATTTCCTCGCCGCGGCCGACTCGGCCCAGCGGGTGGAAGTGGGCGCCGACGGCGTCGGCCTTGGCGATGTCGCCGCCGCTCATGCTTTCCACCGAGGGCGACCAGGTCCAGGCCGGCGAGATGGACACCACCCGGATGCCCAGCGGCGCCAGGCTGACGGCGAAGTTCTTGGTGATCTGGATGATGGCGGCTTTGGAGGCGGGATACACGGCGCGGCCATCCGCGCCGAACTTGCCGCCGGTACTGCCGAGGTTGATGACCACGCTGCCGGGCCGCATCACCGCCGCGGCCTGCTGGGTGAAGATGGCGCCGGACACCAGGTTCACGTTCAGCGTCGCCAGCCATTCGGCGCGGGAGGAGGCCAGGCCGCGGTCGTTGTAGCTGCAGGCGTTGTTCACCAGCAGGTCCAGCCGGCCGCAGTCGTCCATCACCGTGCGGATGCAGCGTTCGATGGCGGCATCGTCGGTGATGTCGGCTTCCAGGTAGCGGGCGCTGCCGCCGACGGCTGCGGCTCCACTCTCGACGATGCTGGCGGCGACCGCCTCGCCGGCTTCGCGGCCGCGGCCAACGAGGTACACGGTGGCGCCCGCGCTGGCCAGCACGCGGGCGATGTCGGCGCCCAGGCCCTGGGTGGCGCCGGTGACGATGGCGACCTTGCCGGCCAGTCTCGTGGTTTCGGTGCTCATGCGGATTTTCCTTGCGGGCTCAGCGCGGCGAGGATGCCATCCACATCGCCGACCTCGGCGATCAGCTTCATGCTGGCGAGCGCGTTGTCATGGGCGGCGCCGGCGGCGGCGCAGGCATCGGCGGCCACGGTGACTTCGAAGCCGCGGTCGGCGGCGTCGCGCACCGTGCTTTCCACCACCGAGTGGGTGGCGATGCCGCCTATCACCAACTGGGTGGCGCCGAGCAGGCGCAGCAGCGATTCCAGCTCGGTGCCGTAGAAGGCGCTGATGCGGTTGTGCTTGAAGGCGAACTCGCGTGGGCTGTCTTGCAGCGGCGCGAGCTCGGCGAAGAATTCGGAACCCCAGTGGCCGTCGCGCACGGCGCCGATTTCCGCCGTCTTGCGGAAGATGGGGGTGTTGCGGGCGAGGTCCGCATAGTCCGGGCGAAAGGCCATGCGCACATGGATGACGGGCCACCCGCGTTCGCGGGCGCCCGCCAGCAGCCGCCCGGCGGCGGCGATGAGGCGGGCGCGCGCCGGGTCGTCCTCGGAGAGGCCCACACGGATGCGGCCCTCGGGGTGCAGCTGGTCGTTCTGGTAGTGCAGGGCGAGGACAACCGGCGCTGGGCTCATTTAGATGAACACCTCGAGGTTGGCGAACACGTCGTCGCAATTCACCAGGTTCACCCGCTTGAGCACGATCTTCCAGCCGCCGTCCTCGGTGGCCGCCAGCTTGTGGAACACCGCGCCGGCGAGTTGGCGCTGGTCGATGCGCCATTCGGTGAGCTGCAGCGTGGAGCGCACAATGAGGTGACCTGCGGCGTCCAGGCCCTCGATGGTGATGTTGCCGACGAGGTGGGCGCTGCGGGTGAGCGGCTGCTGCGACCAGTTGCGAGCGTTCTCGACGCGGCGCACGCGCACTTCGCGCAGCATCTTGTCTTCCCAGAACAGCGAGATCTGCTCGAAGGGGTTGGCCTGGTCGTGGAAGCGGGGCACCCAGTAGCGGCCGTCTTCGGTCCACAGCGCCAGCCATTCTGCGAACTTGCGTTCGTCCAGCAGGCGGGCTTCGCGGAACAGGAACTGCTCGACGCCGCGGATGGCTTCCAGCGACAGGGTGGCGCCGGCAACCGGCGTGGTGGAGACGTCGAAACTACGATCAAGCAGCTGCACGGTCGGCCTCCTTCTTGTCAGCCTGGGTGGGGGTCTTGGCGGGGTTCAGCATGTACTGCTTCCAGGCGGCGAACTGGTTGCGCATCGGCAGTTCGCTGGTGCCGTTGGTGGACACCATGCCGTCCGGCGTTTCCTTGTCGGTGCCGAGGTAGCGGTGCAGGCTGACCCAGTCGCCGCCGCGGGTCTGGTTGCCTTCCTGGCAGCGCTTGTAGACCTCGACGTCGTCCGGCATGACGTTGGAGGAGGGCGAGTTGATCAGGTTGGCGTAGGTCAGTGCGCGGTCGAACACCGCGTCCGGCGCGCCCTTCAGGCGGAAGGTCTGGATCTCGATCATGGTGCGGTCCACGCTCACCGGGCGGATCACGCGGAACTGCTGGAACACCGTGTGCGGCGAGCCGCTGCCGTAGATGATGGTGTTGTGGCGGTTCATGCCCAGGATCTGGCGCGCCTTCTCTTCGCCGTAGGCTTCGGTGAGCACGGCGAAGTGCTCGCGCGAGACCGGATCGCGGGTGGCGGCGGCCGGGTCGAAGATGGCTTCCATGTAGCCGTGGCCGTTGTGGTAGGCGCGCAGCTCCAGCTTCTCCCAGAACTCGTAGGGCTCGCCGTTGCCGTCCATGATCAGCAGCTCGAAGGGCATCTCGCCGATTTCCTTGGCTTCCTCGCGCGCGGCGACGAAGGAGGACTCATGGGTGACGCGGGCGTGCATGGTGTCGTGCAGGTTCTCGTAGAACACTTTCCAGTTCGATTTCTGCATGACGCGGAAGGTGCCGCCGGCCACTTCCACCTCGCCCACCGGCGAGCGCTCGCACAGGTTGTCGATGGAGGAGGCGACGCCGCCGAGGAAGGTGAGCAGGTCCGGGCCTTCGGCCGATTGGCTGGCGAAGACGAAGCCGCGGTAGCTGTCGACGCGGGCCACCGCCTTCATCGAGAAGTCGGGGTTGGCGGGGTCGTAGCAGGTGCCTTCCAGGCCGTTCTTCAGCGGCAGCGAGAGGTGGGAGCCGTCCAGCTTGAAGGTCCAGGCGTGGTAGGGGCAGCGGAAGAACTTGCCGGTACAGCCGTCGCCATCGGGCACGACCTTGGCGCCCTTGTGCGGGCAGCGGTTGTACACCACGTGCACCTTGCCGTCGGCGGCGCGGACCATGATGACGTCCTGATCGCCGATGCGGGTGGTGTGGTAGTCGCCGGTCTTCTTGACCTGGCTTTCATGGCCGACGTAGATCCAGGCCTGGCCGTAGATGCGCTCCATCTCCAGGGCGAAGATCTCGGGGTCGGTGTACACGCGCTTGTGCACGCTGTCGTCGCGCACCATGGCGGCAAGCGCTTCGGTGGTCAGACTCATGGCTGCTCTCCTGATGACAAGGTTGTTGGTTAAAGCTCGAGCACCAGCCGCTCGGACCGGGCACGGGAAACACAGGTACAAAAGCCGCCTTCCTTGCGCTCGCGCTCGGACAGGCAGATGTCGCGGTGGTCGGCCTCGCCGTCCAGCACCTTGGCGACGCAGATGCCGCATTCGCCGCGGCGGCAGTCGAACATCGGATCGAGGCCGGCTTCCTCCATCACGTCCATCACCGTCTTGCCCACCGGGACTTCGAGGGTGACGCCGCTGGTGGTGAGTTCCACGGTGAAGGGGCGGTCGCCGGCTTCATCCAGCGCGCCGGTGAAGAGTTCGCAATGCAGATTGGCTTCCGCCCAGCCGAGCTGGCGGCCGGTATCCAGCACCGCGGCGATGAAGCCCTTGGGACCGCAGACGTAGAGGTGGCGGCCGGCGGCCGGCGCGCCGATGACTTCGGCCAGCGGCATGCCCTTGGCCGGGTCGCCGCCGTCGAACCAACAGCGCGCGTGCTCCAGCGCCTCGACATCGGCGCAGTAGGCGGCGCGCTCGCGGTCGCGGGCGGCGTAGTGCATGGCGTAGCGCTTGCCGGCGGCGGCCAGCGCCCGCGCCATGCAGAGGATGGGGGTGATGCCGATGCCGCCGGCGAACAGCAGGTGTTCCTCGGCGGCCTCTTCCAGCGGAAAGAGGTTTTTCGGCGGCGAGACTTCCACGACCTCGCCCACGCTCAGGCTGTGTACCCAGCGCGAACCGCCGGTGCCTTCGGCTTCCAGTTGCACCGCGATCTCCAGCGCATCGCCGCCGCTCGCCGGGGCCACCAGCGAGTAGGCGCGGCGCAGCGGGCGTTCGCCCGGCACATGCAGTTCGATATGGGCGCCAGCGGTGTAGTCCGGCGCCGGCGTGCCGTCGGTGGTGCGCAGGATGAGCCTGCGGATCAGCGGGGTGAGCGTGTCGATCTGGTCGACGCGCAGGGAAAGCGGGGTCATGAACAAGGCTCCGTGAAATGCCGCCGGCTGTGCCAGCGAGGAAAAATTTATTCGTCCCGGCGGTAGGGGAATAGCCGCGATTGGCAGCACTTGTCCGCTTATTGCACCGCCGCGGTGCGGGCCGCCGGGCGGCCGAGTCCTGCACGGGCAGAAATCGGCTGCTGGCGGTGCGGTGGAGGAGGACCGCCGGCATGGCGTGGTGCCAGACTGCGTATGGATTTGCCGCTTGCGGGCCGGGGCGGCGGCGGCGGTCCGGCCCGCAAGGTGTGCGCTGCAGCGCCGATTTGGTGCTTGCCTGATTCGGACAAAGCGGTTTTTGCAGCTTGCCTATTCCGGATAGTCCCTGCCGGGAAATTCCCCAAGAATCGTTTTCAGGCTGGCGGGAAAGCAATCCCCCCGAACGCCGGGCTTGCCCGGCAAAGAGGCCGCGCAGCGGGCCGCTCCCAATGGAGAGATCAACTTGAAAGCAGAAGCATCGATTGCGGAGAGCCGCCGCGGCAGTGTTGCGCCGGCCCCTTCCTGTAGCCGCTGTTTCCGCATGCGGACTGCCTGACGGCGGACACGGCGGAGAACGGCAATGGACAGCATTTTCATTATCGAGCAGTTGATCAACGGCATCGGCTACGGCCTGATGCTGTTCCTGCTCGCCGCGGGCCTGACCCTGGTGTTCGGGGTCATGGATACGATGAACCTGGCGCACGGCACCCTCTTCATGTTCGGTGCCTACATCGCCGCCACCGTGCATGAGGCCAGCCACTCCTTCCTGGCGGCGGTGCTGTGTGGCGTGCTGGTCACCATGCTGATCGGCGCGCTGCTGGAGGTGACGCTGATGCGCCGCCTCTACAAGCGCAATCACCTCAACCAGGTGGTGGCCACCTTTGGCGTGATCCTGCTTGCCGATGACTTCGTCAAGTGGATGTGGGGCGCCTCGCCCATCATGGCGTCCACCCCGGCCGCGCTCGCCGGCCCGGTGCAGCTGCTGCCGGACCTGCCCTATCCCTCCTACCGCCTGTTGATCCTGGTGGCGGGCGTGGTGGCGGCGCTGGCGCTGTACTTCGTGGTGAACCACACCCGGCTGGGCATGCTGGTGCGCGCCGGCGCTTCGGACCGGCCGATGGCCGAGTTGATGGGCGTGCGGGTGCAGTCGGTATTCACCCTGGTGTTCGTGATCGGCGCCGCGCTGGCCGGCGTGGCCGGCGCCTTGATGGGGCCGCTGACCTCGGTGCAGATCGGTATGGGCGAGGGCATCCTGATTCCGGCGCTGGTGGTGATCGTGATCGGCGGCATCGGCTCGGTGCGCGGCTCCTTCGTCGCCGCCATGCTGGTCGGCGTGGTGGATACCGCCGGCCGCGCCTTCGTGCCGCCATTGCTGCGCGAGGTGATGGCGCCGGCGCTGGCGGCCGATGTCGGCCCCGCGCTGGCCGGCATCGCCATGTATGTGTTGATGGCCGTGGTTCTTTGCTTCAAGCCGGGCGGCCTGTTCCCGGCCAGGGGATGAGCATGACGACGAAAGAGAAGAATCCCATGGCCGTCGCCGGACCGGCGCTGGTGTTGCTGGGCCTGGCGGTATTCCCGGCGGTGGCGCCGCACTTCGGCCTGGACTACTACACCGGCTTCGTGATGCGCATGCTGATCGTGATGCTGATCGCGACCAGCCTGAACTACCTGATGGGCTACGGCGGCATGGTGGCGCTGGGCCATGCCGGCTTCGTCGGCGTCGGCGCCTATGCGCTGGTGGCGATGACCGAGGCCGGCATCACCAACGCCTGGGCGCTGTGGGGCGGGGCGATGCTGGCGGCTGGCGTGGCGGCGGTGTTGATCGGCGCGGTGTCGCTGCGCACCAAGGGGGTGTATTTCATCATGATCACCCTGGCCTTCGCCCAGATGCTCTATTACCTGGCGGTGTCGCTGCGGGTGTATGGCGGCGACGACGGCTACAACCTGTACTCCCGGCCGGTGCTGGGCTTCGGCCTGGATGCGGCGGACGACGCCACGCTGTACTGGGTGGTGCTGGCGGTGTGCGCGGCCTGCTTCCTGTTCTTCCACCGCAGCGTGGGTTCGCGCTTCGGCCAGGCGCTGGTCGGCATCCGCGACAACGAGTCGCGCATGATGGCGCTGGGCTACCCGGTATTCCTGCTCAAGCTCCAGGCCTTCGTCATTGCCGCGGCGGTGGCCGGGCTGGGCGGCGCGCTGATGGTGACGCAGAACAGCTTCATCAGCCCGAGCAGCATGCACTGGTCGCAGTCGGCGGTGCTCATCGTCATCGTCGTGCTCGGCGGGCTGGGGCATCGCTGGGGCGGCGTCATCGGCGCCGCGGTGTGGGTGTCGCTGGAGGAAACCCTGCGCATGAGCACCGAGTACTGGCACTGGCCGCTGGGCGCGCTGCTGATCGCCATCATTCTGTTCGCGCCGGAAGGGCTGGGCACGCTGTTCCACCGTTCGCCGGCGGGCAAGGGCGAAGGCCGCGGCGGCATCTTCTACCTGCTGCGGAGGTCGGCATGACGCTGTTTTCCACCCGTGGCCTGGTCAAGCAGTTCGGCAGCCTGCGCGCCACCGACGATGTTTCCATCGAGGTCGCGCCGAACGAGGTGCATGCGCTGATCGGCCCCAACGGCGCCGGCAAGAGCACGCTGGTGAACCTCATCTCCGGCATGCTGCCGGCCGATGGCGGCAGCATCATGCTGGATGGCGTCGATCTCACCGGCATGCCGCCGCACAAGCGGGTGCGGGCGGGGTTGTCGCGCTGCTTCCAGGTCACCAATCTGTTCAAGAAGGCCACCGTGCTCAGCAACCTGATGCTGGCGGTGCAGTCGCACCGCGGCAGCAGCTTCCTGCCGCTGGGGCGGCGTGATGGCGAGGGGGAGCTGATCGAGCGGGCGGTTGCGCTGGCCGGCCGAGTGGGCCTGGGCGGCGAGCTGGACCGCGTCGCCGGCAGCCTGCCGCACGGCGCGCAGCGCCAGCTGGACGTGGCGCTGGCGCTGGCGGCCGATCCCAAGCTGTTGCTGCTGGACGAGCCCATGGCCGGCATGGGGCCGGACGAGTCGGCGCGCATGGTGGAGCTGATCCAGCTCCTGCGCCGCGACATGGCCATCCTGCTGATCGAGCACGACATGGACGCAGTGTTCAAGCTGGCCGACCGCATCTCGGTGCTGGTGTACGGCAAGGTGCTGGCCAGCGGCAATGCCGAGCAGATCAAGTCCCATCCGGAAGTGCAGGCGGTGTATCTCGGTTCGGAGGTGGAGGCATGAAACACGAAGCCCTTCTTTCCTGTTCCGGCCTGCAGGCCGGCTATGGCGGCAGCCAGGTGCTGTTCGGGCTGGATTTCGAGATCCAGCCGGGCGAAGTCATCGGCCTGCTGGGCCGCAATGGCATGGGCAAGAGCACCACGATCAAGAGCATCGTCGGCCTGCTCGCGCCCAGCCGCGGCGACATCCGCTTCCTCGGCAAGCCCATCGGCGGCCAGCGGCCGGATGCCATCGCCCGCATGGGCGTGGCCATCGTGCCGGAAGGCCGCCACTGCTTCCCCAACCTCACGGTGCGGGAACACTTGGTGGCCTTCGCCGACAACCGTAACGACCTGCGCGACGGCTGGACGCTGGAGCGCATCTACGCGCTCTTCCCGCGCCTGAAGGAGCGTGCCGACAACCTCGGCAACCAGCTCTCCGGCGGCGAGCAGCAGATGCTGGCCATAGGCCGCGCGCTGTCGACCAATCCCCGGCTGTTGATCCTGGACGAGGCCACCGAAGGCCTGGCGCCGGTGATCCGCGACGAGATCTGGCGCTGCCTGGCGCTGCTCAAGGAGCAGGGGCAAACCACGCTGGTGGTGGACAAGTATGTGGATCGGCTGGTGCAGCTGGCCGACCGCCACCTCATCGTCGAGCGCGGCCGCATCGTGTGGTCGGGTTCGTCTGCAGAACTGGCTGCGGACCGCAGCCTGTGGCACCGCTACATGGGCGTATGAACACGCGCCCGGCTTTGGTGGCAGGGACGGCGCGATCCACGAGACGCGCTGCCATGCCGTTCTTCATCCGCCGTTCCGCATCCCAAACCCCCCACGGAGATTCACGATGAAAGGCACGCTTACCCGTACCGCCGCCGCCTTGCTGGCGCTTGGCCTGACCTGCGCCCCGGCGCTGGCGGCCGACGAGATCAAGATCGGCTTCCTCACCACCCTGTCCGGCCCCGGGGCCTCCCTTGGCTCCGACGTGCGCGACGGCTTCAAGCTGGCGTTGACCCATTCCGGCGACAAGCTGGGCGGCCTGCCGGTGAAGCTGGACGTGGTCGATGACCAGCAGAACCCGCAGACCGGCCGCCAGACGGTGGAGCGCTTCCTCAAGCGCGACAAGGTGGACCTGGTGACCGGCGTGGTCTTCTCCAACGTGCTGCTGCCGGTGCTGCCGGGCATCCTGCAGGCCAATGTGCCCTACCTGTCGGTGAACACTGGTCCGCGCGATTACGCCGGGGAAAAGTGTGACCCCAACTTCTTCGCCGTGGCCTGGCAGAACGAAGACATTCCGGCGGCCATGGGCAAGTTCGCCACCGACAAGGGTTACAAGCGCGTCGCCATGATCGCACCCAACTACCCCGGCGGCCGCGAGTCCCTGGATGGCTTCAAGCGCCTCTACAAGGGCGAGATCGTCGAAGAGATCTACACCAAGCTCGGCCAGCTGGACTATGCCGCCGAGCTGGCGACCATCCGCGTCGCCAAGCCGGATGCGGTGTTCTTCTTCCTGCCGGGCGGCATGGGCGTGAACTTCATCAAGCAGTTCGACGGCGCCGGCCTCAACAAGCAGATGGCGCTGCTCGCCCCCGGCTTCTCGGCGGACGAAGACACCATCAAGGCGGTGGGTGAGTCCATCGTCGGCCTGTACAACTCCTCCCAGTGGGCGGCCGACCTGGACAACCCGGCGAACAAGCGCTTCGTCGCCGACTTCGTGAAGACCTACGGCCGCACGCCGACCATGTATGCCGCCCAGGCCTATGACACCGCCCTGCTGATCGACAGCGCGGTGAAGAAGGTCGGCGGCAAGATCGAAGACCATGCGGCCTTCCAGAAGGCGCTGAAGGCGGCGGACTTCCAGTCGGTACGCGGCAAGTTCAGCTTCAACAACAACCAGTACCCCATCCACGATCTGTACATGCGTGAGGTCTACAAGACCGCGGACGGCAAGGTCACCAACAAGACGGTGGGCACTGTGGTGCAGGGCTACAAGGACCCCTTCGCCGGCGAGTGCAAGATGGGCGGCTGATCCCTGCAGGGAGATGGCGCGGCCGCACTGCCGCGCCGGTGTTTTTCGCAAGATGGGCGCGGTGGCCGCAAGGCTCCGCGCCCTTCGTCCTTCTTACAGCAGGGCTTCGGCGGAAACGATGACGCCGTCCTCGTCCGCGTACAGGTAGTGGCCGGGCACGAAGGTGACGCCACCGAAGGTGACAGGTATGTCGACCTCGCCGACGTTGCGCTTGATGGACTTGCGCGGGTGGGTGCCGAGGGCGAAGACGCCCAGGTCCATGCCGCCCAGCATCTTGGAATCGCGGATGCAGCCATACACCACCACACCGGCCCAGCCGTTCTTCACGCCCAGTTCGCCAAGCTGGTCGCCGACCAGGGCGCAGCGCTGGGAGCCGCCGCCATCGATCACCAGCACGCGGCCGTTGCCGGGCGAGGCGAGGGCGGTGCGGACGAGGGCGTTATCCTCGAACAGCTTGAGGGTGGAAATGGGGCCGCCGAAGGCGCTGCGGCCGCCGAAGCTGCGGAACATGGGGGCGACGACGCTGACCTTGTCTTCGTTGGCGTCGCACAGATCTGCGGTCTGAATGGCGAGGGACATGCTGGCTCCGTGATGAGGCGGGGACAAACCGGAAGCGGCTCCGGACCCGGCGGCGCCGGGGCGTCCGCATCATAACGGATGCTGCGGGAGCTTCGTGCGGCCTGCCGGCCGTCCGTTGTAGGACAGCCGACAGGGCCGAACGCGACAAGTCGCGCGCAGGACTCAGACCGGACCGCGCGCCTCGCGCACCGCGTCGGTCTTGGTGGCCACCACTTCGTCCCAGCCCACCGTCGGGTACTTGGGCGCGTAGTCGCCAAAAGCGGCAGCCACGGTCAGCACCTTGTCGGCGGCGGACTGGCCCTTGAAGTCGCCCTTTTCCAGCTTCAGCTCGTCGATCAGCTCATTCCACACCATGCCGTCCTGAAGCGGGATCAGGGTGGCGGAGCTACCGTTGAACTCGGTGAACAGCGGCTTCGCGACGTTCACCACGAAGAACAGCAGCTTGCTGCTTGGGGTGAGATCGGCACCGTACTTTTGGAAGAAGAGCGGCACTTCATCGATGTCGTTCAGCATGCCGCCGGCCATGATGACCTTGTCGCCATCGGACAGCAGCACCGCGCCACGCATCACAACCGTGGGCGGCTTGCGGCGGCCCGCAGCGTCACCAACCTCGCCTTCGACCAGGACAAGCTCGCCCCGGTAGGCGGCCTTGCCAGCCTCGCTGGTGGCTTCCTTGAAGTTCATGTTGAACAGCAGCCCTTGTTGCTCATAGCGGTCGAACAGCATCTGACACTCCTGCTTGGTTTGAGTTAAGAAATACCAAGCGTTCCTGCAATAACCGCGCCAGGGGAAAGGGAATGGGCCGGGCAGGGGAGGTGATGGGAAAGAATAGGGCACAAAAAAACACAGCCCCGGAGGGGGGCTGTGTCGTTCGCTGTGCCAGAACTTCGACGCGGGATCAGGCAGTGACCGCCTCGGTCTCGTCGAATACCAGCTTGACCTTCTGCTCGTCGTCCAGATCGATGGTGACCCTGCCGCCATTGACCAGCCGGCCGAACAGCAGCTCGTCCGCCAGTGCCGACCGGATGGTGTCCTGGATCAGGCGGGCCATCGGCCGGGCGCCCATCAAAGGGTCGAAGCCTCGCTCTGCCAGCCAAGTCTTCAGCTCCTCGGAGAAGTGGGCCTCGACCTTCTTCTCGTGAAGCTGGGCCTCCAACTGCATCAGGAACTTGTCCACCACCCGCAGGATGACCTCGTTGTCCAGCGCCTTGAACGGGATGATGGCATCCAGCCGGTTGCGGAACTCCGGCGAGAACATCCGCTTGATCTCCGACATCTCGTCGCCGACCTCGCGCTTGGCGGAGAAGCCGATCACCGACTTCTGCATCACGTCCGCACCGGCATTGGTGGTCATGATCACGATCACGTTGCGGAAATCCGCCTGCCGGCCGTTGTTGTCGGTCAGTGTGCCGTGGTCCATGACCTGCAGCAGGATGTTGTAGATGTCCGGATGCGCCTTCTCGATCTCGTCCAGCAGCAGCACGCAGTGCGGCTTCTTGGTGATCTGCTCGGTCAGCAGGCCGCCCTGGTCGAAACCGACGTAGCCCGGAGGCGCGCCGATCAACCGGCTCACCGCGTGGCGCTCCATGTATTCCGACATGTCGAAGCGCACCAACTCGATGCCCAGCGTATAGGCAAGCTGGCGGGCCACTTCCGTCTTGCCAACCCCGGTGGGGCCGGAGAACAGGAAGGAGCCGATCGGCTTCTGCGGGTTGCCCAGGCCGGAGCGAGACATCTTGATCGCCTTGGCGAGCGCATCGATGGCGTTGTTCTGGCCGAACACCACGTTCTTCAGGTCGCGGTCCAGCGTCTTCAGCGCGGCCTTGTCGTCGTTGGACACGGTGCGCGGCGGGATGCGGGCGATCTTGGCGACGATCTCCTCGATCTCGTTCTTGCCGATGGTCTTCTTCTGCTTGGACTTCGGCAGGATGCGCTGGGCCGCGCCCGCCTCGTCGATCACATCGATGGCCTTGTCGGGAAGATGACGATCGTTGATGTACTTGGCCGACAACTCCGCAGCGCTGGACAGCGCCGAACTAGAGTACTTGACGCCATGGTGCTCCTCGAAGCGGCTCTTCAACCCCTTCAGGATTTCCACCGTCTCATTCACCGAGGGCTCGACCACGTCGACCTTCTGGAAACGCCGCGACAGCGCGTGATCCTTCTCGAAGATCTGGCGGAACTCGGTATAGGTCGTCGCACCGATGCACTTCAACTGGCCGGAGGACAGCGCCGGCTTCAGGAGGTTGGAGGCATCCAGCGTACCGCCGGAGGCGGCGCCAGCACCGATCAGCGTATGGATCTCGTCGATGAACAGGATGGCATCCTGGTTCTCGACCAGTTGCTTCAGCACCGCCTTGAGACGTTGCTCGAAGTCGCCGCGATATTTGGTGCCAGCCAGCAGGGCGCCCATGTCCAGGGAGTAGACCTGCGCATTTTCCAGGATCTCCGGCACGCGGCCTTCGACGATGCGGCGGGCCAAGCCTTCCGCGATCGCCGTCTTGCCGACGCCGGCCTCGCCGACCAGCAGCGGGTTGTTCTTGCGCCGACGGCACAAGGTCTGGATGACGCGCTCGACTTCCTTCTCGCGGCCGATCAGCGGATCGATCTTGCCCACCAGCGCTTGCTGGTTGAGGTTCTGGGTGTAGTTCTCCAGCGCCCCCCCCGGGGCCTTCTCTTCATGCTCCTGCTCGCCCTGCTCGGACTCGCTGCGTCCGGAAGGCGTGCCCGCACCGTGCTGGGGCGTCTTGGCGATGCCGTGAGAGATGAAATTCACCACGTCGAGGCGGGAGATGTTCTGGCGCTGCAGGAAATAGACCGCGTGCGAATCCTTCTCGCCGAAGATCGCGACCAGCACATTGGCGCCGGTCACTTCCTTCTTGCCCGAGGACTGCACATGGAGGATCGCGCGTTGGATTACACGTTGGAAGCCAAGGGTCGGCTGGGTATCGATTTCCTCGCTACCCTCGACCTTCGGCGTGTGCTCGTTGATGAAGTTGGTCAACTCGCGCCGCAGTTCGTCCAGGTTGGCTGCGCAGGCGCGCAGAACCTCGGCGGCGGAAGGATTGTCGAGCAGGGCGAGCAGCAGATGCTCCACGGTAATGAACTCGTGGCGCTTCTGCCGAGCCTCGACGAAGGCCATATGCAGACTGACTTCAAGCTCTTGCGCGATCATTCAGTTTTCCTCCATCACGCATGCCAGCGGATGCTGGTGCTGGCGGGCATAGGAGACGACCTGTTCAACCTTGGTCGAGGCGATGTCCCGGGGGAAGACACCGCACACCCCCATGCCCTCTCTGTGGACTTGGAGCATGACCCGCGTGGCACGTTCGCGGTCCATGCCGAAATATTTCTGGAGGACGACGATCACGAAATCCATGGGTGTGAAGTCATCGTTCAACAGAAGCACCTTGTACATCGGCGGCGGACGGGTGCGCGTCCGTTGCGCTTCCAACACGAAATCGTCTTGTTTATGCGTGGCCATGCGGACCATTCTAATCAAGTCGAAGCAGAGTGCAACACGCCGCCACGGGACCTATTTGGGGGTATTCCGGCAATTTGCAACACCCCTGAATGCGGTGCCGCAGCGAGGTTCTGCCGCTCTTTTCAAAGCCAGAAACGTGCCATCAAAACGGCGTGAATTCAGCCGCCGTATTGGTGCAGCGCAGAATTATGAGACTGGAAAGAAATCGTTGACGGTGTGCTGACAAGTGCGTAAAAGCTAGCCGGTGCATCGTTCAAGACGTAATGCGCTGGTTCTGTTTGTTGTGGCCGTCCCTTCGGTCCGAATCGGCAGTGCTGGTTGCGCTTGACTTGACATGAAGCATCGGCCGGGAGGGACCCGGTCTTGTACCAAGTAACTTTAAGGATTAGGGCAATATGGCAACTGGCACTGTTAAGTGGTTCAATGATTCCAAGGGTTTCGGCTTCATTACCCCTGACGATGGCAGCGAAGACCTGTTCGCGCACTTCTCGGCCATCAACATGAGTGGCTTCAAGACCCTGAAGGAAGGCGAGAAGGTTTCCTTCGAGGTCACGCAGGGGCCCAAGGGCAAGCAGGCTTCCAACATCCAGAAGGCCTGACCGTCTCGGCGGGGCCGTCGCCTACAGGCAACGGTCTGCCAGAAAAAGAAGAAGGCCGCCGGGGAACCGGCGGCCTTCTTCTTTTTCTGGAGTGCGTACGGCGTATGCCGTAGGTGCTGCTGGGCGGGCAGTGCCCGCCGGGTGCGGCTTACTTCAGCTTGACTTCCTTGTACGGCACGTGCTTGCGCGCAACCGGGTCGTACTTGCTGAACTCGAGCTTACCCGGGGTGGTGCGCTTGTTCTTCGAGGTCGTGTAGAAATGACCGGTGCCGGCGGTGGATTCCAGCTTGATCTTTTCGCGGATGCCTTTGGCCATGGCTTTCTCCGTTCTGTTCGGTACGGCGGGGCGGGCCCGCGGTTACAGCTTCTCGCCGCGGGCGCGAAGCTCGGCAACGACGACGTCGATGCCCTTCTTGTCGATGGTGCGCAGACCCGCATTGGAAACGCGCAGGCGGATCCAGCGGTTTTCGCTCTCGCTCCAGAACCGGCGGTTTTGCAGGTTGGGCAGGAAACGGCGCTTGGTTTTGTTGTTGGCGTGGGAAACGTGATTTCCCACCATCGGTGCTTTACCGGTCACTTGGCAGACGCGAGCCATACGATGCTCCAGGGGAATTCGGATTGCGAAAAGCGTTCGAATATACCGTAGGTCATCAGGGAAAGGCAAGTCCTCGAACGACATGCCTCATGTCCGGCGCCTGTTTTCCGCACCTGAACTCAGTTGCGCAGCAGCCCGTGCTCGGCAAAAGAGTAGGGGCGGCCGTGGGCCGGGATAATGAAATGGTCCAGGACCCGCACATCCACCAGGCCAAGCGCCTCGGTGAGTGTGCGGGTGAGTACCTGGTCGGCGGTGCTGGGTTCGGCGGAGCCCGAGGGGTGGTTGTGGGCGAGAATGACTGAGGCGGCGTTGCGCGACAGGGCTAGCTTCACCACCTCACGCGGATAGACGCTGGTCTGGGTGAGCGTTCCCCGGAATAGATCCACCGCCTCGATCAATGTGTGACGGGCGTCCAGCAGGAGCACGCAGAAGGTTTCGTGAGGGAGGTGGCCCAGCCGCAGCTGCAGCCACTCGCGCACGGCGGAGGGCGAATCGAAGATGTCCCGCTCGCTGAGGCGTTCGTTGAGGGCGCGGCGGGCCAGTTCCATGACCGCCTGCAGTTGGGCATACTTCGCCAGCCCCATGCCGGGGATGGCGGAGAACTCCTCGGCGCCTGCTGCGCAGAGGCGCGTAAGCGTGCCGAAATGAGCGATGAGGTCGCGGGCCAGGTCCACCGCGCTGCGGCCTTTCACTCCGACGCGCAGGAAGAGCGCGAGCAGCTCCGCATCCGAGAGGGCATCTGGGCCGCGGCTGAGCAGCTTTTCCCGCGGTCTTTCCGCTTCGGGCCAGTCCGTGATCGCCATCGACTTATCCTGTTTGGGTATAACTGCCGATTTTAGCTGAATGTCATGATTGATCTGCAAGGCAAGAAACTGGTTCTGGGAGTGACCGGCGGCGTGGCGGCCTACAAGGCGGCGGAGTTGGTGCGCTTGCTGGGCAAGGCTGGCGCCGAGGTGCATGTGGTGCTGACCGAGGCTGGTGCGCACTTCGTCGGTGCGCCGACCTTCCAGGCCCTGTCCGGGAATCCGGTGTGGTCCGACCTGTGGGACTCCCGCATGGACAACGGCATGGCGCACATCGACCTCAGCCGGGACGCCGACGCGATCCTGGTGGCGCCGGCGACGGCCGACTTCATCGCCAAGTTGGCGCAGGGGCGGGCGGACGATCTGCTTTCCACGCTGTGTCTGGCGCGCGACTGTCCGCTGCTCCTGGCGCCGGCGATGAACCGGCAGATGTGGGAGCACCCGGCAACCCGCCGCAATGCCGCCACCGTCGTCGCCGACGGCGCAGTGTTGTTCGGCCCGGCTGCCGGCGACCAGGCCTGCGGGGAGATCGGCATGGGCCGCATGGAAGAGCCGGAGGAGCTGCTGGAACGCACACTAGCCTTCTTCACGCCCAAGCAGCTGGCGGGGCGCAAGGTGGTGCTCACCGCCGGCCCCACCTTCGAGGCAATAGACCCGGTGCGGGGCATCACCAACAGCAGCTCCGGCAAGATGGGTTATGCGCTGGCTGGCGCCTGTGCCCGCGCCGGGGCGGAGGTGGTGCTGGTCAGCGGCCCGGTGGCCCTGCCCGTGCCGCAAGGTGCGCGGCGGTTGCCGGTGGCCAGCGCGCTGCAGATGCGCGACGCGGTGCTGGCTGCCCTGCCGGGTGCCGACGTTTTCATCGGTGTGGCCGCGGTGGCGGATTACCGGCCGGCGGAATCGGCCGAGCACAAGATCAAGAAATCCGCGGCCGACCGCAGCCTGGCGCTGACGCCGAATCCGGACATCCTGGCCGAGGTAGCTGCGCTGCCGGACGCGCCTTTCTGCGTCGGCTTTGCCGCCGAGAGCCGCGATCTTGATACTTATGCCGAAGGCAAGCGCCGCAACAAGAAGCTGCCGCTGCTGGTCGGCAACCTGGTGGGCGATGGGCTGGGCGGCGACGACAACACCATCATCCTGTACGACGATGCCGGCCGCCATCCGCTGCCGCGGGCGCCCAAGGCCGAGCTGGCGCAGCACATCGTCACCCATCTCGCTGCCTTGCTGGATGCGCGCGGCGCGTCCGGCAAGGTGGTCTGACGCAACCAAGGAACCCAAATGCATCGCATCGACGTCAAGCTTCTCGACCCCCGCCTCAAGTCGCATCCGCCGGCCTACGCCACAGCCGGTTCCGCCGGCCTGGACCTGAGGGCCTGCCTGGATGCGCCGGTGGTGCTGCATCCGGGCGAGACCACGCTGGTCCCCAGCGGCCTGGCCATTCATCTGGCCGATCCCGGGCTGGCGGCGATGGTGTTGCCGCGTTCCGGCCTGGGCCACAAGCACGGCATCGTGCTCGGCAACCTCGTCGGACTGATCGATTCGGACTACCAGGGCCAGATCTTCGTATCGGTGTGGAACCGCGGCCGGGACGCCTTCACCATCCAGCCGATGGAGCGCATCGCTCAATTGGTGGTGGTACCGGTGCTGCAGGTGGGATTCAACGTGGTGGACGATTTCGCGGCGAGCGACCGGGGGGCTGGTGGTTTCGGCAGTACCGGCAAGCACTGAGGTGCGGCGGCATGCCGGGATCCCGACCGGCGTCCATGTCGCCTGTGAGCGCGGCGGCCGGGTGTTGCTGATGCGCCGCGCCGGTACAGGCTTCTTCGATGGCCTCTACAGCCTGCCGGGCGGGCATGTGGAGGAGGGCGAGTCGGTGCGCGCCGCGGCGGCGCGGGAGCTCGCCGAGGAGATCGGCCTGAGGGTGCAGGCCGAAGCGCTGGAGTGGGTGGGCGTGGTGCATCGCCGCTCCGACAGCAACCGCATCGATTTCTTCCTGCGCGCCCGCGTATGGCAGGGCGAGCCGCAGATCCTGGAACCGGACAAGTGCGACTGCTTGGTCTGGTGCGACGCGGCCGCATTGCCGGCGGAAACCGTGCCTTACGTGCACGTTGCGCTGAGCCAGCCGCAGGCGCCGTGGATGCTGGAACTGGGCTGGTAGGCGCGGCCCGGCGGCGGGATGAAGCAGAAGGGCCGGCACTGCCGGCCCTTCCCACGCGTGTAGCGCGCCTGGAGCAGTCTGCCGGTCAGCCCAGCATGTCTGCCCAGATGTTGCGTGCCCAGGACAGCGCGTATTCCCCTTCCAGTTCGCTGGCCGCGGTCGACACCCCGCCAGCGCCGGCAACCGGCACCGGCTGCTTCTTCTCTGCGTCGTATTGGTGTACCGAGGCGATGTGGATCACCCGTTTGGCATCGACGAAGCTGTAGCAGGTGTTCATTACCACCGGCGCCGGGTTGGGCGCTTCGCCGGCGAGCAGGTTGAGGATGGCGGCGGCGGCGACCTTGGCGTGCTGGTTGGCCATGTGGCCGGACTTCGGCATTGCGGGGCCGGGGAACAGCGCGTCGCCCAGCACATGCACGCCGGGAACGCCCTTGGCCTCGTAGCTCAGCCAGTCGATCTCCACCCAGCGCTCATTGAGCAACGGCAGGCCGGCGTTGCGGGCGATGTCGCCGGCGCGCATCGGCGGAATCACGTTCAGGACATCGGCGCGGATCCTGTCGAACTCCAGCTCGGCGCTGAGGCTGGCGGCGTCCACGCTGCGCAGCTCGCTGTTGGGGTGATACTCCAGCAGTGCGCCGTACTCGGCGAAAGCGGTGGTGAACAGCGCTTTCTTGGACTGGATTTCCGGGTTGGCGTCGAACACCAGCACCTTGGACTTCGGCTTGTTGCGGCGCAGATAGTCGGCCACCACGCTGGCGCGCTCGTAGGGGCCGGGCGGGCAGCGGTAGGGCGCCTTGGGAATGTGCATGGCGAACACCCCGCCATCCTTCATCGCCTCCAGCTGCTGGCGCAGCAGCACCGTCTGCGGGCCGGCCTTCCAGGCGTGGGGAATGCGCTCCTGCTGGCCGTCCAGGCCGGCGACCGTGCCGGGGATGAAGTCGACCCCCGGGGAGAGCACCAGGCGGTCATAGCTCAGCGTGCCGTTGGCAGCGGTGTGCACCTGGCGGCGGGCGGCGTCGACGTGAGTGACCTCGTCCTGCACTACCCGCACACCCCAGCGGTTGCGCAGGGCCTCGTAACCGACGGTGATATCGCCCATCTGCTTCACGCCGCCCACCACCAGGTTGGAGATGGGGCAGGAGATGAACACCGGGTTGCGCTCCACCAGGGTGACGGCGACGCTGCCCTGGCTCCACATGCGCAGGTACTTGGCGGCGGTGGCGCCGCCATAGCCGCCGCCGACGATGACCACATGGCCGGCATTGCGGGCTCCGCCGCCAGCGCAGGCCGAGAGGCCGGCAAGGGTGGTGCTTCCGGCCAGCGCGGCGGCGGACTTGATGAAATTGCGTCTGCTCGACATGGCTGTGCTCCGGCTCAGTTACGGATGGACAGGTAATCGACGATCAGGGCGATCTGCTTGTCGGAGTAGCCCTTGGCGATCTGGTGCATGATGGTCGCCGGCCGTTTGCCCGCCTTGAAGTCCTGCATTTTCTGCAGCAGCTCCGCGCGGGACTGACCCGCCAGCCGCGGCATTGCGCCGGTGCTGGCGCCTTCGGTGCCGTGGCAGCCGGCACAGGTGGCCGCCAGGTTGCGCGCCAGCTGCGGGTCCTGCGCCTGGACTGATGCAGCGGCCAGGGCGCAGAGTGCGGCGCCCAGCATGGTGTGGAGCTTCATCGGTTTCTCCTGGTTCTCCTGAATCGGGGCGCAACGGTGGGCTGCGAGTATATCCCGGCGGTATGGCCCGGTCGGGCCGGCTGTGCGCCGGCCTGGCTCCGACAAGCCCCGCGCGCAGGCGTTCTCCGCCGCCGCGTGGGGAAGGCCAGGGCCATGCTGCCGACGGGCGAGTGGCATGCTTTTGCTATGCGAAAGGCATTGATTGCCGGCTTTTCCGAACCCGCTCGCCTCCCTGCGCGGAACGCGAGCGGGGAGGACGGGAAAACTGCTTGCGACGCTAAGGTAAAATGCTGCGTTTGACGTTTCCTGCCGGCACTGGCCGGGGCCCTGGCGGCCGAAGGGAAAACGTGCCCATGAACAGGAGAAGCAGATGGACCATAAGCGCAGGGACACCCTGAAGGCGGGCGGCGGGCTGGGCATTTTCGGCCTGCTGGTGGCGGCCGGCCTGATCAAGCCGGAACTGGCCGAAGCGGCCTGGAACAAGAGCGCCTTCGAGGCCAAGAACCTGGAAAGCGCGCTGGCGGCACTGGGTGCCGGCAAGCCGGGCGACAGCGCCGAGGTGCAGCTGAACACGCCGGACATCGCCGAGAACGGCGCGGTGGTGCCGGTGGGCGTGGTCAGCAAACTGCCCAACACCGAGCAGATCGCCATCCTGATCGAAAAGAACCCCAATCTGCTGGCGGCCAAGTTCGAGATTCCCGCCGGTACCGCGGCCGAAGTGCAGACGCGGGTGAAGATGGGCCAGACCTCCGACATCTACGCGGTAGTGAAGGCGGACGGCAAGTTCTACGTGACCAAGAAGGAAGTGAAGGTCACCCTCGGCGGCTGCGGCGGCTGAACCGGGCACAGGAGAAAGAGAATGGCAAACCCGATGCGTATCCGCGCCGCGGTGAAGGACGGTTTTACCGAAGTGCGCGTGCTCATGTCCCACGTCATGGAAACCGGCCAGCGCAAGGATTCGTCCGGCGCCCTGGTGCCGGCCCACTTCATTACCGAGCTCACGGCCAAGCACAACGACAAGGTGGTGCTGTTGGCCCAGTTCGGCCCCTCGGTGTCCACCAACCCTTACCTGTCCTTCAAGTTCGAGGGCGGGGCCAAGGGTGACAAGATCGTCGTCAGCTGGGTGGACAACAAGGGCGACAGCCGTAGCGACGAAGCCCTGATCGCCTGACGGGACCGCGCGCCGGCGGCAGGCCGGCAGCGCCGCGGACTCTTGCCGGTCCGCTCAAAACTAGATCAATCCGTCCCCGGAGATAAGCACGATGAGAAAGACCCTGGGCATGGCCGCGCTGGCGGCGGTGCTGGCGGGCGGCGCGCAGGCGCAATCCACCGCCGACGAGATCGCCAAGTACCGCGAGATGATCGCCGACGGCAATCCCGCCGAACTGTTCGAGATGGAAGGCGAAAGCCTGTGGAAGACGCCGCGCGGGCCGAAGAAGGCCACGCTGGAGCAATGCGACCTCGGCCAGGGGCCGGGCGTGGTGGACGGCGCTTTCGCCCGCATGCCGCGCTATTTCGCCGATACCGGCCGGGTGCAGGACCTCGAATCCCGCCTCCTCACCTGCATGGAAACCCTGCAGGGCATTCCCGCCTCCGCGGTGGTGGACGGCGACTGGAACAAGGGCGAGCGCAAGACCATGGATGCGCTGGCCGCCTACGTCGTCACCCATTCCCGTGGCCAGAAGATCCAGCTGGATCTCGCCAACCCGCAGACCCGCCGCATGTACGAGCTGGGCAAGCGCGCCTTCTACTACCGCAGCGGACCGATGGACTTCTCCTGTTCCACCTGCCATGGCGAGGACGGCAAGCGCATCCGCCTGCAGGACCTGCCCAACCTCACCCACAAGGAAGGTGCCATTGCCGCCTGGGGCAGCTGGCCGGCCTACCGGGTGTCCAACAGCCAGTTCTGGACCATGCAGCACCGCCTCAACGACTGCTTCCGCCAGCAGCGCACCGCCGAGCCGGAGTTCGCCTCCGAAGTGACGGTGGCGCTGTCGGTGTACATGGCGGCGACCGCCCAGGGCGGCGTGCTGCAAACCCCCGGACTCAAGCGTTGAGGTGCCCACGATGAAAGCTGTTTCCATCCTGCGGCCGGCGCTTGCCGCCCTGCTGGCCGCCACCGCCGGCCTGAGCGCCGCCGCCGGCGAAGACTACGACGCGCAGACGCGCGAGATGATGCAGTCCTCCTTCAAGGAGAACGGCATCGCCAGCAAATACCGCCAGCTCCAGCTGGACTTCCAGAAAGCCTGTTCCGCCCTGGTGCCGCCCTCGGCCGCGGCCATGAAGCAGATCGAGGCCGAGCAGATGCAGACGGTGCGCTGGCCGGCCGACGGCAAGTTCTTCGGCGACTGGAAGGAGGGCGAGAAGATCGCCCAGAGCGGCCGCGGCCTCACCTGGACGGACAAGGCCGGCGAGAGCAACGGCGGCGGCTGCTACAACTGCCACCAGCTGGCGCCGCAGGAACTCTCCTTCGGCACCATAGGCCCCAGCCTGCACCGCTACGGCAAGCTGCGCGGCAGCGACGAAGGCATGGTCAAGTACACCTGGGGCAAGCTGTGGAACGCCAAGGCCTACAACGCCTGCTCGCAGATGCCGCGCATGGGCGACGCCCACATCCTCAGCGAAGCCCAGATCAAGCATGTGATGGCCTACCTGTTCGACCCGGCTTCGCCGGTCAACCAGTAAGCTAGCCCGGCCAGCGGCGGTGCTTCTCGCGGAGCGCCGCCTTTTTTCATTCCCGTTCTTCTGCTGTGGCCGATGCAGGCCGCAGGCCCGCGGAGCCCGCCCATGTCCATGCATCGCCGAGAATTCCTGCAACTGCTGGCGGTGGCCGCCGCCGGCGGGCTGGCCTTGCACAACGGCGGGGCGGAGGCGGCGCGGGCCGGCGAGGCCTTCTACGACCTGCCACGCTTCGGCAACGTCAGCTTGCTGCACATGACGGACTGCCACGCCCAGCTGCTGCCGCTGCGCTTCCGCGAGCCCTCGGTGAACCTGGGCGTCGGTGCCATGGCCGGGCAGGCGCCGCACCTGGTGGGCGAGCACCTGCTCAAGCGCTTCGGCATTCCGCCCGGCAGCGCCGAGGCTCACGCCTTCACCTGCCTGGATTTCACCGAGGCGGCGCGTAACTACGGCAAGGTCGGCGGCTTCGCCCAGCTCGCTACCCTGGTCAAGCGCTTGAAGGCGAGTCGCCCGGGCGCGCTGCTGCTGGATGGCGGCGATACCTGGCAGGGTTCCGCCACCGCGCTGTGGACCCGCGCCCAAGACATGGTGGACGCCGCCAAGCTGCTGGGCGTGGACGTGATGACGCTGCACTGGGAATCCACCTACGGTGCCGAGCGTGTCAAGGAAGTGGAGGAGAAGGACTTCGCCGGCCGCATCGACATCGTGGCGCAGAACGTGCGCACCACCGATTTCGAAGACCCGGTGTTCAAACCCTATGTGATCCGCGAGATCAACCGGGTGCCGGTGGCCATCATCGGCCAAGCCTTTCCCTATACGCCCATCGCCAACCCGCGCTGGCTGACGCCGGAGTGGAGCTTCGGCATCCAGGAACAGAGTCTGCAGCAGGCGGTGGAGCAGGCGCGCGCCGAGGGCGCCCAGGTGGTCGTGCTGCTGTCGCACAATGGCATGGATGTGGACCTCAAGCTGGCCTCGCGCGTCAGCGGCATCGACGCCATCTTCGGCGGCCACACCCATGACGGCGTGCCGGCGCCGGTGGTGGTGGCCAACCCCGGCGGCCGCACGCTGGTGACCAACGCCGGCTCCAACGGCAAGTTCCTCGGCGTGATGGACTTCGAGGTGAAGGACGGCCGGGTGGCCGACTTCCGCTACCGCCTGCTGCCGGTGTTCGCCGACCTGCTGCCGGCGGATGCCGAGATGGCCGCCTTCATCCAGCGGGTGCGCGCGCCCTTCGCCGGGCGCCTGGCCGAGCCGCTGGCGCATACCGAGGGCCTGCTCTACCGCCGCGGCAACTTCAACGGCTCCTGGGATCAGTTGCTGCTGGACGCGCTGATGGCGGAGAAGGAGGCGGAGATCGCCTTCTCCCCCGGCTTCCGCTGGGGCACCACGCTGCTGCCGGGCGAGACCCTGACCATGGAGCAACTGATGGACCAGACCGCCATCACCTATCCCTGGACCACGGTGACGCGCATGACCGGCGCGATGATCAAGACGGTGCTGGAAGACGTCTGCGACAACCTCTTCAACCCCGATCCCTACTATCAGCAGGGCGGCGACATGGTGCGGGTGGGCGGGCTGCAGTACGCCTGCGAACCGGGCGCGGCCATGGGCCGGCGCATCAGCGACATGCGCCTGGACGGCAAGCCGCTGGAGGCGGACAAGCTTTACACCGTGGCCGGCTGGGCGCCGGTGGCGGAAGAGGCGCGGGAGGCCGGCGAGCCGGTGTGGGAGGTGGTGGCGCGCTACCTGCGCGGCCGCGGGGTGGTGCCGCTGGTCACGCCGACCCAGCCGGTACTGAAGGGCGTGGCGGGCAATCCCGGCTTGATCTGAGAATGGCCGGCCAGATGAGCTGGCGGGCTCAGTCCGCCGGAAGCGGCCGCCGGCGCGGAAAGAGATTGCAGAAGCGCAGCTCCACCGGGTAGGGGAAAAAGTCCTCCACATAACCGCTGCGTATCTTGTCTTGCGCCGCGCGCCAGAAGTCCGGCTGCAGCAGGTCGGCGTGGTGCTTGAGGAAGGCCTTGCGCACCCGCGGCTGGCCGAGCAAGAAGGTGGCGAATTCCTCCGGGAACACGTCCATCGGCCCGGCGGTGTACCAGGGCTCGCCGGACAATTCCATCTCCTCGTAGGGCGCCGGCGGAATGCGGCGGAAGTGCATGCTGGTCATGTACTCGATCTCGTCGTAGTCGTAGAACACGACGCGGCCGTAGCGGGTGACGCCAAAGTTCTTCCACAGCATGTCGCCGGGGAAGATGTTGGCGATGGCCAGTTCGCGGATGGCGTTGCCATACTCGCGCACCGCATGCTCCACCTCCTCGTCGTTGGCCTGCTCCAGGTAGAGGTTGAGCGGCATCATCCGGCGCTCGATGTAGAGGTGCTTGATGACCAGGCTGTCGCCCTCGATCTCGAAGCAGGAAGGCGCCAGCTGGCGCAGCTCATCCAGCAGCTCCGGATGGAAGCGCGACAGCGGCAGCGCCGCGTAGGAGAACTCCAGCGTGTCCGCCATGCGGCCCACCCGGTCCACCTGCTTCACCAGCAGGTACTTGCGCTTCACCGTGGCGCGGTCGACGTTCTTGGTGCTGCCGAACACATCCTTGATCACCTTGAACACATAGGGGTAGGACGGCAGCGTGAACACCAGCATCACCAGCCCGCGTATGCCGGGCGCGACGATGAACTGATCGTTGGAATGGCGCAGGTGGGCAAGCAGGTCGCGGAAGAACATGGTCTTGCCCTGCTTGCCCAGGCCCAGCATGGTGTAGAGCTCGCTGCGCGGCTTGTTGGGCATGATGGAACGCAGGAACTGCACGTAGCCGGAAGGCACCTCCATGTCCACCATGAAGTAGGCGCGCGACAGCGAGAACAGCACCGATATGCGCCAGGCGTCCAGCAGCACCGTGTCAATGTAGAGCAGGCCCTGGGCGTTGTGCCGTACCGCCAGGGTGAAGGGGTATTTCTGGGAGCCGTTGATGGCCTTGCCGATGATGTAGGCCGTCTTGTTGCGGTAGAAGGCGGCGTACAGCACCTGCAGCTGGCAATTCACCTCCATCTTCGGCCAGTGGCCCAGGTGCTGGTGGGCGGTGCGCAGGATGTAGCGGATGTCCCGCTCCAGGTTCTCGAAGGGGCGCTGCCAGTCGAAGTCCTCGATGATGTCCCGCAGCGTGCCGGCCAGGCCGCGGTCGCGCGGGTAGTAGCTGGAATACACCGGCGGGTAGGACTCGATGTACTCGGTGGAGGCGGCCGGGCGGGCGAACAGGTAGTCGTTGTTGAAATAGGTGCGGTGCAGGATGCGGCAGCACACCGAGTTGAAGAAGCTCTCCGCCAGCTCCGGCTGTTTGTGCTTGATCAGCATGGCGATGAAATGGTGCTTCACCTGCTGCCAGGTGGCGTCGTCCACCGAGTCGGCATGGAACTCGCGGTGCAGGCGCTGCACCGTCTCGTCCACCCGGTCGTCGTAGAACTGCACCCGGTCGCGCACCGCGTCCAGCTGGGCCTGCCATTCGGCGGCCTCGAAGAATTCCTTGGCCCGCCGCGAGGTCTCGCGAAAGATGCGGTAGTGCTTGTTGAAGCCTTCGATGAGGGCCTGGGCGATCGCGAGCGACACCGGGCTATTCCTGTAGGGCGCGTCCATCTCGGCTTTCCCCTGGGGCAATGCGCACAGGATACGCAGCCGCGAGGCGCTGGCAACAGCCGGCGCAAGAGGCCCTGTTCGCTGGCCCGCAGGCGTGCTTGAAAGGCCGGGGGGACGAACGGAGGGCGCGGCCCGGCCGGTGCGTGGCGGGGCTGGGCGGAGGCCGCTTAGCAGAGGAAAAACAAGGGCTTGATGGCTCCGGTCGGTGCATTTTTTGATACTCGGTCCGGTAAGTCTTATATCTTTTATCTTCTGTATTTTTTCATATTGTGAAAGCCTGTTTTACTTCTGGCGTGCACGCCGGGTCGCGGCGCTATAATGCGGCGCTCGAAAAGTCGGTTGGGAGTCGCGAGGCACCGCGGAGGCAGACAAGCCGCGGGCGTGCCGGAAGTGGCTGCGCACAGGGCGGGAGACAGTCGCGGGTGAGCGCGCTCTCCATGCCGGGCCCGCGTTCCCCATGTCTTTCGACGCGCTGGCGCCCCCGGGCCACCGCCCGTCCGCGCCATCGTTCGATCAGCGCACCCAGACCATGAGGGAGAAACAAGCAATGTCGCAGCAGCCGACCATCTTCTACACCATCACCGACGAAGCGCCGATGCTGGCGACCGCCGCCTTCCTGCCGGTGATCCGCGCTTTCACCGCTCCCGCCGGCATCAACGTCGAGGAAGCCGACATCTCGCTGGCCAGCCGCATCCTGGCGGAGTTTCCCGAATTCCTGACCGACGAGCAGAAGGTGCCCAACACCCTGGCTGAACTGGGCGCGCTGACGCTGCAGCCGGATGCGAACATCATCAAGCTGCCCAACATCTCCGCTTCGGTGGCCCAGCTCAAGGCTGCGGTCAAGGAGCTGCAGACCAAGGGCTACAAGGTGCCGGACTTTCCGGAAGATCCGAAGACCGACGAAGACAAGGCCATCAAGACGCGCTACTCCAAGTGCCTGGGTTCCGCGGTGAACCCGGTGCTGCGCGAAGGCAACTCCGACCGCCGCGCGCCGCTGGCGGTTAAGAACTACGCCAAGAAGCACCCGCACTCCATGGGTGAGTGGAAGCAGTGGTCGCAGACCCACGTCTCCCACATGCACCACGGCGACTTCTACCACGGCGAAAAGTCGATGACGCTGGACAAGGCGCGCGACGTGAAGATGGAGCTGATCACCGCCTCCGGCAAAACCATCGTGCTCAAGCCCAAGGTCGCGCTGCTGGCCGGCGAGATCATCGACTCGATGTTCATGAGCAAGAAGGCGCTGTGCGAGTTCTACGAGAAGGAACTCGAGGATTGCCGCGAAGCCGGCATCCTCTTCTCGCTGCACGTGAAGGCGACGATGATGAAGGTCTCGCACCCCATCGTCTTCGGCCACTGCGTCAAGATCTACTACAAGGAAGCCTTCGAGAAGCACGGCAAGCTGTTCGACGAGCTGGGCATCAACGTCAACAACGGCATGGTCGACCTCTACGAGAAGATCAAGACCCTGCCCGAGTCCAAGCGCGACGAGATCATCCGCGACCTGCATGCCTGCCAGGAGCATCGCCCCGAGCTGGCCATGGTGGACTCCGCCAAGGGCATCACCAACTTCCATTCGCCCAACGACGTCATCGTCGATGCCTCCATGCCGGCCATGATCCGTCAGGGCGGCAAGATGTGGGGTGCCGATGGCAAGCCTTACGACTGCAAGGCGGTGATGCCGGAGTCGACCTTCGCCCGCATCTACCAGGAGATGATCAACTTCTGCAAATGGCACGGCAACTTCGATCCGAAGACCATGGGCACCGTGCCCAACGTCGGCCTGATGGCGCAGAAGGCCGAGGAGTATGGCTCCCACGACAAGACCTTCGAGATCCCGGAAGACGGCATCGCCAACATCACCGATCTCGCCACCGGCGAAGTGCTGCTGACGCAGAACGTGGAGGCCGGCGACATCTGGCGCATGTGCCAGGTGAAGGACGCACCCATCCGCGACTGGGTCAAGCTGGCCGTCACCCGCGCCCGCAACTCCGGCATGCCGGCGGTGTTCTGGCTGGACCCCTATCGTCCGCACGAGAACGAGCTGATCAAGAAGGTCGAGACCTACCTGAAGGACTACGACACCAAGGGCCTGGAGATCAAGATCCTGTCCCAGGTGCGCGCCATGCGCTTCACCCTGGAACGCGTCGCCCGCGGGCTGGACACCATCTCGGTCACCGGCAACATCCTGCGCGACTACCTCACCGACCTGTTCCCCATCATGGAACTGGGCACCTCGGCCAAGATGCTCTCCATCGTGCCGCTGATGGCCGGTGGCGGCATGTACGAGACCGGCGCCGGCGGCTCCGCGCCCAAGCATGTGCAGCAACTGGTGGAAGAGAACCACCTGCGCTGGGATTCGCTGGGCGAGTTCCTGGCGCTGGCGGTATCGCTGGAAGACCTCGGCATCAAGAACGACAACGCCAAGGCCAAGATCCTGGCCAAGACGCTGGATGAGGCCACCGGCAAGCTGCTGGACCTGGACAAGTCCCCCTCGCGCCGTACCGGCGAGCTGGACAACCGCGGCAGCCAGTTCTACCTGACCCTGTACTGGGCCCAGGCGCTGGCCGCGCAGACGGAGGATGCCGCGCTGGCCGCCCACTTTGCCCCGCTGGCGAAGGCACTGGAAGAAGGCGAGCAGAACATCGTCGCCGAACTGAAGGCGGTGCAGGGCAAGCCGGTGGACATCGGCGGCTACTACCAGGTGGATGTGGCCAAGTGCAAGGCGGTGATGTGCCCCAGCACCACCTTCAACGCCGCGCTGGCAACGGTGGGTGCCTGATACGCTGCACAGCAATCAACGGCTTGGAGGCGCACGCTGACCTAGGCGCGCCTCCTGCCGTGAAAGGGAGAACGCCGGGCTGGTCCCGGCGTTTTTCTTTTCCGCTTCCCCTGGCCTTGCCCGGATTTCCCCCTGCGTTGGCCCTGCCGGCGTTTCATGGATAATCGAAACGCAGTCCGGTCAAGGCGGCTCCGGCCGATCAGCAAGAAAAATCCCGTACAGGGATGGACATCGCCGGCCGACGGTCGCAAAGGCAAATCCGTTTGTCCAACGCGCACACCAGGAGGGGGCAGCAATGAGTGCGTCTCATGTCAAGGTTCCGGCGGCTGGCAGCAAGATCGTCCCCGGACAGCCGATACCCGACGAACCCATCATCCCGTACATCGAAGGCGACGGCATCGGCGTGGACATCACGCCGGTGATGCTCAAGGTCATCGACGCGGCGGTGGCCAAGGCCTACGGCGGCAGCAAGAAAATCCACTGGATGGAAGTGTTCGCCGGCGAGAAAGCCACCCGGCTCTACGGCTCGGACGAGTGGCTGCCGAAGGAGACCTTCGACGCGCTGAAGGAATACGCCGTCTCGATCAAGGGGCCGATGACCACGCCAGTGGGCGGCGGCATCCGCTCCCTCAACGTCGCCCTGCGCCAGGAACTGGACCTGTACCAGTGCGTGCGCCCGGTGCGCTACTTCAACGGCGTGCCCTCGCCGCTGCGCGACCCGAGCAAGGTGGACATGGTGATCTTCCGCGAGAACACCGAGGACATCTACGCCGGCATCGAGTGGGCGGCGGAGTCGGAGGGGGCGAAGAAGGTTATCCGCTTCCTGCAGGAAGAGATGGGGGTGAAGAAGATCCGCTTCCCCGCCACCTCGGGCATCGGCATCAAGCCGGTGTCGCGCGAAGGCACCTCCCGCCTGTTCCGCGCCGCGATGCAGTACGCGATCGACAACGACCGCCGCAACGTCACCATCGTGCACAAGGGCAACATCATGAAGTTCACCGAAGGGGCCTTCCGCGACTGGGCCTACGAGGTGGCGCAGCAGGAGTTTGGCGCCGAGCCGATCGACGGCGGGCCGTGGTGCCGCTTCAAGAATCCGAAGAGCGGGCGGGAGATCATCGTCAAGGACGCCATCGCCGATGCCTTCCTGCAGCAGATCCTGCTGCGGCCGGCGGAGTACGACGTGATCGCCTGCTGCAACCTCAACGGCGACTACATCTCCGACGCGCTCGCCGCCCAGGTGGGCGGCATCGGCATCGCACCGGGCGCCAACATCTCCGACAAGTACGCCTGCTTCGAGGCCACCCACGGCACTGCGCCCAAGTACGCCGGGCAGGACAAGGTGAATCCCGGCTCGCTCATCCTCTCCGCCGAGATGATGCTGCGCCACCTGGGCTGGAAGGAGGCAGCGGACCTGGTCATCAAGTCCATGGAAGACGCTATCGGCGACAAGGTGGTCACCTACGACTTCGCCCGCCTGATGGAAGGTGCCACCGAAGTCAGCTGCTCCGCCTTCGGTGACGCGATGATCGCGCGCATGTAGAACGCGCCTGGGTGGCGCAAACCGGCAAGGCCGCCGCCCAGGGCGGCCTTCTTCATTGCGCCGGTGGAAAGTGAAAAGCCCCGCCGGTGGCCGGCGGGGCTGTGCTCAGGGCAAGCCCGCGGGTATCAGTGGCTGTGGGCGAGCCCGGAGCCGCGCGGCGTGCGGATGTCCTCCACCATATGCTGGATGTGGTCCGGGCATGGCGCGGTGAGCTTGGACACCACCAGGGCGACGACCACGTTGAGGATGGCGCCCACCATGCCTATCCCTTCGGGCGAGATGCCGAACAGCCAGTTGGCCGGAATGTTTTCCGCCAGCGGCGTGATGAAGATGCCCTTGAAGTAGAGGATGTAGCCGAAGGTGAAGCCCAGGCCGACGAGCATGCCGCTGATCGCGCCTTCCTTGTTCATCGTCTTGCTGAAGATGCCCAGCAGGATGGTGGGGAAGAGCGAGGCGCAGGCAAGGCCGAAGGCGAAGGCCACCACCTGGGCGACGAACCCTGGCGGGTTGTAGCCGAGGTAGCCGGCGATCAGCACCGCCACTGCAGCCGCCAGGCGGCCCGCCAGCAACTCGGATTTCTCCGAGATGTGCGGCATGAACACCCCTTTCAGCAGGTCGTGGGAGATAGCCGCCGAGATCACCAGCAGCAACCCCGCCGCGGTGGACAGCGCGGCGGCGATGCCGCCTGCCGCCACCAGCGCGATCACCCAGTTCGGCAGGCCCGCGACCTCGGGGTTGGCGAGCACCATGATGTCGTTATCCACGGTGAGCTCGTTGCCCTTCCAGCCTGCGGCCTCCGCCCGGGCGGTGAAGTCGGCGCTGGTGTTCTTGTCGTTGTAGTACTGGATGCGGCCATCGCCGTTCTTGTCCTCGAACTTCAGCAGGCCGGTCTGCTCCCAGCGCCGCATCCATTCTGGCCGGGCCTCATAGAGCAGCGCCGAATCGGTGGCGAACAGGTCGCCCCCGCTGGCGGTGACCGCACTGTTCACCGTGGCATGGACGTTGTACCTGGCCATGGCGCCCACCGCGGGCGCGGTGGTGTAGAGAATGGCGATGAAGACCAGCGCCCAGCCGGCGGACGAGCGCGCGTCCTTCACCTTGGGCACGGTGAAGAAGCGCACGATCACGTGGGGCAGGCCCGCGGTGCCCGCCATCAGGGCGAAGGTGATGGCGAAGATGTTGATCGTCGACATGCTGGACGAGGTGTAGGCGGCAAAGCCCAGCTCCTGCACCACCGTGTCCAGCTTGTGCAGGAAGGGTTCGCCGCTTTCCACCGTACCGCCCAGGCCCAGCTGTGGCAGAGGGTTGCCGGTGATCTGCAGGGCGATGAACACCGCCGGGATGGTGTAGGCGAAGATCAGCACCACGTATTGCGCCACCTGGGTGTAGGTGATGCCCTTCATGCCGCCGAGCACCGCGTAGAAGAACACCAGGCCCATGCCGGTGATCAGGCCGGTGGTGATGTCCACCTCCAGGAAGCGGGAGAACACGATGCCAACGCCGCGCATCTGCCCCGCCACATAGGTGAAGGAGATGAAGATCAGGCAGACCACGGCAACGATGCGGGCGGTGCGGGAGTAATAGCGGTCGCCGATGAATTCCGGCACGGTGAATTTGCCGAACTTGCGCAGGTAGGGCGCAAGCAGCACCGCCAGCAACACGTAGCCGCCGGTCCAGCCCATCAGGTAGACCGAGCCGCCGTAGCCGAGGAAGGCGATGAGGCCGGCCATCGAGATGAAGGAAGCGGCGGACATCCAGTCCGCCGCCGTCGCCATGCCATTCACCACCGGGTGCACCCCGCCGCCGGCGACGTAGAACTCGCCGGTACTGGCTGCGCGGGCCCAGATGGCGACGCCGATGTAGAGGGCGAAGGACAGGCCGACGATGATGTAAGTGAGCAGTTTCAGGTCCATGTGCCTATTCCCCTCAGTCTTCGTGGACGTCGTGTTCGCGGTCGATCTTGTTCATGCGCGCCGCGTACCAGAAGATCAGTGCCAGGAAGGCATAGATCGAGCCCTGCTGGGCGAACCAGAAGCCGAGCGGATAACCGCCGAGGTGGATGTCATCGAGAATCGGCCGCAGCAGAATGCCGAAGCCATAGGACACAACGAACCACAGGACCAGGACGGTGGTCAGCAAACCCAGCGTTGCCCGCCAGTAAGCTTCCCCTCCATTGGGCTTTTCCATTGCTTGTCTCCTCTTATGCGTTCTTCGGTGTGGAAGGCCCGTGCCGCAACGAAGGGCGTGGAATCCTGTTGAACCGGTCGCAGCGGACGGACTCGCGCAGTATTGGAAGAGAAAGCTTACAAGTTCCTTATAAAAATCTGATTATTGTATTTAATTTTTCTATTTGATTAACGCCGATGTTCGCCTACGCCGTAGTGCTTATCCAGGCGGTTCATGGCCAGTACGTAAACGCCGATGATCAGCAGATAAACCAGCGGCGTGCCTTGCGCGAAGACATAGAAGCCCAGCGGGAAGCCGAGGAAGACGATGTCGTTCAGCTCGGTGGCGTAGTAGCCGGGCAGGAAGGACACGAGGAACCACAGGGCGAGCAGGCCCAGCGTCAGGGCGAGGTTGCGGCGCCAGTAGGCGCGGTGTCTGGCAGTCAGCGTCATTGCGGTCAGTGTTGCGGGCTGGCGCCCTTGTGGGCCTGGGTCAGGCGGTCCTGGACCTCGGCGGGGGCGGCTTCGTAGCCGGCGGCGCTGAGGGCGAACTCGCTCTCGCCGCCGCAGATGGCCTTCAGCCTGGCCTCGAAGCCTTCCAGTTCGGCCATCGGCACCCGGGCGGAGAGCGTGGTCCAGCCGGCTGCGGGGCTGTCGGTGGCGGTGAGGCGGCCGCGGCGGCTGGCGAGCTCGGCGCTTACCTCGCCGAACTGGGCGTCGGCGATCTTCACCGTCAACTCCAGCAGCGGTTCCAGCACCTGCGGCCGGGCGGCGCGCACCGCCTCGATCAAGGCATGGCGGGCGGCGGTGACGAAGGAGATTTCGTTGGAATCCACCGCATGGTGCTTGCCGTCGGTTACCACCACCTTGAGATCCTGCAGCGGGAAGCCGGCGTGGGCGCCCTCGGCCAGCGCCTGGCGCACGCCTTTCTCCACCGCCGGCATGAAGTGGGTGGGAATGGTGCCGCCCTTCACCTCGTCCGCCAGTTCCAGGCCGGCGCCGCGCGCCAGCGGTTCCACCCGCAGCGCCACCTCGCCGAACTGGCCGGCGCCGCCGCTCTGCTTCTTGTGGCGGTAGCGGGCCTCGGCGCTGATGCTGATGGTTTCTCGGTAAGGCACTGCCGGCGGCGCGGTATCCAGCTGCAGGCTCCAGCGGCTGGCGAGTTGTTCGAGCACGATCTGCAGATGCTGGCGGCCGAGGCCGCGTACCACGGTGTGGCGGCTGCGCGGGTCGAAGCTCACCTCCAGGCACGGATCTTCGTCCAGCAGCCGCGCCAGCGCCTCGGCCAGCTTCTGCTCGTCCGCCGGCTTGCGTGCGATCAGCGCCAGGCCGTGCACCGGCTGCGGGTAGGGCGGCGCGGCGACGTGGAAGGCGTCTTCGTCATGGGAGTCGTGCAGCACCGCGTCACGGCGGATTTCGTCCACCCGCGCCACCGCGCACAGGTCGCCGGCCACGCCCAGCGGCGTCTCCACCGCGTTGCGGCCCTGCAGGCGCAGCAAGTGGGCGAGCTTGAAGGGCTTGCGGCCGTCGCCGATGAAGAGCTGGGAGTTGGGCGTGATGCGGCCTTGGTGGATGCGGAACAGCGCCAGCTTGCCGCGGTAGGGGTCGTTGGCGATCTGGAAGACGTGGGCCAGCACATGGCCGTCGGCGCTGGCCGCGACCGCCACCGGCGCCGCTGCCACGCCTTCGCCCTTGAGGAAGCGCGGCGGGTTGCCCTCGGTGGGGTCGGGCATCAGGCGGCCGAGGATGTCCAGCAGCTCGCGCACGCCGGCGCCGCTGCGGGCGGAGACGAAGCACACCGGCACCAGGTGGCCTTCGCGCAGCGCCTGCTCGAAGGGGGCGTGCAACTGCTCCGGCGTGAGGTTCTCGCCCTGCTCCAGGTAGGCGGCCATCAGCGCCTCGTCCAGCTCCACCACCTGGTCGATGATGGCCTCGTGGGCGGCGCTGACGCTGGAGAAAGCGGTGGCCGCGGCGGCGTCCGGGGCGAAGAAGCAGTCCACCACGCCCTGGCCGTCGGCCGCCGGCAGATTGAGCGGCAGGCATTCCGGGCCGAAGGCGGCGACGATCTCGCCCAGGGTGGCGGCGCAGTCGGCGCCGGCGGTGTCCATCTTGCTGACGATGATGAGGCGGCACTTGCCCGCGGCGGCGGCCATCAGCCGGCGGCTGGCGCTGTCCACGCCGGCGCTCGCGCTGATGACGATGGCGGCGGTTTCCACCGCCGGCAGCACCGCCAGCGCGCGGCCGGCGAGGTCGGGCAGGCCCGGGGCGTCCACTAGGTTGATCCAGTGGCCAGCCCATTCCAGGTGGGCCAGGCTGGCGTTGAGCGAGTGGCCCAGCGCCTTCTCCTGGGCGTCGTGGTCGGACACGGTGTCGCCGCGCTCCACGCTGCCGGCGCTGCCGATCTCGCCGCCGGCGGCGAGCAGGGCTTCCAGCAGGCTGGTCTTGCCGCCGCTGGCGGGGCCGAGCAGGGCGATGTTGCGGATGTCGTGGACGGAATTGGGCGTCATGGCTGGTCTCCCGGCGTGCGCATGTTTTCTTGTGTGTCTTCTTGTTTATGCGCGCAGTGTCCGTCCGACGCCCCCGCCCAGGCAATGCGCGGGATCAAAGTTCCGCCCACCCGGTGGCGGCGTGCTGCGCTGCGGCAGCCGCTGCCGGCAGCGGCCGGGTGCTCAGGCGCTCTTCAGGCCGGCCCGGCGGGTGAGCCAGATGGCGGCCAGCGGCAGCAGCAGGGTGAGTACCGCGATGGTGAGCAGCAGGCCGCCGAGTTCGCTGTAATCCGCCGGGGTGGTGACGGTGCCGGCGGCGTCTTTCACCTCGCGGGTGACCCGGTAGATGTGGTTGAGATACTCGGTGGCGAGCTGGGAGGCGGACAGCGCCAGGTTGGTGAAGGAGGCCATCACCGCGAAGAAAGTGGCTTTCAGGTGTTGCGGTGCGGAATTCGCGATCCAGGCCAGCATCGGCACCATGGAGACCTGGCCCAGCGGCGATTCCAGCGCGGTGTTGGCGATGGCGATGAAGCGCGCATCCACCACGCCGCCGGTGTGGGCGGCGGTCCATTCGTGCAGGCCGTGGAACATGCCGATGATGGGCAGCGACAGCAGCGTGGTCGCCAGGGTGAGGAAGACGACGATGTAGGCGATGGAGCGTTCGGCCATGAAGCGGCGGAACAGGAACAGGCCGGCCAGGGTGAGGCCGCTGGTGATGAGGTCCAGCCGGGAGAGGAAGGACTGGTCGAAGCCGAGCACGTCTATCATCCACCAGGTGGCGCCGGCGCCCGGCAGCGGCATGGCGCGGAACACGAAGATGACGATGGCGGTGCCCAGCAGGGTGCGCCGCGCCGCCGGCTCCAGCTCGCCCAGCAGGCGGCGCATGAGGAAGGCGATGACGGCGAAGGAACCGAGGAAGATGGCCTCCTGGCTGTATTCGAAATCGGACAGGCCCAGGCTCAGCGTCAGCGTGACGAAGACCGCGCTGCCGCCCAGCACCCACCAGTTGGGCGCGGTTTTTTCCTCCGGCTCGTGCACCGCGCGGGCGATCTCCGCCTCGCTGCGGCCCAGCGCCCGCAGCCGCCGCGCCTCCCTGCGCTTGAGCCAGCCTGCGAGCAGCACGCCACTGATGGACAGCAGCGGAATCGCCAGCGCGAACTCGTAGATGCGCAGGTAGATCGCCACCTTTTCCGCTTCGCCCAGCGCGGCCGCGCCCTGGAACATGACGACGTTGGCGAGGGATACCAACACGCTGCCGCCGATGATGGCGACCCGGCCCAGCATCTGCATGGTGGTGTGCATGAGGCGGACTTCCTCCGCCGGCCGCGGCTGGCCGCGTGCATCCAGCCGCGGCACCGCTTCCACCGTCATCGCGTCGGCCACCGCGTCCTGCATCACATAGCCGACCGGCGCCAGCAGGGTGGAGAGCACGAACCAGGCGCTGGCCGGCATCACCGCCTTCATGGCCTCCGGCTGGCCGAGCAGGCCGATCATGATCAGCAGGCTGGCGGCGATCAGCAGCGCGCCCAGGTAGACCAGCCCCGCCTTGTAGCGCCACAGCAGATCCACCAGGTGGCCGATGGGCATCTTCAGCGCCCACGGAATCACCGCCCAGAAGCCGAGGGCGGCAATGAAGGCGGCGGAGAGATCCAGGTAGTCCTTGATGAAGAAGGTGCCGACGATGCCGGTGAGCGTGGAAATGCCGTAGGCGCAATACACCATCAGCGGCGGCAGGTAGGACAGCCGCATCTCGCGGCCCAGTTCCAGGATGTTGCGGTCGAACCAGCGGAAGAGGGCGTTGCGGTGCTGGGCAGTGGCCACGCGGGGGCTCCTTGGGTAGCGGTCGGTCGGCGGGGCGGGGGCGGGCTCAGCGGCCCAGCAGTCTTTCCAGCCAGGGCATCAGCCAGGGCAGGGACACGGCGGTGAGCAGGCCGTTCAATCCCATCGCCAGCGCGGCGAAGGCGCCGGCCTGTTCGCTCACCTGGAAGGCGCGGGCGGTGCCTATGCCGTGGGAGGCGATGCCGATGGCGAAGCCGCGCACCGCATGGTCGTCGATGCGCAGCAGGCGGTAGAGGTAGCGGGCGCCTACCGCGCCCAGGATGCCGGTGGTGATCACCAGCACCGCGGTGAGCGAGGGCAGGCCGCCCAGGCTCTCCGCCACCGCCATCGCGATCGGCGTGGTGACGCTCTTGGGCGCCAGCGACATCAGCGATTCCCGGCTGGCACCCAGCATGGCGCCGATGGCGTAGGCCGACAGCGCGGCGGTGAGCGAGCCGGCCACCAGCGCGATCACCAGCGGCCCGGCCATCGCCTTCAGCTTCGGCCACTGGGCATAGAGCGGAATCGCCAGCGCCACCGTGGCCGGGCCGAGCAGGAAGTGCACGAATTGCGCGCCGTCGAAATAGGTCTTGTACGGCATGCCAGTGGCCAGCAGCAGCACGGCGATGAAGCTGACCGACAGCAGCACCGGATTGGCCAGCGGATGGAAGCCGGCGCGGCGGTAGAGCCAGAAGGCGGCCTGGTAGGCGAGCAGGGTGAGGGTGAGCCCGAGCAGCGGCGTGGCGGAGAGATAGACCCAGATTTCGCTGAGGCTGTGGCTCATGGCCGTGCCTCCCCGCCGGCGGGCGGCGTTTCGCGGCGGCGCATCAGCGCGCGCAGCACCAGCGCGGTGACGACGATGGCGAGGGCGGTGCTGCCGATCAGCGCGGCGGTCAGCGGCAGCCATTCGGCGGCCAGGCGGTCGCCGTAGAGCACGATGCCGGTGCCGGCGGGCACGAACAGCAGGGAGAGATGCATCAGCAGCGTGCCGGAGGTGGTGCGCAGCTCCTCGCTCGGCCCGCCGCGCAGCAGCAGGGCGAGGAAGAGCAGGCCCATGCCGATCACCGGGCCGGGAATCGGCAGCGCCAGCGCGCGGGCGATCACTTCGCCTATCAATTGGAACAACAGCAGCAGGGTGAGGGCGCCTAGCATGGTCTATCTCGCTTTTCTCGCCCGGCGCCGGGAGGTTCGCCGGAGTAAGCGAGCATAGCTGATGCGGCGCCGGATGCTGCAGTACGGAATCGCCGCAAACCGGCGGATTGCCGCGCTTGCAGCCTCGGGCTTCCGGTTTCAGGCGGGCGACTTCCGGCCGGCGGCGCCGGGCCGGGAGCGTCAGGTCAGCAGTACATGCCCCGCGGTACGCACCGCGATGCCCACCACTGCGCCCAGCGCGGCTGGCTTCCACACCGCCGCTACCCGCCGGCCGGCGGACATCATGATGGCCACGCCGGCCACATCCAGCGGATGGATGAGGAAGCCGGCGCTATGGTTCAGCGTGGCGATGGTGGTGGTGCCGCTTTTCAGCATCTCGTCCATCACGCCCATCATCGCGGTGCCGCCGGCGATGTACTTGGTGAGGCTGAGCAGGATCAGCGCCGGGTCGATGCCCAGCAGCGCCAGCAGCGGCGTCAGCATATCCTTGATTGCGTCGATGGCGCCGGTGGCGCGCAGCGCCATCACCGCGACCAGCGCCAGCACCAGCATGGGAATGGAACCTACTGCGATCTTGAAGGCCTCGGAGCCGGCGCGGTTGATCACATCCAGCACGCCCTTGGCGTTGTCCGCCACCTGGTGGTGCAGGGTTTCATCCACCCTGCCCTCGGCGGTGGACAGCCGTCGGCCGAAGCCGTGATAGGTGGCGGCCGCGGCCACCAGCCCGCCGAGCACCGACAGCAGCAGGGTGAGACCGAACTGCAGGCCCATGGCGGCCATCGGGAAGGTGACGTTGGCCTGCGCCATTGCCATCACCATCGCCAGCGTGGCGGCGAGGTGGCGGTCGGAGGCGCCACGGCTTTCCATCATGGTCAGCGTGGCCACCGGCGCGGCGAAGCTGACGAAGTTGATCTGCAGCGCGGCGAACACGCCCAGCCCGGTGAGGCCGGCGGGGCGCAGCAGAGGAGCGACGCGGGCGACCATCCAATCGAGCACGCCCTTCGCTTCCAGCAGCCGCATCAGCGACAGCATCACCACCATCACCGGCAGCAGCACGAAGAGGGAGAGTTCGATGGCCGAGCGGCCGGCGCGCAGGATGATGTCGGTCAGCAGGTCCATGCGGCCTTGTTGTTCTTTTGCGGGGCAGCAGATGCTAACCGCAGGGCGGCCTCAACGCGAGCCGGTGGGCGGCCGCGGGGAAGGCTGGTGCCGGGGCGCCCGGAATCCGGCGCCGTTGGCGGCGTACCGCTGTGAGGCGACGGGGTGCGGGCTCAGTCGTCCTTGCGGTGCTCGTCGTCGTCCACCGGAGCGGGCACCGCCGGGGCGCCCAGCGTCACCGTGATCAGCATCAGCAGCATCGGCGCGAGGGTAAGCGCGAAGGCTTCGAAGCTGCGCATGCCGAAACCGATGACCAGGGGCAGCACGAGCACGCCACAGGCCAGGAATTCGGTAATTTTGCTCCAGCGGTCCATAACGGTTCTCCTGTCGGGATCTTGTCTTCTTATGCCCCTCTATGACTTTCCGGCAGTCGCCGCCGGCCGCCCGAGGGGCTTTGTGCAATGCACAAATTCAGCTCTAGCTTAGACCTCCTGCCCGCTGCGCGCCCGTGTGGAATTCCACAATAAGGCGTAGCGGCGAGCGGCAGCCCTACCGCTTCTTCCTGCAAGCGGCCTGCCCGGCGTAGCGGGGGGCGGCTTGTGCCCTTGCCCGCTCCCAGGCGGCGCAAGGCCAAAGGATGAGTGACTGTGAAAGCGCCCCGGTGTTGCACCGACGGCGTAGAACTTTCGTTCTTCAGCCCAATCGCATTCCCCAAAACGGGTGGCGAAATCAATACGAATGGATGAAGTGCCTTGCTCCCCGCGGGTCCTCAAACTATGTTTCCAGCATCTTTTGCGGTGCAACAAGGAGACGTGGAATGAAGACCAATCCGCATGCCCGGGCGCTTTCCGGGCTGGCCCTGATATGGCTGCTGGGTAGCGCCGCCGCCACCGCGGCGGAGCCGCTGCCGGTCTTGAACCTGGACCTGGGCCAGACCACCGTGTCCGGCATTTCTTCCGGCGCTTTCATGGCGGTGCAGTTCGGTACGGCGCATTCGGCGACCGTCACCGGCGTGGCCGCCACCGCCGGCGGGCCCTATTTCTGCGCCGGGCAGGATTCCTGGGCGGGGGCAGGGGTGAGCCGTGCCATCGCCCGTTGCATGCAGGGCGATCCCAGCTATCCGGCGGTGCCCATCACCGCTACCGACCTGTCGCAGATGAGCGCCGCGGTGCGCGCCTGGGGCGCCCGCGGGCTGATAGACGACAGCGCCAACCTGGCGCAGCAGCGGGTGTGGATCTTCCACGGCTATAACGATGGCATCGTCAAGCGGCCGGTGAGCGACGCGCTGCAGAGCTGGTATGGCGGTTTCGTGCCGGCGGGGCAGATCTTCTACAAGGACGAGTTGCGCGCGGCCCATGCGCAGATTTCCGCCAGTTGCGCGGCGGGTGGCAGTGGTGAGGCGGTGGCCGAGGGGGCCAGCTGCAACCCCTGCGCCATCACCGGCGGCAATTTCATCAACCAGTGCCCGGCCGCCAGCGCATCCGGCAGTGCCGCCTACGACGCCGCCGGCGTGGCGCTGCAACTCTTCTACGGCCCGCTGCAGCGCACCGCCAGCGGCAGCCTGGGCGGGCAGGTGCTGGCTTTCGACCAGCGGCCCTACATCCAGCGCGACGGCGGCTCGCTGCCGGCCATCCGCGCCTCGATGGCCGATGGCGGTTACCTCTACCTGCCGGCTGCCTGCGCCGCCGGCCAGCCCTGCCGGCTGCATGTCGCCTTCCACGGCTGCCAGCAGCAGTCCGGCAACATCGGCACCGCCTTCGTCACCGGCGCAGGCTTCAACGAATGGGCGGACGCCAACCGCATCGTGGTGCTCTACCCGCAGACGGCGGCCACCACCGCGGTGCCGCTCACGCCCTTCAATCCGCAGGGCTGCTGGGACTGGTGGGGCTACGGCGACTTCGGCTACCAGGCCGCCGGCCACTATGCGACCAAGGACGGCACCCAGATCGCCGCCATCTGGCGCATGGTGCAGCGGCTGGCGAGCGGCGGCAGCGGAACGGTGGGCGTCAGCCCCACCACGGTGCCGACGCTGCAGGTGCTGGATGCCTCCGCCAGCCAGGTCGCGCTGGCGTGGTCGCCGGTGGAGGGCGCCACTGGCTACCGGCTCTACCGTGGCACCGGAATGGATGGCCCGCTGCAGCCGCTGACGGCCACGCCGGTGGACGGGCCCTCCTGGGTGGATGGCGGTCTGGCGCCGCAGTCCAGCTATCGCTACCAGCTGCGGCCGGTGGATGGCAGTGGTGCCGAGGGCAGCCCCTCCGCCACGGTGACGCTGACCACCGGGCAGACGGCGCCGGCCTGCGATCCTTACTTCTCGCTGGCGCAGGACACGGTGGTGGACCGTAACAACCGGCCGACGACCAAGGTCTGCCCCTGAGGCGCGCGCGGCCGGGCCGAGCCAAGGCTGCGGCCGCGGCTGCTCCGCGCATGGCCAGCGCCGGGGGACTGGACCCCGGCGTTCAAGGCCGTCGCCGATGGTACTGGGCGACCAGAACCTGGATCTTGAGCCGGATGATGTCCGCGAGCAGGCGCATCTTCCTTTCATGTTCCTGATGCGCGATGTCGTAGATCTGCTTCTTTAACGTCTCGTTGCCGTCGCTCGGCAGGCTGAGCGACCACTCGGTGAAGAAGGCGTCATAGCTGTCCACCGTCTTGATGAGCTCGAACCGGAGCTTCTCCCGCTCCTTTTCCGGGATGGTGCTCAGGGCCGTGTCGATGACAGCTTCGAGGTCCGAACGCTTCTGTTGATTCTGGAGGGGGAACTGGATGACTTCGGACATGGGTGCCTCCGGTCTTCATGTAAACAGGATGGGCGCCTGAATCAATTTCTGCGCCAGTCCGTAAGCCGCTGATTCTTCAGGACGGGCGCAACGCGCCTGTGCCATTCGCGACAAATGCCGCAGGCCTTTTCCCGCCGCGCACCCCCGGAAATGCCGGATGACGCCGAATCGCCGGCTTTGTGCCTGTCGCTCACCCCGGGGGCAAGATGGGCGGTGGCGCGCGGGCGCAAAAAAAGGGCGCACCCATTGCGGGTGCGCCCATTGTTCCAAGCCGGCCCGCTCGCGCGGGCCGGGCGAGGCTATTACTCCATCGCTTCGTACAGCGGCAGGGTGAGGAACTCGGGGAAGTTGGCCGACAGGCTCATTTCCTCGAAGATCGCCCCCGCCTGCTCGTAGGTTTCCGTCTTCTCGCCAGCGGCGGTCACGGTGGCCTTCACCTTGGCCAGCTCTTCCGGGATCATCGCCCGCACCATCTCGGCGGTGACCTTGCGGCCGTCATCCAGCTTGCCCTTGGGGCTCACCACCCACTGCCAGATCTGCGAGCGGCTGATCTCGGCAGTGGCGGCGTCCTCCATCAGGTTGTGGATGGGCACGCAGCCGTTGCCGGCCAGCCAGCTGCCGAGGTAGTGGATGCCGACGTTGATGTTGTTGCGCACGCCGGCTTCGGTGATGGGCTGTTCCGGCTGGAAGTTCATCCAGTCCTTCGGGCCGTAGTTGCCGCTCACCTGCTTTTCCCACTGGTTGGGCTTGTCGCCCAGCACCTTCACGAACTCTTCCATGGCGATGGGCACCAGGCCCGGGTGCGCCACCCAGCCGCCGTCGTAGCCGTCGTTGGCGTCGCGGGTCTTGTCGTGGCGGATGCCGGCCAGCGCCTTTTCGTTGGCGACCGGGTCGCTCTTGATCGGGATCAGCGCGCTCATGCCGCCCATGGCCGGGGCGCCGCGCTTGTGGCAGGCCTGCACCAGGGCCAGCGCGTAGGAGCGCATGAAGGGCACTTCCATGGTGATGGCGCCGCGGTTGGCCAGGCAGAAGTCCTTGTTGTTCTTGAACTTCTTGATGCAGGAGAAGATGTAGTCCCAGCGCCCGGCATTCAGCCCGGCGGAGTGGTTGCGCAGTTCGTACAGGATCTCTTCCATCTCGAAGGTGGCGAGGATGGTCTCGACCAGCACGGTGGCCTTGATGGTGCCCTGCGGCAGGCCGATGTGGTCCTGCGCCATCACGAAGATGTCGTTCCACAGCCGGGCTTCGAGGTGCGACTCCATCTTCGGCAGGTAGTAGAAGGGGCCGGCGCCGCGGGCGATCTGTTCCTTGGCGTTATGGAAGAACACCAGCGCGAAGTCGAAGATGCCGCCGGAGACGCGCTGGCCGTCGACCAGCACGTGCTTTTCGTCGAGATGCCAGCCGCGCGGGCGGATCTGCAGGGTGGCGATCTTGTCGTTGAGCTTGTAGACCTTGCCGGCTTCGTTGGTGTAGCTGATCTCGCGGCGGATCGCGTCGTAGAGGTTCACCTGGCCCTGGATCTGGTTGTACCAGTTCGGGCTGTTGGAGTCCTCGAAGTCGGTCATGTAGGAATCAGCGCCCGAGTTGTAGGCGTTGATGATCATCTTGCGCTCGACCGGGCCGGTGATCTCCACCCGGCGGCACTCCAGCGCCTTGGGCAGCGGCGCCACCTTCCAGTCGCCTTCGCGGATGTGCTTGGTCTCCGGCAGGAAATCCGGCAACTCGCCGGCATCGATGCGGGCCTGGCGGGCGACGCGGGCCTTCAGCAGTTCCTGGCGGCGCGGCTCGAAGGCGCGGTGCAGCTTGGCGACGAGTTCCAGCGCGTCGCGGCTCAGGATCTGGTCGAAGCGGGGATGCAGCGGGGCGTTGATCTGCAGGCCTTGCGGCAGGTCCAGGGTCTGGCTCATGGTCATGCTCCTTGTCGTTCCGGTTGATTCGATGTTCGGGTGGCGCCGGCGGTGGCCGCCGGTGCCGCTTTGCTGTTTCAGGGCGGCGGGCTCAGCCGGGCCGCCGCTTGCGTACGAATTCGACGACGTCGCCCAGGCTGTCGCCGCTGCCGTGGGGGCTTACGTCCAGCGCCTCGGCCGGCTGGCCGCCGCGGTTGATCCAGAAGGTGGTATAGCCGAACCAGGTGGCGCCGGCCGCATCCCAGCCATTGGCGGAAACGAACAGGATCTCCCGTGCCTCGCAGCCCAGCGCCGCCGGGCCCATCGCGTAGGCGTCCGGATGCGGCTTGTAGCGCTCCACCTTCTCCACCGACAAAACATGGTCGAACAGGCCTGCCAGCCCGGCGCTGCGCACCGACACCTCCAGCATCTGCGGCGTGCCGTTGGAGAGGATGGCGGTGGGTACGCCCATGGCCTTCAGCTCGCGCAGCGCCGCCGCGTTCTCCGGGAAGGGCGACAGGCAGGAATACTGGTTCAGCAGCTGGGTACCGGCTGCTTCGGACATCGCCAGGCCCAGCTTGCGGGCGGCGAAATCGAGGGCGTCGCGCGTCAGCTCCCAGAACGGACGGTGGCGTCCGGCCAGGGTGCGCAGCTGCGAGTACTCGATCTGCTTCTGCCGCCACAGCGCCGCCAGCGCCTCGCCCTTGCCGGGGAAGAGCTGCTCCGCCAGCAGTCCGACGGAATAGACGTCGAACAGGGTGCCGAAGGCGTCGAAGACAACGGCTTTCAGGCGGGGCGCAGCAGTCATGGCGATGTCCGAGCTTTGCAATGCCGGGCCTCGTGGGCCCGCCGGTTCGTTCTTGTTGGGGGCGGCGCCGGCGGCGGGAGATCGTCCCGCGGCGGTCCGCTCGTCTGGGGGTAGCGTCTCCTCTCACCCCGTATTGAGGCCAAGTCTATTGCGCACGCGTTCGATACAGAAGATGCGCTAAGATCAATTGATCTTTTACTTCTGGTACAAGATGGACCATCTCAAGCAGATCGAGAGCTTCGTGAACGTCGCCACCCGCGGCAGCCTCTCCGCCGCCGCCCGGCTGGAAGGGGTGACGCCGGCGGTGATCGGCCGCCGGCTGGACGCGCTGGAACAGCGCCTGGGCGTGAAGCTGATGGTGCGTACCACCCGCAGCATTGCCCTCACCTTCGAGGGCAGCGCCTTCCTCGAAGATTGCCAGCGCATCCTGCACGACCTTGCCAACGCCGAAGCCTCGGTGACGCTGGGCGGCGTCAAGGCCAGCGGCCATGTGCGCATCTCGGCGCCGGCCGGTTTCGGCCGCCGCCATGTGGCGCCGCTCGTGCGGGAATTCCTGGAAGCCAACCCGGAGGTGAGCTGCACGCTGGACCTCACCGACCGCCTGGTGGACCTCGCCAACGAGGGCATAGACTGCGCCATCCGCATCGGCGGCCTGGCGGATTCCAGCCTGGTGTCGGTACGGCTGGCGGAAAACCGCCGGGTCGTGGTCGCCAGCCCCGACTACCTCGCCCGCCGCGGCGTGCCGGTGACGCCGGATGACCTCATCCGCCACACCTGCCTGTCGCTCGGCCAGCAGCGCGGCTGGCTGTTCCGCACCGGCGACGGTGACGTGGTGGCGGTGCGGGTGAGCGGCCGCCTGGAGTGCAACGACGGCGCGGTGCTGCACGACGCCGCGCTGGCCGGCGAGGGCCTGGCCTGGCGCTCGTTGTGGGAGGTGGAAGCCGACCTGCGCGCCGGCCGGCTGGTGTCGGTGCTGGACCAATTTGCCGCGCCGGTCACCGGCATCTACGCCGTCTTTCCCCAGCGCCGCCAGCTGGCGCTGCGGGTGAGGCTGCTGATCGACCATTTCAAGAACCGCTACGGCAGGGCGGATTACTGGCGGCAGGCAGGTTGAGGCGCCGAGCTGCCGGGCAGTGGCGGCGCTGAGCCAGGGAGCGCCCCCGGCCTTATCGCTGCTCTCCGGCGTGGCGAAGATCAGGCCCCCTCGTTCCCGAAAATCACGATCCCAGCTTCAGGTTTTTGCGGACGCCAGCCTGCCGGGCTGGCGCGCATGCTTCTGTTCGCGTCGGCTCAACCGGGCCGCCGCCGGACCGCCCAGGTCCGCCATCCACCGACAGGAGAACCGCCATGAAATGGGAAACCCCGAGCGCAGTCGATTTCCGCTTCGGCTTCGAAATCACCATGTACATCGCCACCCGTTGAGCGAGCGCCCCGGCGGCGCGGCCAACGCGGCGCCGGGGCATCCGGAATCCATCCGCGATGAAGATACGCATCCTCGGTGCCGCTGCCGGCGGCGGTTTTCCGCAGTGGAACTGCAACTGCCGCAACTGCAGCGGCCTGCGCGGCGGCACGCTGCGGGCCAGGGCGCGCAGCCAGTCCTCGATCGCCGCCAGCGGCGATGGCGAGCACTGGCTGCTGTTCAACGCCTCGCCGGACGTGCTGCAGCAACTGCGCGGCTTTCCCGCGCTGCAGCCGGGGCGTGCGCTGCGCGACAGCGCCATCGCCGCCATCCTGCTGATCGACGCCCAGATCGACCACAGCACCGGCCTGCTGATGCTGCGCGAGCACCTGCAACCGCACGCGCTGTGGTGTACCGCCGCGGTGCATGAGGATCTGAGCGGCGCCTATCCGCTGTTCCCCCTGCTCTCCGCCTATTGCGGGCTGGACTGGCACGAGTTGCCGCTGGCGCGCGAGGTGGCGGTGGACGGCGTACCGGGGCTGACGCTGTCCGCGCTGGCGCTGCACAGCAATGCGCCGCCGTATTCGCCTTACCGCGACCGCCCGCGCGAGGGCGACAACGTCGGCATCAGCCTCATTGCCGCCAATGGCCGCCGGCTGTTCTACGCCCCCGGCCTGGGGGAGATGACGCCGGCAGTGTGGGGCGCGATGCGCGAGGCCGACTGCGTGCTGGTGGACGGCACGCTGTGGACCGACGATGAGCTCATCCGCCTTGGCGTCTCCAGCCGTCGCGCGCGGGAGATGGGCCATCTCCCGCTGTCCGGCGCCGGCGGCATGCTGGAGTGGCTGGCGCGGCTGCCGGACAACACCCGCAAGGTGCTCATCCACATCAACAACACCAACCCGGTGCTGGACGAAGACAGCCCGGAACATGCCGAACTCGCCGCCCGCGGGGTGGAGCTGGCCTGGGACGGCATGGAGATCACGCTGTGAGCCGGAGCAGGGCGGCGTCCCACGGAGCCGGTCGGCGCGATTACCGCCAGGGAGAACGCAGATGATGGACACCGCCACGCTGGCCGCACCCGCGCTGCATCAGGGCAGCGCTAATGAACCGCCCTTGAGCCGGGCCGCCTTCGAGGCCCGCCTCCGCGGCCATGAATCCCGCTACCACATCCATCACCCCTTCCACCGCTTGATGGCCGAGGGGCGGCTGAGCCGCGCCCAGCTGCAGGGCTGGGTGGCGAACCGCTTCTATTACCAGCTCGCCATCCCGCGCAAGGACGCCGCCATCCTCGCCAACTGCCCGGACCGCGAGATCCGCCGGGAGTGGGTGCAGCGCATCCTGGACCACGACGGCCGCGGCGACGACCCCGGCGGCATCGAGGCCTGGATCGCGCTGGGCGAAGCGGTGGGCATAGCCCGCGAGGAACTGCTGTCGCTGCGCCGGGTGGTGCCGGCGGCGCGCTTCGCGGTGGATGCCTATGTCGAATTCGCCCGCCGCCAGCCCTGGCAGGAGGCGGTGGCGAGCAGCCTCACCGAGCTGTTCGCGCCCCACATCCACCAGCAGCGCATCGACCTCTGGCCGGCGCACTACCCCTGGGTGAAGCCGGAAGGCCTGGCCTATTTCCGCAAGCGCCTGCAGCAGGCGCGCCGGGATGTGGACCACGGCCTCGCCTTCACGCTGGACTACTTCGGCCGGAGCCGCGCGCTGCAGGAGCGGGCGGTGGACATCCTGCGCTTCAAGCTGGACGTGCTGTGGGCGCTGGCCGACGCCATCCTGCTCGACCAGTGCGAGATCGAGATCAAGGGAGCGAAGGCATGAGCGCGGCGGGTTTTCCGGCTCACCGGGAGGCGGCGCGCGAAGGCGCTGCGCTGAAGGTAGCCGCCGGCGAGGCGGTGCCGGCGCGGGAGGGCGCGCCGGGCAGCGGCGATGTGGCCCTGTCCGCCGCGGGCTTCGCCGGCCAACCGGCTGTCGCTGCGCCTTCTCCGGCAAGGGGCCTGGCGCCCCGCCTGTCGCCCCGCTTCCGCCTGCAATGGGAAGAGGCGCAGCAGGCCTGGGTGCTGCTCTACCCGGAAGGCATGGTGAAGCTCAACCGCAGCGCGGGGGAGATCCTGCTCCGCTGCGACGGCAGCCGCGACTCCGCCGCGCTTACCGCCGAGCTCGAAGCCGCCTTCAACACCACCGGCCTGCAGGCGGAGGTGGCGGCCTTCCTCGGCCACGCCCGCGAGCGCGGCTGGGTGCAGGGCGGATGAGGCGCGGGGCAGGGCGGCTGGCGCCATGGGGCGCAATCCGCTTTGGCCGCCTGTGGCTTGGAACTGAGCCAGCCCCATTCGAGATGAGCCTGTCGAAGTTCGAGCGCTGACAGGCACCCGGAGTCGGCGGGCAGCTGCTCTTCCACTATTCCGACATCGCAGAACAGGAGCCCCAGCAGATGGACATGATTCCGCCCCCCGCGCAGCCCGGCCCGCCGCTATGGCTGCTCGCCGAGCTCACCTACCGCTGCCCGCTGCACTGCGCCTTCTGCTACAACCCGGTGGATTTTGCCCACACCGGCGCCGAGCTGGGCACCGAGGACTGGCTGCGGGTGCTGCGCGAGGCGCGCGCCGCTGGCAGCGTGCAATGCGGCTTTTCCGGCGGAGAACCGCTGCTGCGCGATGACCTCGAAATCCTGGTCGCCGAGGCCCATCGGCTGGGCTACTACACCAATCTGCTGACCTCCGGCGTCGGCTTCACCGAGGCCAGGGCGCGGGCGCTGCGCGCCGCCGGGCTGGACCATGTCCAGCTCTCCTTCCAGGACGCCAGCCGCGAGGTGAACGACTTCCTCTCCCACACCCGCACTTTCGACCTCAAGCGCCGCGTCGCCGCGCTGATCAAGGCCCAGGGCTGGCCGATGGTGATGAACTGCGTCATCCACCGCCTCAACATCGACCATCTGGATCGCATCATCGAGCTCGCCATCGAAGTCGAGGCCGAGTACCTGGAGCTGGCGAACAGCCAGTACTACGCCTGGGCCCTGCACAACCGCGACCACCTGCTGCCCAGCCGCGCCCAGCTGGAGCGCGCCGAACGCACCGTCGCCGACTACCGCGCCCGCCTGGGCGAGCGCATGCGGCTGTTCTTCGTCGTGCCGGACTATTACGAAGGCCGGCCGAAGAAGTGCATGAACGGCTGGGGCAAGGTCTTCCTCACCGTCACCCCAGACGGCACCGCGCTGCCCTGCCATACCGCCCGCATGCTGCCCGGCCTGGCCTTTCCCAATGTGCGCGAGCAGGCAGTGGCCGACATCTGGTACCGCTCCGAAGGCTTCAACCGCTACCGTGGCGATGGCTGGATGCGCGAGCCCTGCCGTCGCTGCCCGGACAAGGAAAAAGACCTCGGCGGTTGCCGCTGCCAGGCCTGGCAACTCGCCGGCGACCCCGCCGCCGCCGATCCCGCCTGCGCCCGCTCGCCGGATCATGGCCTCGTGCTGGAAGCGGTGGCGCAGGCCAACCATCCGCGGCCGCCAGCCGTTGCGCCGCTGCTGTTCCGCGACCCCGCCCGCTCCCGCAGCCTGGGCCACCCCGACCCCCGCTACCCAC
>Ga0209699_100112_pt1 | contig 98509 bp, 83 predicted proteins | sample SynthPrep_1_END__FD_187204 | JGI IMG/M metagenome (GOLD analysis project Ga0209699, IMG submission 187204) | Synthetic microbial communities from Ohio, USA - SynthPrep_1_END_DS7_MetaG (SPAdes) (version 2) | ecosystem: Engineered > Bioreactor > Aerobic > Activated sludge | place: USA: Ohio...
CAACATTGAAGGCATTCTGGGATTCACTTCCGTATTCGGTCAAATATGTCTGAAATGTGGCCCAACCCATCAATCGAGCGGACCTCGCGCATAAAGCCGCGCGAGGCCGCTCATTTCAGACGTTAGGGATTTTGCATGCGAAGACTATTTTTTCTTCTCTTTACAGCCATAGGCTTCGGCACACAAGCCACTGAGAAGGAAATCCAAATGCAGCAACAGTTTGGTCCGTCTCATGCCTTCTCTGTAATGGTGCCCACCGATTGGTCTGTTGGGAAGGGAGAAAACTTCTCCGCTAACGCCCCAAACGACGGTCCGTCTCTCGGCGGCACCGCATATCGTATTGAACGCCGCCCCCCTTTGTCCGAGTTCTCAAACGCACCTTACCAGGGCATGGAGAAGATGGGCGTTTTGCCATAGGCGGCGTGATCGCACGGCACGGCCTAGCAGACGCGGGCAAGCTTGGTGACCAGCGCGCAGGCGGCCTTGTTGTGATGAGTGTGCTGCTGCACCGCAGTTGCCCAGGTACGCAGGCTGTCCAGGGGGCGGCTCGCGTTGCGGGCCGCGGCCCGGGAGTACGGCGCGGGCGCCATGGGTGAGCAGCATTCTCAAATGCCGTTCTCCCCGCTTCGAGATGCGGTCATGCGTGCGGCTTCGAGAAGCGTCGGCCTGAGCGGCATCTGCCTTGTTGCGCCGGACATAGGCACGGATGCAGGCTGCGGGCAGCAGGCGAACCAATCCCAGTCGAATTGAGCCAGCGTGCCCAGTGATGCGCAGAGCCGCAAGCCTCCATGATGAGGAGACATTACGGTTGGCGAACCAGCGCTCGAACTAGCCGCGGGTGAGGCGGTGATTGTCGATCACGTGGCAGGACGAATCGGCGACGGCGAGGTGAAAGAGGTGCTTGGCCAGGTCAACCGCAACGGTAGTAGCATCCACGATGGACATCTCCTTCCGAAGACCGATCCCTATGAGCATCGGCGCGCCTATTGGGCGCGGAAAAGGAGGAGCCATCCATCCCATCTTCAAGTGGCAGTTGTCGGCAAGCCGCGAACTGACGCTCATGTCGAACGTTACCAGTGGAATATTTTCCAAGCCCAATCTTATGGACAATTATTTCGAGAGCCCCTTCAAAGGCAAACAGCTTTCCGAGCATGTAAAAAATCCCAACATTAAGGTTGGGCGGTACAGCTATTACTCTGGCTATTATCACGGCCATCCGTTTGACGATTGCGCACGATATCTGCTGCAGGACGGCGACAATGTTGACAAGTTGATCATCGGCAGTTTCTGTTCTATCGGCACTGGTGCATCGTTCATCATGGCGGGCAATCAAGGCCATCGGTACGACTGGGCATCCTCTTTTCCCTTTTTCTACATGAAGGAGGAGCCCGCCTTTTCGAACGCTGTCGATGCCTTCCAGAGAGCAGGCGACACCGTGATAGGCAGCGACGTCTGGATCGGTGCCGAGGCCATGATCATGCCTGGCATCAAGGTCGGGCATGGCGCGGTGATCGGTAGCCGCGCCTTGGTCACGAAAGACGTGGAACCATACGCCATCGTCGGCGGAAACCCGGCAATTGAAATAAAGAAGCGGTTCCCGAATGAGGAAATATCCCTGCTTCTCGAGATGGAATGGTGGAATTGGCCTATCGAGGATATAGAAGCGGCAATGCCCTTCTTGTGCTCATCCAATATCGTTGGTCTACACAGTTACTGGCGGAGTCTTTTCACCTGAGAACTCAAGGAAATGGCCGGACGAACCGGCCACTTCTTTACGCGAAAATATTCAGGCGAGTAAGCGGATTTCCCCTCAATACCTGAACCGCGCCACCAACCCGTTCAAGTCATCCGCCACCTGCTCCGCTGACTTGGCGGAATCCGCGGTGCTTGCCATTGCCGCGCTGGTTTCCTCGACCATCTGGGCGATGCTCTCCACCTGTTGGGCTATCGCGGTGCTGGCGGCGCTTTGTTCTCGCGTAGCCAGGGCGACGTCGCGGATGCGGTTCAGTGTGGCGCTGGCGCCATCGCGGATGGCGCGCAGGGAGGAGGCGGCTTCGCGGGCGAGGCCGACGCCCTGCTCCACTTGCGGCAGTACGGCGTCCATGGCGGCGACGGCGACGCCGGTTTCGCCCTGGATGGTGCCGACCATGTCGCCGATCTGCAGGGTGGCGGCGGCGGTGCGTTCGGCCAGGCCACGCACTTCGTCGGCGACGACGGCGAAGCCGCGGCCCTGGTCGCCGGCGCGGGCGGCTTCGATGGCGGCGTTCAATGCCAGCAGGTTGGTCTGGGCGGCGATGTCGCGGATGACACCGGTGACGGTGCTGATTTCGCCGGCGCGTGCTTCCAGCTGGCGGATGGCGGCAGCGGCGGCGCTGACGCTGTCGGCGATCTTGCCGATCTCGTCGGCGGCCTTGCTGACGGTGCGTTCGCCAGTGCTGGCGTTCTCGGCGGCGGCGGCGGAGCTGTCTTCGGTGTCCTGCGCGCTCTGGGAAATGTGGTTGATGCTCACCGTCATCTGTTCCACCGCGGCGGCCATCGCTGAGGTGGCGTCCGACTGGGTGCGGGCGGCCAGCGCTACCTGATCCGCCGCTTCGGCGATGTGGCCGGCGTTGCCGACCAGGGTGCGGGCGTTGCCGCCGACGCCGGTCACCATGCCGCGCAGGCCGACCAGCATCTTGTCCAGCGAGGCCAGCAGGCTGCCGGGCGGCGCCTTGCCGACTTCCGCAGTGAGGTCGCCCTCGCTGGCGCGCTCCATCAAGCGCATCGCCACCAGCGGTTCGCCGCCGATCTGACGCAGGATGGCGCGGGTGATGGCCCAGGCCGAGGCACCGACCAGCAGGAACACCACCAGCACGCCGGCGCCGACTTCCAGCAACTGGTCACGGAGCATGGCGTCGAGGTCATCCAGGTAGAGGCCGGTGCCGACCGCCCAATCCCACGGCTGGAAATAGGCCAGATGCTGCAGCTTGGGCACCTGCACATCGCTGCCCGGGCGCAGGCTGAAGGTCTCTACGTAGCCGCTGCCGGTGGCAGCGCCAACCAGCTGGCGCACGATGTACTGGCCGGATTTGTCCTTCCGCTCCCAGTGGTTGCGGCCTTCGTAGTCGGGCTGGGTGGCGTGCATCACGCCCATGCCCTTGCTGTCGTAGACGTAGAAGTATTCGTTGCCGAGGTAGCGCATGGAGCGCAGCACCTCCTTCGCGCGCTGCTGGGCTTCTTCCCGGCTGAGCTCGCCTTTCTGTTCGCGGGCCTGCATGTCCTTCACGACCGACATTGCCATGTCCACCGCGGCATGCAGGGTGGCCTTGCGGTCTTCCAGCATCTGGCCGCGCAGATGTATCACCTGCACGCCGGCCAGACAGACCAGGCCCGCCAGCGCCACTCCCACGAGGACGATCAAACGCCCCCTCAAGCCCAGTTTCTCGAACATGATGCAGCTCCCTCCACCGGTAGGCGACGATGATCCAAGACTAGTCCATGCGGCGGCGATTGCCGGGCGCGTACGCGAGCGGCGGAGCACCCTCTCCGCTGCCGTTGCCAGCCCCTTACAGGCTGGCCGGAGCGCATCCTGAACGTATTGCTTATGGACTAGCTATGAAATAGTTCCGCGGCACCATCCGGTTGGCGGAAGAAGGAAAAGCCTGCGCAGGTAGCGGCAGCCCGACCGCCGGATGCAGCCGGCAGGCCAGCGCAATGACGCTGGAAAGCGGTGTGGCGGGAGAGCCCCTGGGCACGCGCATCTTCGCGCGCTGTCGCTGCCGCGCGGAAATGACATCCGGCAGAGCCGGCGCGGGTGGCCGGCCTTGCCCCGAGGCTCAGCAGCGGAAGCGCTCCACCATGCCGTTGAGGTCGTCCGCCACCCGCTCGGCGGCCTTGGCGGAATCGGCGGTGCTGGCCATGGCCGCGCTGGTTTCTTCCACCATCTGGGCGATGTTCTCCACCTGCTGGGCGATGGCGGTGCTGGCGGCGCTCTGTTCCTTGGTCGCCAGCGCGACGTCGCGGATGCGCCCCAGCGTGCTGGCGGCGCCTTCGCGGATGGCGCGCAGCGAGGCGGCTGCGCCGTGCGCCAGGCCGACGCCATGCTCAACCTGAGGCAGCACCGCGTCCATCGCGGACACGGCGGCGCCGGTCTCGCTCTGGATGGCGCCCACCATGTCGCCGATCTGCACGGTGGCGGCGGCGGTGCGCTCGGCCAGGCCCCGCACCTCGTCGGCCACTACCGCGAAACCTCGGCCCTGCTCGCCGGCGCGGGCGGCTTCGATGGCGGCGTTCAGCGCCAGCAGATTGGTCTGGGCGGCGATATCGCGGATGACGCCGGTGACGGTGCTGATCTCATCCGCCCGCGCCTCCAGCTGGCGAATGGCGGCCGCCGCCGCGCTGACGCTGTCCGAGATCTTGCCGATCTCCTCCGCGGCCTGGCTCACCCGCTGCTCGCCCTCGCTGGCCTGGTCGGCGGCGGTGGCGGAGCTGTCTTCGGTGTCCTGCGCGCTCTGGGAGATGTGGTTGATGCTCACCGTCATCTGCTCCACCGCGGCGGCCATGGCCGCGGTGGCGTCGGATTGGTTGCGCGCCGCCAGCGCCACCTGGTCGGCCGCTTCGGCAATGTGGCTGGCGCTACCGATGAGGGTGTGCGCGTTGGTGCCGACGCCGGCCACCATGCCGCGCAGCCCGCTCATCATGGTCTCCAGCGAGGCCAGCAGGCTGCCGGGCGGCACCCGGCCGACGCTGGCGGTGAGGTCGCCCTGGCTGGCGCGCTCCATCAGGCGCATCGCCAGCAGCGGCTCGCCGCCGATCTGGTTGAAGATGGCGCGGGTGATGGCCCAGGCCGCCAGCCCCACCAGCAGGATCACCAGCAGCACGCCGATGGCGGACTTGATCAGCTGGGCGTGGAAAGTGCGGTCCAGGTCATCGATGTAGAGGCCGGTGCCCACCACCCAGTCCCAGGGCTGGAAGTGCTCCAGGTAGTGCAGCTTGGGCACCTGTTCGTCGCTGCCGGGGCGTACGGTGAAGCTCTGCACGTAGCCCTTGCCATTGAGCGCGGCATCTATCAGCACCCGCATCACGTACTGGCCGGATTTGTCCTTGCGGTCCCAGTGGCTGCGGCCAACGTAATCCGCCTGTATCGGGTGCATGACGCCCATGGCCTTGCTGTCATACACATAGAAGTACTCGTTGCCGAGGAAGCGCATGTCGCGCAGCACCTCGGTGGCGCGGCGCTGGGCCTCCTCGCGGCTCATCTCGCCCTTGGCCTCGCGCGCCTGGAAGGATTTCACCGTGGAGACGGCGAGGTCCATGCTCGCCTTCAGCGTCGCCTTGCGGTCGTCCATCAATTGGCTGCGCAAATGCAACGCCTGCACGCCGGCCAGGCCAACCAGCCCGACCAGCGCAATTGCGACAAGTACGAGCAGCCGCCCCTTCAAGCCCATATTTCGAAACATGATCTGGCCCCTCCGCGTGAGCCGGGTAAATGCGTATCGATGCGTGCATCGATGTTGTCAGCGTCACCAGCGGGGGCCGGCGATCCGGAACAGAGCCTGTGCATGCATCCGCTCTGCCCCGTCGTCTTACGACCGGAACCGGCGAAACCTGAACACCATATGCCGCGCAAGAAACGGGGTATAGCACGAATCTGCCTCGCCTCCCTGGCCGGAAATGGCGATTTGGCGCGGCTTCCGCACTGTGGCACCAGGAGATGACAGGGACTTTGATCGAGGGCAAACGGAGCGTGCCCGCCCGCGTGGAAGACGATGCGCCGACAGCGGGGAACGCTCGATTCCCGGCAATGCCGGCAGCAGCGGTTTTCTCCCTCCGCTCCGGCAGCGCGACGACACCACCAGCCCCGCCGCCGGCTCAGGCGCAGGGCGCGCGCCTGGCCGGCCGAGGCCGGCACGGCCAGGTCTGGGGACGTACCTGGAACGGGGTCGACTTCCAGAACATGCGCATCTACGATCGTATGGATATTGCCTATCCGGAAGCGATTTCCGCGTCAATGAACTGGCTGAGGGCAAGGGCAATGGCAAGGGCAATGGCAATGGCAGGACGGATAGCCAGGTGAAGGTCAGGCACTTCGCTCGGACATGGACGGCTGCGGGCGCACCCACCGCCTCGGATTGATGCAGGCGGCCCACGAAGGTCCATCTCTCGCAAGAGAACAGGAGACTTCCGCAATGGCAAATGCATTCGGCAGGGTACTGAATGTGGCGGGCGGCCTGGCCGCCAGGGGCGGCCCCGTGCCCATCAATCTCCCGGGTTATCCGGCGGTCTATCCGTCGATCTCCCCACAGAGCCTGATAAACGCCCAGGAATACTCCATGTTCCAGACGCCGCTGGCACATCAGCCTCCCGCCGTGCCGCTATTCACGCGATTGGCGAGCGGCGGCTGCGTGCCCATCTGTGCATGTGAGATCAATGCGGCAGGACAAGTCCTGTGGACCTATCTCGTTCATGCCCACGGCTTCAACTACCCGATCAATGTCGTCGCCAATGCCTTGAATCCGATGCATGTGTTCATCTGCATGAATGTCTATTCCGGCACCCACTCGCCGTGGTCCGCCCTTAACCAGCAAGGCCCGTTCTTCGCCGCGCTGGACCCGATGAACGTCATTCCGAACGTAAACGCCCTGCTGATCTACTCGGACCATACGGACCTGGTCCTGACCAAGCAGGGCAGAGTCGCCGTATCGATCCAGTAGCCCGCCACCCGCTCAGCGCGGCAAGGCCAGCGCCACCTCGTTGGACTTGAACACCGCCACCACCTCGGCGCCCACCTCCAGCGGATGCTCGCGCAGATTGCGGGTGGTGAGCGTGGAGATGACGCTGTCGCGGCGGCCGTCGGCCGTCACCACTTCGATCTCCACCTCGGACAGCACCTCGTCGGTGCGTATCGCCACCACCTTGCCGCGCACCTGGTTGCGGGCGTTGAGCGCCTGCACGGTGAGCAGGCGGTCCAGCACCCTGCCCTCCAGCGCGGCGTAAGCGGCGTCGCCGCGGGAGCGCGGGCGCGGCAGCTCGACACGCTGGTCCAGCGCGATGCGGCCGTCCTCGATCAGCACGATGCGGTCGGCCAGCGCCACCGCCTCGCCGACGTCGTGGGTGACCAGCACCGCGGTGAAGCCGTGCTCCCGCCACAGCTGCTCGATCAGGCGTTGCATCTCGATGCGGGTGAGCGCATCCAGCGCGCCCAGCGGCTCGTCCAGCAGCAGCAGGCGCGGCCGGTGCACCAGCGCCCGCGCCAGCGCCACCCGCTGGCGCTGGCCGCCGGACAAGCGCGTCGGCCACTCCTCGGCGCGATCGGCCAGGCCAACCTGGGCCAGCGCCTTGCGCGCCGCCTCCCACACCGCCCACTTCTTGCCCGGCAGGCCGAGGGCGACGTTCTCCACCACCTTCTTCCAGGGCAGCAAGCGGGCGTCCTGGAACATGATGCGGGTGTCGTCGTCCAGCCCGCGCACCGGCTTGCCGTTGATGCCGAGCGCGCCGCCATCGGCCTCATCCAGTCCGGCCAGCAGGCGCAGCAGCGTGCTCTTGCCGCAGCCGCTCTTGCCGACGATGGCGACGAACTCGCCCGGGCGGATGTCCAGGTCCAGCGCGCTCAGCACGGTGCGCTCGCCGAAGCGGCGCTCCGCGCCCCGCACCTGCACCGCCGCGCCATTGGCCGGGCGTAGGCCCTGCTCCGCCACGCGCTCGAATTCCTTGCTGTCGATTCCACTCATGGTCTTGATTCCTCGGCCTCAGGCGGGCTGGTAGGCGCTGTTCCAGCGCAGCCAGGTGCGCTCCAGCAGGCGGGCGGCGACGTCGGCAAGCTTGCCGAGCACCGCGTAAAGGAGGATGGCGAGCACCACGATGTCGGTCTGCAGGAACTCGCGCGCGTTCATCGCCATGTAGCCGATGCCGGAGGTGGCGGAGATGGTCTCGGCCACGATCAGCGTCAGCCACATGAAGCCCAGCGCGTAGCGCACGCCGACCAGGATGTTGGGCAGCGCGCCCGGCAGGATCACCTGGCGGAACAGCGTCCAGCCGTTGAGGCCGTAGGAGCGGCCCATCTCCACCAGCGCCGGGTCCACCGCGCGGATGCCGTGGAAGGTGTTGAGGTAGATGGGGAAGAACACGCCCAGCGCGACGAGGAAGAGCTTGCCCTCCTCGCCGATGCCGAACCACAGGATGACCAGTGGAATCAGCGCCAGGTGCGGCACGTTGCGCACCATCTGCAGGGTGGTGTCGAACAGGTTCTCCGCCAGCCGGTAGCCGCCATTGATGAGGCCGAAGAAGAAGCCGATGCCGCCGCCGATGGCGAAGCCGGTGGCGGCGCGGGCGAAGCTGGCGCCCAGGTGGGTGAAGAGTTCGCCGGACAGTGCCAGTTCATAGCCGGCGCGCAGCACCGCCCAGGGCGCCGGCAGGATGCGGGTGGACAGCCAGCCGACCTGCGCCGCCAACTGCCAGACGGCAACAATCAGCACCGGCACCAGCCAGGGCAGCAGGCCGCGCCAGCGCTGGCGGGCGGAGGATTTGGGTTTGCTCATGGTTCGGGCTCTCTAGTCAGGGGAATTCGTCCAGCGTTGCGGGGCGATGCTTTATCGGGCGGCGATGCCGGCCCCTCTGGCCGGCAGCCACGCCGATCGAGGCGGAACCGCGGGCAGCGGAGCCCGTCTCGGGCCATCCCGCCTCCTCAACCCGGCGTCCAGATCCTCACCTCGGTCGCCGCCACCTTCTTCGGCAGCAGCTTCTCGGCAAAGAACGCATCCGCGATCCGCTGCTGCTCGCCCAGCTGATCCGGCGCTACCGCGCGCAGCTCGTAGCTGCGACGGCTGTTGGCGAGTTCCACCGTGTCGGAGTCCAGGCCCCACACCGGCGACAGCAGGGCCGCGGCTTCCTTCGGACTGGCCTTGACCCAGCGGCCGACGTCGCGAAGTTCCTCGAACAGCACCGCCAGCACGTCCGGCCGCGCTTCGGCGAAGGCGTCGGCGGCGAGGTAGTAGCGCTTGTACTGCGCCACCGCCGGTTCGCCGGTCAGCAGGCGCACCTTGGACTGGCGCTGCACGCCGGCGAGGAAGGGGTCCCAGATGGACCAGGCGTCGATGGCGCCGCGCTCGAAGGCGGCACGGCCATCGGCCGGGGTCAGGTAGGCGACCTCCACGTCCTTCACCGTGAGGCCGACGCTGGCGAGCGCGGCGATCAGCAGGTAGTGGGCGCCGGCGCCCTTGGCCAGACCCACCTTGCGGCCCTTGAGATCGGCCAGGCTGCGGATGGGCGAGGCTTCCGGCACGACGATGGCCTGCGCGCCGGGCGACGGCGTTTCCTGGGCGACGTAGGTGAGCCGGGCGCCGGCGGCCTGGGCGAACACCGGCACGGTGTCGGCCACGTCGGCGCTGAACTCCAGGCTGCCGATGTTGAGCGCTTCCAGCAGCGGCAAGCCGCTGGTGAATTCGTACCACTCCACCTTCAGCCCTAGCGGCGCCAGCCGGCGCTCCAGCGAGCCGCGCGTCTTCAGCACCACCGCCAGCGTGGAGGATTTCTGGTGGCCGATGCGCAGCGCCTTGCCTTCCCAGGCGGCGGCGCGGGCTACGTGCCCAGCGGCGGGCAACAGTGCCAGCGCGGCGAGGCCGCCCAAGGCCTGCAGGGTCTTGCGCCGGCTGGCGTCGGGGTTTCCATGCGTATGCGGCTTGCGCTCTGGCAATGCGTCTTTCTTGTTCATTTCGATGTCCTGTGGGGGAAGCGCGGGCAAGACGGCAGGCGCCCTGCCCGGTTTCGTGGCGCCCGGCTCAGCTGGCCGAGGCCTTGGGATAAAGGTCGTTGGCCACCATCTCGCCGAAGGGGCTGATCAGCGTCGGGGCCTTGCGCAGGCCGTCCGGCAGCGTGCTCTCGGCACCGGCGAGCTTGATGTGGGGGAAGACCAGCTCGGCGAAGCGATAGGCCTCCTCCAGGTGCGGGTAGCCGGAGAGCACGAAGGTGTCGGCGCCCAGCGCGGCGTATTCCTTCAGCCGCTCGGCGATGATCTTGCCGTCGCCCACCAGCGCGGTGCCGGCGCCGCCGCGCACAAGGCCGACGCCGGCCCACAGGTTGGGCGCCACTTCCAGCTTGCCGCGGTCGCCGCCATGCAGTTCGCGCATGCGGCGCTGGCCCTCGGAATCCATGCGGCCGAGCGAGGCCTGGGCGTTGGCGATGGTGTCATCGTCCAGGTAGCGGATGAGTTCGTCCGCCGCCTGCCAGGCTTCGGCCTCGGTTTCGCGCGGGATCACATGCAGGCGCACGCCGAAGCGCACCTGGCGGCCTTCCTTCTCGGCGCGCTTCCTCACGTCGGCGAACTTGCGCGCCACCTCTTCCGGCGGCTCGCCCCAGGAGAGGTAGAGCTCCACATGCTTTGCGGCGGTGTCGTGGGCGCGGTCGGAAGAGCCGCCGAAAAACAGCGGCGGATGCGGCTGCTGCAGTGGCGGGAAGAGCTGGCGCGCGCCCTTCACCTTCACGTATTTGCCGTCGTAATCCACCGTTTCGCCGGAGAGCAGGCGCTTCCACACGTCGAGGAACTCGTCGGCGTGCGCGTAGCGCTCGTCATGGCCGAGGAAGATGCCGTCGGCTTCGAGGTCGGAGGCGTCGCCGCCAGCCACCACGTTCACCAGCAGCCGGCCTTCGGAGAGGCGGTCCAGCGTGGCAGTCTGGCGCGCCGCCACCGTTGGCGAGATGGTCGCCGGCCGCAGCGCCACCAGGAATTTCAGCTTGCGCGTTACCGGGATGAGGCTGGAGGCGACGATCCAGGAATCCTCGCAGGAGCGGCCGGTGGGGATCAGCACCCCGCCGTAGCCCAGGCCGTCGGCGGCCTGCGCGATCTGCTTGAGGTAGTTGTGATCCACCGCGCGGGCCTGGTGGGCGGTGCCCAGGTAGCGGCCGTCGCCATGGGTGGGAAGGAACCAGAAGATGTTGAGCGGCGTGTCCTGACTCATGGAAGTCTCCGGAAAACGGGTGATCGGTCGGGCTCTCGGGGGCGGGGAGAGGGAAAGACACAGGGCGCGGCGCGCGCGGCTTGCACCGGGCACCGCGCCGGCTGGCATCAGGGCGCCGGCCGCCACACGGCGGAGGCCACGTCCAGCTTCTTGGGAATGAGCTTGAGTTCGAACAGGGTGTCGGCCATCTGCTGCTGGTGCTTCACCACGTCCTCGGTCAGCGGCTTGACGCCGTAGCCGTAGCGGGAAACGGACACCGCGGCCACCTCCACCGGCAGGCCGATCTGCGGCGCGACGATGGCGGCGGCGTCGCGCTGGTTCTTGCCCACCCAGGTGCCGGTTTCGTTGATCGCCACCAGGGCCGAGGCCAGCACTTCCGGATGCTTGTTCACGAAGGGACGGGCGGCGATGTAGAAGTTGTAGTTATTCACGATGCCGTTGCCGTCGGCCAGGATGCGGGCGCCGATCTGCGCCTCGGCGGCGGCGCCGAAGGGATCCCAGATGGCCCAGGCATCCACCGCGCCTTTCTCGAAGGCGGCACGGGCGTCGGCCGGCGTGAGGAAGGCGACTTCCACGTCGCCGTAGTTCAACCCGCCGCTCTCCAGCGCCTTCACCAGCAGGTAATGCACGTTGGAACCCTTGTTCAGCGCCACTTTCCTGCCCTTCAGCCCGGCCAGCGATTTGATCGCCGAATCCTTGGGTACCAGGATCTTCTCGGCGCGCGGCGCCGGCGGTTCGTTGCCGACATAGACCAGGTCCGCCCCGGCGGCCTGGGCAAACACCGGCGGCGTCTCGCCGACCACGCCGATGTCTATGCTGCCGACGTTGAGGCCCTCCAGCATCTGCGGGCCGGCGGGGAATTCCGTCCAGCTCACCTTCACGCCCTCCGCCTTCAGGCGCTCGTCCAGGTTGCCGCGCGCCTTGACGATGGACAGGGTGGAACCCTTCTGCCAGCCGATGCGGATCTCCTTCTGCTGCGCCTGGGCGGGCACGCTGCCCAGCGCCGCCACGGCAACGATGGCGGCGGAAGTCTTGAGGGCCAGGCGCAGCAGGCGCCGGCGGGGGGAAACGGTCTTCATCTGGATGAACTCCTGTACGAGCGCTGCTCGATGGGATGGCTGGTTTTCTGCGGGAATCCCCGGTGCGCGGCCCTGCGGCCTTCAGCCGCTGACCGGCAGCGGGAAGGCGGACTCGACCGCGACTGCGCTGCGCGGGCCGGCGAGCGGCCAGCGGAAGCGCAGGGCGGCATCCTCGAAGCGGTCCAGCGCCTCGTGCAGCCGGGCCTCGGCCTCGCTGGCGATGCGCAGGCCGTCCGGCGCGTATTCCAGCTGGCTGTCGGCGATGAACACGCCGTTCAGCACCACCCGCGCATCCAGCGCCGCCAGCACCGGCTTCAGCGCGTACTCCACCGCCAGGGTGTGGGCCACCGAGCCACCGGTGACCACCGGCAGCACCACCTTGCCGGCCAGGCCCTTCTGCGGCAGCAGGTCGAGGAAGGTCTTGAGCGCGCCGCTGTAAGCGGCCTTGTAGACCGGCGTGGAGATGACCAGCGCCTGGGCGCGTTCCACCTTGGCCAGCGCCGCCTGCAAGGCCGGCGTGTCGGCGCGGGCGAACAGCAGGTCTTCCGCCGGCAGCTCGCGCACCGCCAGGCTGTCCACCCGCTCGCCGCTGCGGCCCAGGCGGGCACCTATCCATTCCAGCAGCGCCCGCGAGCGCGAGGAGGCGGCCGGGCTGCCGGCCAGCGTCAGAATGCTCATGGCGTGCTCCTCAAACCTTGGCGATGGACACTTCGGTGGACTTCACCAGCGCGATCACCTCGCTGCCGAGCTGCAGCTGCAGCTCATCCACCGAGCGGGTGGTGATCACCGAGGTGACCAGGCCGTGCGGCGTCTCGACGTCGATCTCCGAAACCACCGGGCCGCGGATGATCTCCTTGATGCGGCCGCGGAACTGGTTGCGCACGTTGATGGACTGGATGGACATGGCTGACTCCTTGGTCGTCGGGGTGGTCCCGCGCCGCGCCGCCTGCTTCCGGGCAGGATTCGGGCGGCGGGGAGCGTTCAGGCGGGAACGCGGAAAGGAAATGCGGAAGGGGATACGAGGACGGGGACGCGGGGCGGGAAGACAGGCCGGACCGCGCTCGGCGGCCGGCGAGCCCGGCGGCGTCTAGTTCGCCTTGCCCTTGCGCTGCAATTCCACCGGGCAGCCGCTGGCGGCGCAGTCGGCGGCGGTGGGCACCATCCGGGCGAGCTTGTCGCGCATGTCCACCAGCGAATGGCGGCAATACACCACCGGCAGGCCGCGGCTGGCAGCCTGGCGGCGCACGCTGTAGAGCAGGTCGTGGTTGATGCGGTCGCAGAGCACGACCACCAGGCGGGTATCGACGGGAATCGGCCGGCGCTTGTCGCCCACATGGCGGCCCGACCAATGCTCGGTGCGGCTCACGCCCAGGTGCGCCGCCCGCTCCAGTTCCGCCCGGATGGCGTCCACCCGGTCGGCTCCAACTACCAGTGCCCTCATTGCCTTCTCCCGAATCGCGGCTACCCGGTCCGGGTATCCCCTTGCGTCGTCGGGATAATTTGCAGAAGGCCTCTTATAACTTCCAATACTATTTTTTGCATTGCTTATTCATCTCTGCTGCAGAGCAAGGCTGCCGGCATGGCGCTGAAAGCAGGCCCGCACAGGGTTTGCCGGGCGCGCCTGCGGGCTTGCGACACGCCGCCTAAACGCCGGCCGGGTCGAAGCTGTCCGCCCGCGCCATTTCCCAGGAGCGCTCGTAGAAGCGCCCTTCCACCCTGCCCTCCAGCAGTTCGCCGGGCTTGAGAAAGGTGTGGAGCTGGGCGTAGAGGCGGATTTCGCTGGCGGACAGGCGCTGCACCAGGTGGTTGGCGTCCAGCTGGGCGGGATGGGTGAGGCCGGCGGCGGCCAGCATCTCGGCCAGCGCCTTCAGGGTGTTGCGGTGGAAGTTGAACACCCGCTCCGCCTTGTCCTCCACCACCAGCGCGCGCTGGCGCAGCTTGTCCTGGGTGGCGACGCCGGTGGGGCAGCGGTTGGTGTGGCAGGACTGGCTCTGGATGCAGCCGATGGCGAACATGAAGCCGCGCGCCGAGTTCGCCCAGTCCGCGCCGAAGGCCAGCGCGCGGGCGATGTCGAAGGCGCTGACGATCTTGCCGCTCGCACCAATCTTGATCTTGTCCCGCAGGCGCAGCCCGACCAGGGTGTTGTGCACGAAGAGCACGCCTTCGCGCATCGGCACGCCGAGGTGGTCGGTGAATTCCAGCGGCGCGGCGCCGGTGCCGCCCTCCTTGCCATCGACCACGATGAAGTCCGGCGTGATGCCGGTTTCCAGCATGGCCTTGGCGATGGCCATGAACTCCCAGCCGTGGCCCAGGCAGAACTTGAAGCCGGTGGGCTTGCCGCCGGATAGCTCGCGCAGGCGGGCGATGAACTGCAGCAGCTCGATGGGCGTGGAGAAGGCGCTGTGGGCGGCCGGCGACACGCAGTCCTCGTCCATGGACACGCCGCGGGTGGCGGCGATTTCCGGCGTGATCTTCTTCTTCGGCAGGATGCCGCCGTGGCCGGGCTTGGCGCCCTGGCTGAGCTTGACCTCCACCATCTTCACCTGCGGATCGCGCGCCTGGCGGACGAAGGCCTCCGGGTCGAAGCTGCCGCCCGGCTTGCGGCAGCCGAAGTAGCCGCTGCCCAGTTCCCAGATCAGGTCGCCGCCGTGTTCGCGGTGATAGGCGCTGATGCTGCCCTCGCCGGTGTCGTGGGCGAAGCCGCCCAGGCGCGCGCCCTTGTTCAACGCGCGGATGGCGTTGGCGCTGAGGGAGCCGAAGCTCATCGCCGAGATGTTGAAGATGGAGGCCGAATAAGGCTGGCTGCACTGCGGCCCGCCGATGGTGATGCGGAACGCCGCCGGATCGCGCGGCGGCGCCGGCCGTATCGAGTGGTTGATGAACTCGAAGTGGTTGTCATAGACATCCACCAGGGTGCCGAAGGGCTTGTCCGCGCCCTCGTTCTTCGCCCGCGCATAGACCAGCGAGCGCTGGGCGCGGGAGAAAGGCAGCTGCTCCCGGTCCGCCTCCAGCAAGTACTGGCGGATCTCCGGCCGGATCGCCTCCATCAGGTAGCGGATGTTGCCCAGCACCGGATAGTTGCGCCGCACCGCGTGGCGCTTCTGCAGCAAGTCCCACACGCCGACCAGGCTCAGCAGCGCACCGGTGAAGGCGAATGGCCACAGCCAGTCGTGCTGCAGGAAGGGCACGCAGGCCAGGGTGAACAGCACACAGCAGGCGAAAAAGGCATAACGGCTGAGCAAGGACATCGGCGGCTCCCGGAGGCGGCAAGGCGGTGCAGCGAATAGTAGCCGCCGCGCGAGCCACGCATCCGGGCGCCGTGCAGGCAGGCGCCCCCGCAGGCGCGGGGCTGCAGTGATGCGGCGCGTCATCCCCGGCCGCGCGCCGGCAAGCCCCCAACCGCGCGCACCTTCCTCCAGCTCATACGGATGGCATGCAGAGGGCGCCGCCTCACGTCTGCCAGCGTGGAGATCCACTGCTGGCGCGGCTTTCGGCGCCGTCGCCCTATATTTCCAATAGTGATTAAGAACACATTTATTATTATTTCAGCCATCAAACTTCCGCACTAAACTCCCGACCTTTTCGCGCCTGTTCTATTGGGGAACATGCGGCGAGACAGCAAAAACCAAGGGAGCAAGCATGCAAAGCGGACAACGCACCGGACAACGCCTACGCGCCGGCCTCGCCGGCCTCATCCTCGCCCTCGCCGCCGGCAGCGCGCTGGCCGAATCGCTGAAGGTGGGCTATCTGCCGGTTACCGGCCACGCCAAGTTCTTCGTCGCCCAGGAACAGGGCTTCTTCAAGGAAGAGGGCCTGGACGTGGAGCTGGTGGAATTCGTGAACTCCGCCGACGGCCTCAACGCGGTGGTGGCCAACAAGCTGGACGTGGGCGCCTTCGGCACCGCCGCCCCGCTGGTGCACTACGCCCGCGGCTCCGAGCTGAAGATCATCGGCGGCATCATGGGTGAAGACGCCGCCATCATCGTCAAGCCGGAAAACGCCGGCGCGATCAAGACCGTGGCCGACCTGCGCGGCAAGAAGATCGCCACCATCCGCCTCGCCACCGGTGACGCGGTGCTGCGCGCGGCGCTGAAGGACGAGAAGCTGAACTGGAAGAACGACGTCCAGATCTTCGAACTGAAGAACCCGCCGGCGGTGCTGGAAGCGGTGAAGTCCGGCCAGGTGGACGCCGGCGTGGTGTGGGGTCCGCATGACATCCGCGCCGAACGCCAGGGTTTGAAGGTCGTCATCCGCTCCTCCGACGTGCAGCCGGGCCACCCCTGCTGCCGCCTGGTGGTGAAGTCCGACCGCGCCGCCAAGGGCGACACCTGGGACCGCTTCCTGCGCGCCATCCTGAAGGCGGAGAAGTTCGCCGCCCAGAACCGCAAGGAAACCATCGATTCCATCCAGAAGTACGTGAAGCTGGACCGCGACATCCTGGAACAGGGCTACTACTCCCCGCACCTGGATCAGACCACCGATCCCAATGTGAAGGGCACGCAGAAGTTCTGGACCACGCTGGTCGAAGCTGAATTCGTCGATGGCACCCGTCCGCTGGAACCCATCTTCGAAACCGGCCCCTACCACCGCGCACTGGAAAAGCTGGCCAAGGAAAACCCGAAGGATCCGTACTGGAAGGAAAAGCTCCAGGCGGAGAAGGCCAGGAACGTTCTGTGAGCACCCGCGGCGGACACGGCGGCAACGACCTGCATGTGGATGGGCTGGCCTTCGCCTACGGCGAGCAGCTCATCCTGCAGGGCATAGACCTGACGGTGGCAGGCGGCGAATTCGTCGCCCTGCTCGGCCCCAGCGGCTCCGGCAAGTCCACGCTGCTGCGGCTGCTGGCCGGGCTGGAGAAGCCCGGCCACGGCCGCATCAGTGCCGGCGGCCGCGAGATCGCCGGGCCGGGTCCGGACCGCGCGGTGGTCTTCCAGAACTACTCGCTGTTCCCCTGGATGACGGTGGGCGACAACGTGGCCGAGGCGGTCGCCAAGGCCCATCCCAAGCTGGACCGCGCCGAGCGCCGCCGCCGAGCGTGGGAGCAGCTGGACCGCGTCGGCCTCGGCGAGTCCGCCGCCCGTCATCCCTTCGAACTCTCCGGCGGCATGCAGCAGCGCGCCGCCATTGCCCGCGCGCTGGCGCTGGAATCGCCCTTCCTGCTGATGGACGAGCCCTTCGGCGCGCTGGACCCGGTGAACCGCGCCCGCCTGCAGGATCTGCTGGTGGAAGTGTGGGAGCGCGGCCAGCCGCGCCGCACGGTGATCTTCGTCACCCACGATGTGGACGAGGCCCTGCTGCTGGCCGACCGCGTGGTGGTGATGGGCGCCTCGCCCGGCCGCATCATCGCCGAGCATGCGGTGCCCTTCCCGCGCCCGCGCCGCCGCGCCGCCCTGCTGGGCGACGACAGCTTCCACGCCCTGCGCGAACGCATCACCGACGCGCTGGACGCCGACACCCTGGCCCACCTGGACCCGGCATGAGCACCCGCCGCGCCCCTGCCTCCGACCAGCGCCGCGCCCTTCCCGGCGGCGGCGCTGTACGGCGGGCACGGCCCGCGGCACCGTTTCGCCCCGGCCGGCAGCTCCGGCCACCCGTTTTCATGCAGCTGCCGGCCATCGCAGCTGTCGCAGCCAAGGAGTACTGAATGTCATCCGAGCAGAACACGCTCGCCGCCCCGGCCCGACCGGACCGCGCCGCCCCCCGGCCCCGCAAGCGTCCGCCCTTCGCCTGGGAGCCCTGGCTGCTCGCCGCCATCCTGCTCGCCGCCTGGCAGCTGACAGGCGCCGCCCTCGCCGGCCAGGGCAACCCCCTGCTGCCGACGCCGGCCATCGTGTTCGACGCCCTGTGGCAGTCGCTGCCGGAGCTGGGCCGCGGCACCGTGTCCTCCTTCCTGATCCTGATTCCCGGCTTCGGCCTCGCCCTGGCGCTTGGGGTGACGCTGGGCCTGCTGTGCGGCACCACGCCGCGGCTGGCGCGCGCCTTCTTCCCCTTCGCCAAGGTGGCGGCGCCGATTCCGCCCACGGTGTTCATCCCCTACGCCATCGCGGTGCTGCCAACCTTCCACCTGTCGGCCACCTTCGTCGTCTTCCTCGGCGCCTTCTGGCCCATCTTCCAGAACGCCGCCGCCGGCGCGCTGGCAGTGGAAGGCCGCCACCGCGACAACGCCCGCGTGCTCGGCTTCTCCCGCCTGGAAACCCTGCGCAAGGTGGTGTTCCCGGCCGCGCTGCCGCACATCTTCTCCGGCATGGCGGTGGGCCTGGGCTTCTCCTTCATCCTGCTCACCGTGGCCGAGCTGTTCGGCGCCAACGCCGGCCTGGGCCGCTTCGTGCAGTACTACGCCGACTTCGCCGACTACCCGCGCATGGTGGCCGGCATCCTCTACACCGGCGCGGTCACCTGGGCGGTCATGAGCCTGCTCGATGCCCTGCGCCACCGCGCCCTGTTCTGGCTGAGGTAAGAACGTCATGAGCTCCCGCAAATCGCCCCGCAACACCTTCGCCGACCCCACCGTGCCGGAGCTGCCGCAGGCACGCGCGGAGCTCATTCCCGGCGAGCCGCTGCCCCTGCCGCCCGGCGTACAGGCCGGCCGCGAAACCCTGCTCGGCCGCGGCCTCTGGATAGGGCTGGTCGGCGTCGCCCTGCTGCTGGCCTTCCTGTTGTTCGGCGAAAGTGGCGCGCATGCCGGCGGCTCCGCGCCGGCTACCGCCACCAAGGCGCATGGCGACGGCTTCTTCCCCGGCACCGCCGACCTCTCCGCCGCGCTCGCCGAGGCCCGCAAGCAGGGCCGCAAGGGCGTGGCGGTGCTGTACGAAATGAACGGTTGCGGCGAGTGCGCCAAGCTGCGTGCCACCACGCTGCAGGACGCCGGCCTGCGCCAGGACTTCCGCCGCAGCTTCGTCGCCGTCTCGCTGATGGCGGACGAACCCGGCGCGCTCACCAACTTCGAAGGCCAGGCCACCACCCTGTCCGGCTTCGCCCGCGACGAGCGGGTGTTCGCCCTGCCGACCCTGGTGTTCTACGACCTCGACGGCCTGCCGGTCGCCCGCCAGACCGGCAGCGCCCTTTCCATCGCCGGATGGCGCCAGCTGACGCGCTATGTCGCCGAAGCCGGCTACGAGGAAGCGCCCTTCCCCGTCTGGCAGGCCGCCCACGGCAAGGGCGGCTGAAGGCAGCCATCGCCTGATTCCAGCGCGGCTGCAGCGCGGCAGATCCAGCCGCCCGCCGCCGCAGACCGGGCACCGCAGCCCGGCCAGACATCCCCCCAGCACCGGCGCTCACCGCCGGAATCCGCATGCGCTTTCAGCCGCAGGCCGGCGCGCATCCAGCCGCTTCACCCCTTTCCTTTCCCGACCATGACGAACGACACCGATCGCAAGTACTGGGACCCGGTGCTGGAAACCCAGTCCCGCGCCGCCTGGAATGCCCTCAAGCTGGAACTGCTGCAGCGTCACCTGCGCCACGCCTACGACAACTCGCCCTACTACCGCGCCAGCTTCGACGCCGCCGGCGTGCGGCCGGAGCAGCTGCATCGCCTGGACGACCTGCGCCGCTTCCCCACCCTGGACAAGAAGATCCTGCGCGAGCGCCAGGAGGCCCAGCCGCTGCTGGGCGACCTCGCGGCGGTGCCGGAGCGGGAAGTGGTCTACGTTTCCGCCTCTTCCGGCTCCACCGGCGTACCCACGGTGTCGCCCTTCACCCAGCAGGATTTCGACGACTGGATCGACTACGAGGCGCGCCAGTTCTGGTCCTCCGGCCTGCGCCCGCAGGATCGCTACGCCCACTCGCTCAACTTCTCGCTGTTCATCGGCGGCCCCTGCGTGCTCGGCGCGCAGAAGCTGGGCGCGCTCACCATCCACGCCGGCACCGTGCCCTCGGAGCGCCTGCTCGCCATCCTCAAGCAGTTCCAGGCCACCGCCATCTGGACCACGCCCTCATACGCCTGGTACCTGGGCGAGACGGCGCAGAAGGAAGGGCTGGACCCGCGCACCGGGCTGGCGGTGCGGCGCATCTTCGTCGCCGGCGAGCCGGGCGGCTCCATTCCGGAAACCCGCGCCCGCATCGAGGCGCTGTGGGGCGCGGAGGTGTATGACTACTATGGCCTCTCCGACATCTTCGGCGCCTGCGCCGGCATGTGCGAGGAAAAGAACGGCCTGCACTGGGCGGAAGACCACATCCTGGTGGAAGTGCTGGACCCGGACAGCGACGAACCGGTCGCGCCCGGCGAGCGCGGCGAAATGGTACTGACCACGCTGAAGAAGCAGGCCCGGCCGCTGATCCGCTTCCGCACCGGCGACATCGTCAGCTTCACCGAGGAGCCCTGCGCCTGCGGCCGCACCAGCCAGCGTCTGCTGGGTGTGCACGGCCGCCGCGACGACATGCTGATCATCCGCGGAGTGAACATCTTCCCCAGCGACGTCGAAGCCATCGTCCGCCAGGACCACGACTTCAGCGGCGAGTACCGGCTGATCGTGGATCGCCCGGACCACCTCGACCGCCTCACCATCGAGGCCGAACGCAGCGTCGCCTATACCGGCAGCAATGAGGCGCTGGCCGGGCGCCTGCGCGAGCGGGTGAAGGCGATCACCGGCGTCGGCGCGCAGGTGAGCATCCTGGCGGCGGAAGCCCTGCCGCGCGCCACCCACAAAGCCAAACGGGTGGAAGACAGGCGCGGGCAGGTGTGGACGGCCTGAGTCCGGGCTGGGCCTCGGTGCGCAGGAATCATGCCCCGCCAGAGGAGCTCAATCCCCCCGGGCCGGTGACAGCCCGATCACGCCAGCCGGCCTGAAATAGGCCATCAGCAGCGCGCCGCCCAGCAGCATGAAGGCCGCGCCCAGCGCGGAGAGGAAAAGCGCCAGCCCCACCGAGTTCATGCCCGCGCCGCGCGGGAAGTTCTGCCGCGGGTCGGCCGGCGCGTACAGCACCTCCACCGGCCCTTCCTCCGGCAGCGCTTTCCACAGCCGCTCGCCTATGCTGCGCACCGCGTCCACCCGCTGCCCCGAGGGCGCGACGAACCAGTACTCCAGCTGGTAATCGCTGTCGCCATCGGCGGCGGCAAAAAAGGTCTTGCGCACGATCTGGCCGGTGGCCGAGGCGGCCTGGCTGGCGATGGCGTTGTCGCGCCAGTACTTCACCCAGGCGCCGGCGGCGGCGAGCAGGCCAACGGCGAGAAAGAAGCTGCCCAGCAGCAGCAGGCTGCGGCTGGCGGCGCGCATTCGGGGCATGTTCCCGTCCTGTTCCGGAGCCGCTCCGGCATGACTGCACGGCGGCCGCCGGAGGCGCCGCCGGCCGCATCCGCGACGGCCGTTCATGATGTTCGTTCTAGCATCCGGCGCCGGGCTGGCAGCCGGAAAAAGCAGCGCCGAAGCATACAAGCCGCGCCCGGCCGCCGCCGCGCCGGCAGCACTGTCTTACACTCCGCCCTGTCCCTCTTCGCCTGGAGCCCACCGTGTCCGACCTCAAGGATCCGCGCGTGCTGTTCGCCGCCGAGCGCACGCTGCTGGCCTGGAACCGCAGCAGCCTGGCCCTGATCGCCTTCGGTTTCCTGATCGAACGCAGCGCCCTGCTGCTGGAGCTTGCCGCGCCGCAGCGCAACCCGGCGCTGCATCCGGGCTACGCCCTGTGGCTGGGGCTGGGCTTCATCCTGCTCGGCGTTGCCGCCGCGCTGCACTCCTGCCGCGAGTACCGGGTGGTGCTGCGCAGCCTCACGGCCGCCGAGTTTCCGCCCGGCTACCGCGCCACCTGGGGTATGGGCCTCAACCTGGCGGTGGCCCTGCTGGGCGCCCTGCTCGCCGCCGCCCTCTGGCTGAATGCCGCGCTGGAGCGGGCTCCCAGCGTGGTCGGCTGAACGTCGACCGTGCACAAATCCACACTGGCGCAGCTGCCTGCCAGCGCAATATCCGGCAGGCGAAGGGAAGCCCTGGGCAGCGGTTGAGCGCGGGAGCGTGGGGAGGCCGCCGGCGGACCAGTTTCCTGCCCGGTATGCCGGGCACACCGCTGGCTTTCCCGCAACACTGCATGCCGGCGACGCGCAGGCTCAAGCCCGGCAGCCCTAGCGGTTGACGTTGGCAGTGCGGGCGGCCCGGCCATGTCCACCTCCTGCCTGCCGCGGGGCATCTTAGGCCAACGGCAAGGCGCAAACCCACTATAACTATGCTGTGCGACACGCAGCGGGATGACGTAGCGCTGCGTAAAACTTGCACTGGTCAAGGCGTGCGCGCCAGGAGTTCTGAATGAGCGACCCCGTTCCAAGCAAGACGCTGCCGGTGGGCAAGACCGCACTCACACGCGCGCTGCTGGGGCTGGAGGGCGAGAGCGCCATCGCGCTGGGGCAGGCCCTGCAGGATGTGGTGCGCTCCATCCGCGTCCACCTCGGCATGGACGTGGCATTCATCTCCGAATTCACCGGCGGGCGGCGGGTGTTCCGCCAGATCGATGCCGGCCTGGTGGCGGTACCGATAGAGGCAGGCGGTGGCGGGCCGCTGGAGGAAAGCTACTGCCAGCGCATCGTCGACGGCCGGCTGCCGCAGCTCATCCACAACGCCCAGGAACTCCCCGCCGCGCTGGAGCTGGCCGCAACCCGTGCGGTGCCGGTGGGCGCCCACTTGAGCGTACCCATCTGTTTCAGCGACGGCAGCGTGTACGGCACGCTGTGCTGCTTCAGCCTCACCGCCAACTACTCGCTGAACGAACGCGACCTCGGCATGATGAAGGTGCTGGCGGACTTCACCGCCCACCGCCTCGAGCAGGATGCCTCCCGCCAGCACGACACCGAGGCGATACGGGAACGCATAGAGCGCGTGCTGGAAACGCGCGACTACAACATCGTCTACCAGCCCATCATCCACGTGCCGGAGCACCGCATCATCGGCTACGAGGCGCTCACCCGCTTCTCCCCCGAGCCCTACCGCACGCCGGACGTCTGGTTCCACGAAGCCGCGCTGGCCGGGCTGCAGGCGGAGCTGGAGATCGCCGTGATAGCGCGGGCGCTGGAGGCCATGCCGCTGCTGCCAGGCAACACCTATATGTCGCTCAATGTGTCGCCGGCCACGCTGATGCGGAGTGGCATCGCCGAAGTGCTGGAGCGCGGACCGCTGAACCGCTTGGTGCTGGAGATCACCGAGCATGAATCCATCATCGACTACGAGGCCTTCGCCCGCGCGCTCACACCGCTGCGCCAGCACGGCCTGGCGCTGGCGGTGGACGACGCCGGTGCCGGCTACGCCAGCTTCCGCCACATCCTCAGGCTCAAGCCGGACATCATCAAGCTGGACATCAGCCTCACCCAGGGCATAGACCAGGACCCCGCCCGGCGCGCGCTGGCGGTGGCGCTGATCCAGTTCGCCGCCGAAACCGGCAGCAAGATCGTCGCCGAAGGAGTGGAGAAGCTGAGCGAGCTGGAGGTACTGCGCCAACTCAAGGTAAACAAGGCGCAAGGCTATCTGCTGGGCCGGCCGGCCCCGGCGTCCCGCTTGCAGACGAGCTTGCAGTAGTACCTCAGGCGTAACGGCCCGGTCGGCTTCCGCAGGCCGTTGGCACCTTCAGCCACGACATCGGCGACCTGCTGCTGCGCGAAGTGGTGGCCCGGCTGCGGCTGGCCGCAGATGAATTCAGCGTGGCGCTGAAAGGGCTGACCAGCGGCGGCGACCAGGCCATGAAGTGCGCTGAACGCATCCTCCGCGCCATCGCCCAGGCCATCCACATCGATACCTGTGTCGCCCGGGTGGGCGTCGGCCTGGCCATCCGCGAACCCGGGCCGGAGCGCGCGCGGGGGCGCTGATCAAGCGCGCCGATTCAGCGATGTACGGGGCCAAGCACGCCCAAGGGCTGCATCCGGCAGCGCTGAGCCGGCTCAGCCCGGCAAAGCCTGGCGCAAGGAGCGGATGCCGAACAGCTCGGCGAATTCGACCGCCGACACCGGTTTGCCGAACAGGTAGCCCTGCCCTTCCTCGCAGCCGTAGCGATAGAGGCAGCGCATCTGGTTCTCGTCCTCGATGCCTTCGGCGATGGTCTCGAGCTGGAAGCTGTTCGCCATGTCCAGGATGGCGCGTATCACCGATGCGTCCCGCTCGGAGCTGAGGATGCCCTGGACGAAGGAGCGGTCTATCTTGATGCGGCTCAATGGGTAACTCTTCAGCAGGCTGAGGGAGGCGTAGCCGGTGCCGAAGTCGTCGAAGGCCACGCCGACGCCGTAGTTGCGCAGCCGCTTCAGGATGTCCAGCACCACATCGTCGTTATCCAGCACGATGTTCTCGGTCACCTCCAGTTCCAGCGCATCCGGCGGCAGGCCGTGACGGTTCAGCGCGGCCACCACCTGGGACACCAGATCGCCCACCCGGAACTGGGCGCCGCACAGATTCACCCCCATGCGGAAGCGCTCCGCCCCGGCACGCCGCCACTGCGCCGCCTGGGCGCAGGCCTCGTCGATGATCCAGGCGCCGACGATAGCCGCCAGCGGCCCGCCCTCCAGCGCCGGCAGGAAGGCCGCCGGCGCCAGCAGCCCGCGCTGCGGGTGGCGCCAGCGGATCAGCGCCTCGGCGCCCACCAGCTCGCCGTCGTACAGCCGCACCTGCGGCTGGTAGAAGAGCACGAATTCGCCGTCATTCACCGCCCGGTGCAGCTCGATGTTGTACAAGCGCCGCGCCATCGCATCCATGCGCAGGGCGGTGACGAAGAGGAAGCACTGGCCGCGACCCAGGCTCTTGGCCTTGAACAGCGCGAGGTCGGCGTCGCCGATCAGCTCCAGCGCCTCCTGCGCCTGCGCCGGCGCCACCGCCACGCCGCAGCTGGCCGCCACCCTCACCTCGTGGCCGTCCACCACGATGGGCTCGGCGATGCGCGCCATCAGGGTGCGCGCCACCTCCATCGCCAGTTCCGGAATGGCGACGCCCGGCAGCAGGATGGCGAATTCGTCGCCGCCGATGCGCGCCACCGTGTCGCCGCTGCCCACGCCCAGCGCCAGCCGGCGCGCCACTTCGCACAGGATGCCGTCGCCCACCGCATGGCCCAGAGTGTCGTTCACATCCTTGAAGCCGTCCAGGTCCACCATCAGCGCCGCCGCGGGCAGCGGCTTGGTCAGCGTCTCCTCCATGCGGCGGTAGAAGCAGGCGCGGTTGGCCAGGCCGGTGAGGATGTCGGTGTGGGCGATGCGGTGCAGCTCCGCCTCCTCGCGCCGGCGTTCGGTGAGATCCTGCAAGTGGGCGTTGAAGGTGAGCACGCCGTTCTCGCGCCAGCAGAACAGGGAGAATCCGAGCAGGAATTCACTGCCGTCCTTGCGCAGCCCATGCAGCTCGCTGGGCATCACCAGCCCGTCCACCGAGCCCGCCTTCACCGCCTGGGTGATGAGTTCGCGCACGCCAGCGCGGTAGCGCTCCGGCAACAGGGTGTCGATGGAGCGGCCGGCGCCTTCCTCCATGCCATAGCCGTGCAGCCGCGCCGCCGCCTCGTTCCAGGCAACGATGTTGCACAGCTCATCGAACCACACCACCGCGGTCGGCGAGTTGCGGGCGAACTCCTCGAACGGGCGCCTGGCCTGTTCGGTGGAGATTTCCACCCGGCGCAGCTCCAGCCTGTCCGCCGCCATCTTGGCCAGCTCGCGCAGGCGCAGGCAGTCGTCTTCGGAGAAGTCGTGATGCGGCTTGCCATCGATCACGCACAGCGCGCCCAGCGCATGGCCCTCGGGCGAGGTGAGCGGCACGCCGGCGTAGAAGCGCAGATTGGCTGTGCCGGTAACCAGCGGATTGTCGTGGAAGCGTTCGTCCTGGGTGGCGTCCGGCACCACCATCACGCCGTTCTGGGTGATGGCGTGGGCGCAGAAGGAGACATCGCGGCTCATGTTGACGTCGGCGCCTTCCAGGCCGGTGCTTGCGGCGAAGAACACCTGGTCGCTGCCTATCATGTTCACCGCCGCCACCGGCATGTTGAACATGCGGGCGGCGATCTGCACGACCGGGTCCAGGCTGGGAAGCGGGCGGTCGCTGCCCAGTCCATAAGCGGCCAGGGCCTTGATGCGCTCCGGTTCAGTGGGCAACACGGGGGGGCATTTCATGACGTTCTCCTCGCCGGGATTTGTGCTCTGCGGCAACATCCCCGCCTACTCGAAGTGCCCGGATTGGGCGCGTCAGAATCCAATATATACCCAGGCACCGCTGCGGCGTAGTCATCCGGAACGGCCCTGGGGCACTTTTTCCCCGCGCTTATAGACCCTCTTTTTATCAAGGCTTTCAAACGATTAGTCCGATCAGGCTAGGCCACTTCCGACGATCCGAGCATGACGGGATAAACTTTCATCAACCCGTTTGTCATTGCGCGGATTCACACCGCACCGCAGGCCTGGCCCCTCGATCAGTCCGCCGCAAGCGCTATCGCCCCGCCTTCTCAACCTAGAATGGGCATACGTAAAAAGACATGGTTCTGAGAGGCTCCGGATAAATCCGATCCGCATTACCCGGACGGATGAAACGGGCCGAGAAATACGCTTGCCGGGGATGGCGGGAGCAATCCGCAGCGAGGCGAAAAAGCCCGGCGGCGGCGGCGCGAGAACATGCGGATGAGTGGCGGGCAGCGCCTCTACCGCAACGCAACAATGCGCCCGGCGACCAAGCTGACGTGGCGGCGGCAGCCGCATCGCCGGCCCCTTCCTCACATCCCGCAGCGGGGCCGTTCCGGGGCAAGGAGGGTCAGGCGCGGCGTATCGCCTGCCACAGCGCCCGGCAGGACCAGCGCAGCCAGGCCACCGTGAGTGCATCCCGCCAGCGCCACCAGGCGCTGCGCCGCTGCCGCGCCAGCCGGTGTGCTATCTCCTGCTGCAGCCACTCGCCGTCGAAAGCCGTCCATACCGGTGGCGCCGGCGTCAGCAGGTTGGCATGGCAGACCAGCGCGACTTCGCAGAAGAAGATGCGCTCCACCTCCGCCTCGGCATGGCCGCTCACCCGCGCGGCAATGCCAGCGAAATCCACCGCGTTGTCAACGAAGGCGTCGGACAGGGCGAGGCGCACCGCGGCTTTCTGCTCGTCGTTCATCGGCGGAACCGCCCACGGGCGGCGAAGGTGGAAGACAGCCGGCAAGAGTCGGGCAGAACACCGGCCACTGGCAAGCCCGGCGGCCCTCGCCCGCGACACTGCCGGCATCGCCGGACGAGAAAGAAAGGGCCGCCGCCTCTGCCCAGCAGCCCCGGTTCGCGCTAGGCTGCGCCTTCCCGACCTCAGGCCTGCGCCTCATGAATCAGCCCGCCACCGACAACAGCCCCCTCGCCGCCAACATCATCGGCATCTACATCCGGCATGCGGCGTACTGGGACAGCCGGCGCGCACCCACGCTGCGAATGGAAACCGCCTGGCTGCAGCGCTTCGCCGCCCTGCTGCCGGCCGCGGCCAGCGTGCTGGACATCGGCTGCGGCACTGGCCAGCCCATCGCCCGCTGGCTGCTGGAGCAGGGCCATGCCGTCAGCGGCGTAGACAGTTCGCCCGCCATGCTGGACTACTGCCGCAGCCGCCTGCCGCAAGGCGAATGGCTGGCGGGCGACATGCGCGAGCTGGCGCTGGGCCGCCGCTTCCACGGCCTCATCGCCTGGGACAGCTTCTTCCACCTCACCGCCGACGACCAGCGCGCCATGTTCCCCCGCTTCCGCGCCCACGCCCTGCCCGGCGCCGCGCTGCTGTTCACCAGCGGCCCGGGCGCCGGCGACGCGATAGGCGAGTTCGAGGGCGAGCCGCTGTACCACGCCAGCTTGGCGCCGGAGGAATACCGCGCGCTGCTGGCAGAAAACGGCTTCGCCGTGCGCGCCCACCGCAGCGAAGACCCGGACTGCGGCCGGCACACGGTGTGGCTGGCGCAGCACGCGGACGCCTGAGCGGGCAGGCCTTCCAGCCGGCAAGCGGATGAGAGATTCCGTTCGCCTCCAAGCCGTCCCAGGCGCGTGCTGACGCCGTCCTGAACCCGCCGGAGAACTCGGCCCGAACGGGCTGGGCGCCTTCAATGGGCGGCTTCGCTCCCGGCTTGGCGGCAAGCGGGGCGAAACCGGCCGTGCCACCCGCCAGTGCCCGGCCACAAACCAGCCCACGCCGCCTCCAGACCCCGCGCTGCCGCGGCCAAAGCACGTTCTTTACGCTTTCTTGATCCCCGCGCCACCTGGCTTTTCAGCATCTTGATGCGGCTCCTCCTAGGCTCTCAGCGTCACCGGAGGATTCGTCATGGACCTGCTTTTCCTCGCGCTCACCGCGCTCTGTTTCGCCGCCGTCGCCGGCCTCGCCCACGGCTGCGCCGCCCTTGCCCGGAGGCGCGGATGAACGGCCTCTACCTGCTGGCCGGGCTGGTGGCGGCCGGCCTGCTCGTCTATCTCCTCGCCGCCCTGCTGTTCCCGGAGGACTTCTCGTGAACACCCAGGCCTGGATGCTGCTCTGCGCCTTTCTCGCCGTTCTGCTGCTGCTCGCCGCGCCTACCGCGGCCTGGCTGGCGCGGGTGATGGAAGGCCGCTTCGCGCTCGGCGCCCGCATCGAAGCGCCGCTCTACCGCCTGGCCGGCGTGCGCCCGCAGGAGGACATGAGCTGGCTGCGCTATGCCCTCGCCCTGCTGCTGTTCAACCTGCTGGGCACGCTGGCGGTGTATGCGCTGCAACGGCTGCAGGCCGGGCTGCCCTTCAACCCGGAAGGCATGGGCGCCATCGCCGCCGACTCCGCCTTCAACACCGCCATCAGCTTCGCCAGCAACACCAACTGGCAGGGCTACGGCGGCGAGACCAGCATGAGCTACCTCACCCAGATGCTGGCGCTGACGGTGCAGAACTTCCTCTCCGCCGCCACCGGCATCGCGGTGGCGATGGCGCTGATCCGCGGCTTCGCCCGCCGCGGCGCCGCCGGCATCGGCAACGCCTGGGCGGACCTCGTTCGCGTCACCCTGTGGGTGCTGCTGCCGGCCTCGGCGCTGCTGGCGCTGTTCTTCGTCAGCCAGGGCGTGATCCAGAACCTGGCGCCCTACCAACAGGTGGAAACGCTGGAAGCGCTGCAGTACGAGGTACCGCGCACCGGACCGGACGGCGCGCCCGTGCTGGACGCCGACGGCAAACCCGAAATGCAGACGCGGCACACCCGCAGCCAGACGCTGGCGATGGGCCCGGTGGCCTCACAGGAGGCGATCAAGATGCTGGGCACCAACGGCGGCGGCTTCTTCAACGCCAATTCCGCCCACCCCTACGAGAACCCGAACGCGCTGAGCAACTTCGCCCAGATGGTCGCCATCTTCCTCATCCCGGCGGCGCTCTGCCTGGTGTTCGGCCGGCTGGTGGGCGATCCGCGCCAGGGCTGGACGCTGCTGGCGGCGATGACGCTGCTGTTCGTGCTGGCGGTGATCGCCCTCACCCACTACGAGGCCCTGGGCAACCCGCGGCTGGCCGCGCTGGGCGTGGCGGACGGCGGCAACCTGGAGGGCAAGGAGCTGCGCTTCGGCATCGCCACCTCCAGCCTGTTCGCCGTCATCACCACCGCCGCCTCCTGCGGCGCGGTGAATGCGATGCACGACGCCCTCACCCCGCTGGGCGGCGCGGTTCCGCTGGCGCTGATGCAGCTGGGCGAAGTGGTGTTCGGCGGCGTCGGCAGCGGCCTCTACGGCATGCTGGTATTCGCCCTGCTGGCGGTGTTCATCGCCGGGCTGATGATAGGCCGCACGCCGGAGTACCTCGGCAAGAAGATCGAAGCCTACGAGATGAAGATGGTGGCCATCACCATCCTGGTGACGCCGCTGCTGGTGCTGGGCGGCACCGCGCTGGCGGTGATGGCGGAAGCCGGCCGCGCCGGCATCGCCAACCCCGGCGCCCACGGCTTCAGCGAAATCCTCTATGCCCTCAGCTCCGCCGCCAACAACAACGGCAGCGCTTTCGCCGGCCTCTCCGCCAACACGCCCTTCTACAACAGCCTGCTCGGGGTGGCGATGTGCCTGGGCCGCTACGCGGTGCTGGTGCCGGTGCTGGCCATCGCCGGCAGCCTGGCGGCGAAGAAGCGGCTGGCCGCCGGCGCCGGCACCCTGCCCACCCACGGCCCGCTGTTCGTGGCGCTGCTGGCCGGCACCGTGCTGCTGGTCGGCCTGCTCAACTACCTGCCGGCGCTGGCGCTGGGGCCGGTGGTGGAGCACCTGACGCTGTTTGGCCACTGAACGTCCGGCCAGCCGGCCAAGCCGCGACGACACCGCCTTTCCCCTTCCCTGCCCCGGCCGCCGGCCCGCTCCGGCGCGCTGCCCCAACGCGGAAGCGAGACCTCACATGACACGCAAGACCTTTACCCTGTTCGACCCGACCCTGGCCGGCCCCGCCGCCGTCGAGGCGCTGCGCAAGCTGCATCCCCGCGTCCAGTGGCGCAATCCGGTGATGCTGGTCGTCTATGCCGGCGCCGCGCTCACCACCCTGCTGTGGCTGCAGGCCCTGGGCGGCAATGGCGAAGCCTCGCCCGGTTTCATCCTGGCGGTGGCGCTGTGGCTGTGGTTCACCGTGCTGTTCGCCAACTTCGCCGAGGCCCTGGCCGAAGGCCGCAGCAAGGCGCAGGCGGCCTCGCTGCGGGCGCTGAAGCAGGAGAGCTGGGCCTGCCGGGTGCGCGACGCGGAGGTACGTGGCAACGGCGAGCGCGGCGACCGCGAGCGCGTCGCCGCCAACGCGCTGCGCCGTGGCGACCTGGTGCTGGTGGAGGCCGGCGACGACAGCCAGGGCCTGATCCCGGCCGACGGCGAGGTCATCGCCGGCGTGGCCTCGGTGGACGAATCCGCCATCACCGGCGAATCCGCGCCGGTGATCCGCGAGGCCGGCGGCGACTTCAGCGCCGTCACCGGCGGCACCCGGGTGCTGTCGGACTGGATCGTGCTGCGCGTCACCGCGAATCCGGGCGAAACCTTCGTCGACCGCATGATCGCCATGGTGGAAGGCGCCCGCCGGCAGAAGACGCCGAACGAGATCGCCCTCTCTATCCTGCTGGTGGCGCTCACCCTGGTGTTCCTGGTCGTCACCGCCAGCCTGCTGCCCTTCTCCCTGTTCAGCGTGGCGGCCGCCGGCGCCGGCCAGCCGGTGACGCTCACCGTGCTGGTGGCGCTGCTGGTCTGCCTCATCCCCACCACCATCGCCGGCCTGCTGTCAGCGGTGGGCGTGGCCGGCATGAGCCGCATGATGCAGGCCAACGTCATCGCCACCTCCGGCCGCGCGGTGGAAGCCGCCGGCGATGTGGACGTGCTCCTGCTGGACAAGACCGGCACCATCACCCTGGGCAACCGCCAGGCCGCCGCCTTCTTGCCGGCGCCGGGCATCTCCGAGCGCGAGCTGGCCGACGCCGCCCAGCTCGCCTCGCTGGCGGACGAAACGCCGGAGGGCCGCAGCATCGTGGTGCTGGCCAAGCAGCGCTTCGCCCTGCGCGAGCGCGACATCGCCGCGCTGGGCGCCAGCTTCGTCCACTTCTCGGCGCAGACGCGGATGAGCGGGGTGGACATGGGCGCACGCCAGCTGCGCAAGGGCGCGGCGGAGGCCATACGCCGGCATGTGGAGGCTCGGGCGGAAGGCGGGGCCGGCCACTTCCCGCCGGCGGTGCAAGCCACGGTGGACGAAGTCTCCCGCCGCGGCAGCACGCCGCTGGTGGTGGCCGACGGCGGCCGGGTGCTGGGCACCATCGAACTCAAGGACGTGGTCAAGGGCGGCATCAAGGAGCGTTTCGCCGAGCTGCGCCGCATGGGCATAGAAACGGTGATGGTGACCGGCGACAACCGCCTCACCGCCGCCGCCATCGCCGCCGAGGCCGGGGTGGACGACTTCCTCGCCGAGGCCACGCCGGAGGACAAGCTGCGCCTCATCCGCCGCTACCAGGACGCCGGCCGCCTGGTGGCGATGACCGGCGACGGCACCAACGACGCCCCGGCGCTGGCCCAGGCCGACGTCGCGGTGGCGATGAACACCGGCACCCAGGCGGCCAAGGAGGCCGGCAACATGGTGGATCTGGACAGCAACCCGACCAAGCTGATCGAGGTGGTGGAAACCGGCAAGCAGATGCTGATGACGCGCGGCTCGCTCACCACCTTCTCCATCGCCAACGACATCGCCAAGTTCTTCGCCATCATCCCGGCGGCCTTCGTCGGCACCTATCCGCAGCTGGGCGCGCTCAACCTGATGGGGCTGGCCAGCCCCGGCTCGGCCATCCTGTCGGCGGTCATCTTCAACGCCCTCATCATCGTCGCCCTGATTCCGCTCGCCCTGCGCGGCGTGCGCTACCGGCCGGTGGGCGCCGCCGCGCTGCTGCGGCGCAACCTGCTGGTGTATGGCCTCGGCGGGCTGATCGCGCCCTTCGCCGGCATCAAGCTGATCGACCTCGGGCTGGCGGCGGCCGGCTGGGCCTGACCGGCCGCCTCGCGCCGCAACCGCCTTCCTCCCGCCACCGCATCCCCGGAGCCACGCCATGTCCGCCCTGCCCCGCACCGCCTTGCCCCACAGCTCCCTGCTGCGCCCCGCCCTCGTCCTCTTCCTCGCCCTCTCGCTGCTCACCGGCCTCGCCTATCCGCTGCTCACCACCGTGCTGGCGCAGGCGCTGTTCCCCGCCCAGGCCGGCGGCAGCCTGCTGCTGCGCGAGGGCAGGCCGGTCGGCTCGGCGCTGATCGGCCAATCCTTCAGCTCGCCGGAATATTTCTGGAGCCGCCCCTCCGCCACCACGCCCATGCCCTACAACGCCGCCTCCTCCGCCGGCGCCAACCTTGGGCCGACCAATCCGGCGCTGCTGCAGGCGGTGGAAGCGCGCATCGCCGCCCTGCGCGCCGCCCACCCGGAGCAGCCGGGGCCGGTACCGGCGGACCTGGTCACCACCTCAGCCAGCGGCCTGGACCCGCACATCAGCCTGGCCGCGGCCGGCTACCAGCTGGAACGGGTGGCGCGGGCGCGCGGCCTGCCGCCGCAGGCCCTGCGCAGCCTGCTGGCGGAGCACGCCGAGCAGCCGCTGTCCGACTTCCTCGGCGAAGCGCGGGTGAACGTGCTGCAGCTGAACCTGGCGCTGGACGAGCTGGCAGCGGGCACGCGCGCCGCGCGGAACTGATGCCGCCAATGCAATCCCGGCGGCAAGCGCCCCGGCGTAGGATGGCCGCAAATGCCTGAACAGCGCCCAGACCCCGACCAGTTGCTCGCCCAGGTGCAGGAGGCCAGCGGCCGTGCCGGCCGCGGCAGGCTGAAGATCTTCTTCGGCGCCTGCGCCGGCGTGGGCAAGACCTACGCCATGCTGAGCGCCGCCCGGGCGCTCGCCGGAGCGGGCACCGGGCCTGCCGGCGCCGCCAGCGGCGACATCCTCATCGGCATCGTCGAAACCCACGGCCGCGCCGAAACCGGGGCCCTGCTGCCCGGCCTCGCCCGGCTGCCAGCACAGCGTCTCAGCTACAAGGGCAGCGAGCTGGCGGAGTTCGACCTGGACGCCGCCCTCGCCCGCCGCCCGGCGCTCATCCTGGTGGACGAACTCGCCCACTCCAACCTCGCCGGTTGCCGCCACCCCAAGCGCTGGCAGGACGTGGAGGAGCTGCTGGCGGCCGGCATCGACGTATGGACGACGATGAACGTCCAGCACCTCGAAAGCCTGAACGACATCGTCGGCGGCATCACCGGCATCCGGGTGTGGGAAACGGTGCCGGACCGGGTGTTCGACGCCGCCGACGAAGTCGTCATCGTCGACCTGCCGCCGGACGACCTGCTGCAGCGCCTGAAGGAAGGCCGCATCTACCTGCCGCGGCAGGCCGAGCAGGCGGTGCGCAACTTCTTCCGCAAGGGCAACCTCATCGCCCTGCGCGAACTCGCCCTGCGCCGCACCGCCGACCGGGTGGACAGCCAGATGCAGCGCTACCGCCAGCGCGGCGCGCCGCCGCCGGCCTACGGCAACCGCGAGGCGCTGCTGGTCTGCCTGGGCACCGCCGGGGACGACGACAAGACGCTGCGCTCCGCCGCCCGCCTCGCCGCCCAGCTGGATGCGCCCTGGCATGCGGTGCACGTGGAGACGCCGGCGGTGCAGCGCCAGCCGCAGGCGGCCCGCGAACGCGCCCTGCGCCTGCTGCGGCTGGCGCAGGAGATGGGCGCGGAAACCGCCACCCTGGCCGGCCAGGACGTGGCCGAGGCGGTGGTGAAGTACGCCCGCCAGCACAACCTCGCCCGCCTGCTCATCGGCCGCCGCCGGCGCCGGCTGCAGCCCTGGCGCCGCGGCCTGGCGGAACGCATCGGCGAGCTGGGCGCGGAACTGGATGTGATGCAGATCGCCCGGCCGCCGCGTCGCCATGCGGCGGATCTCCTCCGCAACGAGGTCCGCGCGCCGGCGGCGAACGGCCCGCGCTGGCGCCCCTACGCCCTCAGCGCCGCCGCCTGCGGGCTGGCGGCGCTGCTCGCCGGCCTGCTGTTCCCGGTGTTCGAGCTGCCCAACATCGTCATGCTCTTCCTGCTGGCGGTGGTGGGCGTGGCGCTGCGCTGCGGCCGCGGGCCGGCGGTGCTGGCCGCCTTCCTGTCGGTGGCCGCCTTCGACTTCTTCTTCGTCCAGCCACGGCTGTCCTTCAACGTCAGCGACTTCCAGTACCTGGTGACCTTCGGCGTGATGCTCGTGGTCGGGCTGGTGATAGGCCAGCTCACCGCCCGCCTCAGCTTCCAGGCCCACGTCGCCCAGGAAGGCGAGAACCGCATGCGGGCGCTGTACGAGATGTCGCGCAGCCTGTCGGCCGCGCTGCTGCCGGAGCAGGTGGCCGAAATCGGCGGCCGCTTCCTGGCGGCGGAATTCGACGCCCGCTCCGCCCTGCTGGTGGCCGACGACCAGGATGCGCTGCAAGCGCCGCTGGGCGCAGGCGAGCCGCCGGAGCTGGATGCCGCCATCGCCCACTGGTGCTACCAGCGCCAGAGCGCCGCCGGCCCGGGCACCGACACCCTGCCCGCCGGCGCCACCCTCTACCTGCCGCTGCGCGCGTCCATGCGGGTGCGCGGCGTGCTGGCGCTGCAGGCACAGGACGCCGTGCGGCTGGCGACGCCGGAGCAACGCCGCTTGCTGGAAACCTGCGCCTCGCTGCTGGCGCTGTCGCTGGAGCGGCTGCATTACATCGAAGTTGCCCAGGGCACCACGCTGCAGATGGAGTCGGAGCGGCTGCGCAACTCCCTGCTCGCCGCCATTTCCCACGATCTGCGCACGCCGCTGGCCTCGCTGGTCGGCCTCGCCGAAGCGCTGCCGCTGGCACGGCCGCCAGTGGCCGGCCAGGCGCTGGAGATCGCCGACGCCATCCGCGACTCCGCCCTGCGCATGAACGCGCTGGTCGCCAACCTGCTGGACATGGCCCGGCTGGAAGCTGGCGCGGTGCAGCTGAACCGGCAGTGGCAGCCGCTGGAGGAAGTGGTGGGCAGCGCGCTGGCGGCGGCGCGGCCGGCGCTGGCCGGGCGCAGCGTCAGCGTCGCCCTTCCGGACGCGCTGCCCTTGGTGTATATCGACGCCGTCCTCATCGAACGGGTGCTGGTTAACGTGCTGGAGAACGCGGCCAAATACACACCGGCGGGCACGCCGCTGGAGCTCGCCGCCGCCGTGGCCGGCGACAGCGTGCTGCTGTGGCTGGACGACCACGGCCCCGGCCTGCCGCCCGGCCGCGAGGAAGCGCTGTTCAACAAGTTCGAGCGCGGCGCCCGGGAGAGCGCCACCAGCGGCGTCGGCCTCGGGTTGGCCATCTGCCGCGCCATCGCCCGCGCCCACGGCGGCGACATCAGCGGCGCCAGCCGTGCGCAGGGCGGCGCCCGCTTCACCCTGCGCCTGCCGCGCGGCGAGCCGCCGGCGCTGGCGGCACCGGTCGAGGCCGACGAGCCGGGGAGTACGGCATGAGCGACGCCCCCATCCGCGTGCTCATCGTCGAGGACGACGCCGGCATCCTGCGCTTCGTGCGCATGGCGCTGGAGGCGGAAGGCCTGCAGGTGTTCGAAGCCGCCTCGCTCAAGCGCGGCCTGATCGAAGCCGGCACCCGCCGGCCCGACCTGGTGGTGCTGGACCTCGGCCTGCCGGACGGCGACGGCGTGGATTTCATCCGCGACCTGCGCGGCTGGTCGGAGATGCCGCTCATCGTGCTGTCCGCCCGCAGCGCCGAGGCGGAGAAGATCAAGGCCCTGGACAGCGGCGCCGACGACTACCTGGTCAAGCCCTTCGGCACCGGCGAGCTGCTCGCCCGGGTGCGCAGCCTGCTGCGCCGCCGCGCCCGCAGCAGCACGGAGGACAGCGCCATCCTCAGCTTCGGCGACATCCGCATCGACCTGCCCCGGCGGGTGGTGGAGCGCGCCGGCGCGCCGCTGCACCTCACCCCGCTGGAATACCGCCTGCTCACCCACCTGTGTGCCCATCCGGACCGGGTACTCACCCACCGCCAGCTGCTGAAGGCGGTCTGGGGCGCCGCCCACGAGGCGGACACCCAGTACCTGCGCGTGTTCATGGCCGGCCTGCGCAAGAAAGTGGAGGCCGACCCCTCGCAGCCGCGCCACCTCATCACCGAGACCGGCGTCGGCTACCGCTTCCTGCCCTGAGCGCCCGCGGGCAGCCCTGCGCGGCGGCAACGCCCCACTTCAGGCAGTCCAGTCGTAACACATTGCCATTGCGCGCCATGACAGCTCCATCCGCTGCTATATCGCAGCCACGGCCGCCACCGGCGGTCGCCACCACCAGGAGGGAGACAATGTCGAGAAAGCGATTCATCCGGGCGCTGGGCGCCACCGCTGCATTCATGCTGCTCGCCGGCAGCGCGCAGGCCGCGCCGGTGACCTTCTATTTCGGCGGCCGCATCGCCGACCAAGGCATCGGCCGACACGTGGCCGGCAGCATCACCTACGACACCGCCGCCAGCGAGATCGTCGATTCCCGCGGCCCCGGCGATCTCGGCGACCGCCTGCTGTACCGCAACGCCATCACCGAATGGACCTTCGACACCGGCCTGGTCTCCCGCACCGTCACCAACGGCCACATCGCGGTGTGGAACGACTACCTGCGCTGCATCCAGCCCACCGCGGACGGCGGCTGCGCGGCCCCGCACCAGGCGGAAGCGGACCGCATCATGTTCAGCTTCGACGTGCTGGGCGAGCAGATCACCCTCATCCTGCTCGGCAACTGGCTGTCCGGCGATCCTGCCAGCGTGCTGCACAGCTACCTGGACAGCAGCGCCCTGCCGACCGACATCCCTGCGCTGGATACCGGCCGCGTCGATTTCTTCTGGTACCGGGAAACGCCGGACGGCTTCGAAGAGATCGCCAGCAACTGGCTGGATGTGGCCGCCACCCCCTTCCCCGATCCCCACACCCTGCCCGAGCCCGGCAGCGCCGGCTTGCTGCTGCTCGGCGGCGCCCTGCTCGCCGCCAGAAAGCTGCGGCCCCGCAGCTGAAGGGCGGAAGCCTGCCGCCACCGCGGCGGGCTGCGCTGGCAGCTTGCGGCCGAGCACCCTCCCGCTGCCAGCGCGCAACACCCGGCGCGGCCAGCCGCCAGGCTGGCGTCCCTGCCGCGGTAGGGGCCATACCTCTTAAGCGGCAACGGCCAGGCCCTGCATGCAGCCAAATGGCACCTCCCGGCGGCCGGCGCGCCCCGCTGCCGCGCATCCGCCCTGTTTGACCACTTCCCCAGAATGGGTTTCTTGGCCGACACGCTACGCATAAAGTCAGATGCCTTCGTTCTTATCCGGCGCTAGGGTTAGGCATCAGCTCCCCGCAGATGAGAACAGCATGGACAGCCTCACGCTACGTGACGAGGCCGCCGCCGAATGGCTGGCGCACATCGCCGACATGTTGGGCGCCGAAGCGCACGGCATGCTCACCCGCCACCCCGACGGAACCCGGACGCTGATCTCCCGGGGCCACGAGGAAAGCGCCGCCCTCGCCTACCGCGACCACTATTCCCGCCTGGACCCGCTGGCCAGCCTGCTCGCCGTCCGCCCCGCCGGTCGCGCCCTCATCCTGGATACCGACAGCCATCCCGCTTACCTGGCGCAGCAGGAGTTGATGGACGGCTACATCCGCCCCAACGGCATCCGCCATGTGGCCGCCGCCCAGTGGCAGCTGCCGGATGGCTCGCTGCGGCTGCTGGGCTTCCAGCGCTTCGCCGGCGCCGCGCCCTTCAGCGTCGAACAGGGCCGCGAGCTGGACAAGCTCGTTCACCACTGGCGCATCGGCAACGCCATGCCGCAGCCGCTGGGCTTCGACGACAGCGGCACCGGCGCCCGCCGGCGCAATTGCGACATCGCCGCCCAGTTGCCGACGCCGCTGGTGGTGGTGGATGCGCACCTCTCGGTGATCTGGGCCAACCTCGCCGCGCTGGAGGAAAGCGGCGAGCTGTGGAGCAGCCTGCGCAAGCACGTCAACCGCAGCCGCAGTGAGGAAACGCTGCTGCGGCCGTTGCGCCAGTTGGTGCTGGACAGCCTGCGCGACCGCTGCGAGGCCGAAGCGCTGATCGAGACCAGCGCCGCTGCCGGCACCTGGGTCGCCATCGCCAGCCCGCTGATCGGCAAACCCGGCCTCGCGCTGCTGCGGCTCACCGCGGTGCACGGCCAGCCGCGCGGCCTGCGCGCCCGCCTGCAGCGCCTCTACCGCCTCACCGCCGCTGAAGCGGAGCTGGCGGCGATGCTGACCGAAGGCGACAGCCTGGAGCGCATCGCCGAGCAACGCCAGGTGGCGCTGGAGACGGTGCGGGCGCAGCTGAAGTCCGTCTTCCGCAAGACCGGCGCCCACCGCCAGGGCGAACTGGTGAGCTGGGTGGTGAAGCTGGCGCGCGCCTGAGGCCGGCTGGCAAGCGAGACGCGGAAACGGCCGCCCCGCGGCGCTGCGCGGGGCGCCCGGCGGAGCCCGTCGGGATTCCCGCAGCAAACAGTCCCGGGCCCCACGGGAAGGCCCACCGCTCAGCGCGGTGGGCGGCAAACGGGCGCGCCAGGAAGCCGGAAGGCCGGCCGGCGGCCCTCAGCCGCGGAGGACCGCTTCCTCCACCGGCGGCGGCGCCTTCACCACCCGGTTGCGGCCGGCGCGCTTGGCCTCGTACAGCGCGTGGTCGGCGCGCTTCAACAGCGCACCGGCGTCGCCATCCAGCCTTGAGGCCAGGGCCAGGCCGACACTGATGGTGATGCCGCCCACTTCGGCGAACTCGGCTGCCGCCACCGCTGCGCGTATCTTCTCCGCCACTGCCAGCGCGCCCTGCTCGCCACCGGCCTCCGGCAGCAGCACCGCGAACTCCTCGCCGCCGTAACGGGCAACGAAGTCACTGCTGCGGGTGTTCTGCTGCAGCAGCCCGGCCAGCCGCTTCAGCGCCGCATCGCCCACGGCGTGGCCGTAGTCGTCGTTCACCCGTTTGAAGTGGTCGGCGTCGATGATGAGCAGCGCGTACGGCTCGCAGTCGCGCAGGAAAAGCTGCTGGCATTCGGCCAGGCGCTCGTCGAAGCGGCGGCGGTTGAACACGCCGGTCAGGCCGTCGCGGACGGCCAGGCGGGAAAGCGCTTCGTTGGCGCGGGTGAGCGCGTCGGTGCGCTGCTGCACCGTCAGCTCCAACGAGGCATTGGCTTCGCGCAGCGCGCGCTCCTTGTCCAGCAGGGAGCGCGTCATCTCCTGCAAGGCCTGGCTGAGCTGGGCGATCTCGCGCACCGCCTGGTCGCGCGGAATGGGAAAGCCCTGGGCGCCGGCCCGCAGTTGCTGGGCAGCCTGCGCCAGCTGCTCTATCGGCCGGCTCACCCGCTGCGCCAGACGATAGGCCACCGCACCGAACACCGCCGCCGCCAGCACGCCCAGCAACAGCAGCCGGTCGCGCAGATCATGGGCGGATGCCAGCGCCACCGCGAGGGGCTGGCGCACCGCGATGGACCAGCCCAGCCCCGGGGCTCTGCGCATGCCCACCGGCATCGCCCGGGTGAGATAGTCGCCGCCGTCGGACCAGCTACCGGCCCCGGCCGCCAGGTCGCCCTGGTAACGGGTGCCGATCAGGCGCTCCGGGTACAGTACCTCGCCCCTGGCGTTGACGATCAGCACCTCCGCCTCCCGCTGCATGTCCTGCAGGGCCACGGTGGATTCCACCAGCCCGGTCACCCAGCTCCAGTGGGCATGCGCCCCCAGCACCCCGATGAGAGTGCCGTGCTCGTCGCGTATCGGCGCGGCGAAATCGATGAAGCGCAGCGGTTCCCCGGTCGCACTGCCCGGCAGCAGCTTGGCCAGCAGCACCGCCTCGTGCAGGTCGCCGGTGTAAGGCCCCTTCAACGCCTCCTGGAACCAGGGCCGGCTGCCCACCGACTGCTTGACCAGCAGTTCGCCAACCGCCTGCCGCACCTTGCCCTCGGCATCCGCCACGCCCATCCAGGCGTACTCCGCGTGCGCCCTTGCCCGCTGCTCCATCGATCTGAGCAGGGCAGGCGCGTCCAGGTCGCCGCGGGTGAAATGGGGCGCCTGGCTGAGCAGGGTGATTTCGAGCTGGCGCTCGTGCAACTGGTCTGCCAGCAGAATGGCCGCCGCCCTGGCGGTACCCAGCAGCGCATCGCCACTGGCCTGTTGCATCTGCCCGGTGGCGATGCGGCCGACGTAGATGCCGGCGCTGAGCAGGGTGAGCAGCGAAAGGCCGGCGAACCACAGGGCGAGGCGGCTGCGCAGGCTGGCCTTGGGGGCGGAAGAAGCAGGGAGTCCGGCGTTCACGGCGGCAGCGGTTCCAGGGGGCCTCCGGGCAACGGAGGTGGCAAGGCGGCACTCTCGGGCCGCCAGCCGGTTTGAAAGTCACCCGGAAACCGGGACGGCGTGTTTGCTGCTTCTCGTGCAGTACCGGCCATGCGGGGACATGGCTTGTCCGTTTTGCGACGGGTGCGGCTCCTGCCACCTGCGCTCAGCGCCGGCGGGCGAAGAAACGCCCGAGCAGCGAACTGCTCCCTTGCTCGCTGCGAAACTGCGCCGCGTAGCGCTTGTCCTCGACCAGGATGTGATTCACCAGCCAGTCGCGGAGGAAATGGATCAGCTCCAGGCTGATGGTGCGCCCCGCATGCGCCGCCTCCTTCTCCTCCATCAGCTTGCGCACGAACTTCTGGTGGTAGGCCACATGGCCGTCGAAGTCCGGATAGCCGATGGAGCGCATGAAGGTCTCTTCCTCGGTGAAATGCAGCACCGTGTAGTGCTCCAGATCTTCAAGGATGGTGTTCAGGCGGCGCCCCTCGGCATTGTCGAGGATGGCCGCCCACAGGCGGTTCATGATGTCGAACAACATCTTGTGCTGGCGGTCGATCTCTTCCAGGCCCAGCGCATAGCTGTCCTGCCATACCACCAGCGTCGTATTCTTTCTCATTGCAGATTCTTGCCTCGAACCGGCGCCGGCCGTGGACATCACGGCCGGCTGATGGCGAATTTCAGTTTCAGGGGCGAAGATCTGCGGATGCGTCTGCATCTGCGGCGATCTCCGTCCCGCCCGGCATAAAGCAAACGGAATGCCGAGCGGGGCAGGAGATTAGCCGAGGAAATCATTCAAGCTTTTGACTTATATCCAAATAGGTACGATCTCCTGCGCCGGTCCAGCGTGGGGGCTCAGCGCGCGGCGCTCACCCTCCACACCACGTTGCCGACGTCGTCCGCCACCAGCAGCCCGCCGCGGGCGTCGATGACCACGCCCACCGGCCGGCCCAGCGCTTCGCCCTCGGCATTGAGGAAGCCGGTGAGCACATCCACCGGCATGCCCTGCGGCCGGCCGTCGGCGAAGGGCACGAAGATCACCTTGTAGCCACTGTGCGGCTTGCGGTTCCAGGAGCCGTGCTGGCCGATGAAGGCGCCCTCGGTGAAGGGCGCCGGCAGCCGGGAGCCGTTGGCAAAGCACAGGCCCAGCGAGGCGGTGTGGGAGCCGAGGGCGTAGTCGGGCACGATGGCGGCCGCCACCAGCTCCGGCCGCTGCGGCTCCACCCGCTCGTCCACATGCTGGCCGAAGTAGCTGTAGGGCCAGCCGTAGAAGCCGCCGTCCTTCACCGAGGTCATGTAGTCCGGCACCAGGTCGTTGCCCAGCTCGTCGCGCTCGTTCACCGCGGTCCACAAGGTGCCGGTGCGCGGTTCCCAGTCCATGCCCACCGGGTTGCGCAGGCCGGAGGCGAACAGCCGGCTGCGGCCGCTGGCGGCGTCGATTTCGAGGATGGCGGCGCGGTTCTCCTCCGCCTCCATGCCGTTCTCGGCGATGTTGCTGTTGGAGCCGACCGAGACATAGAGCTTGCTGCCATCCTTGCTGGCGACCACGTTCTTGGTCCAGTGGTGGTTGATGCCCGCCGGCAGGTCGGCCACCTTCTCGCCCGGCGCGGTGATCTCGGTCTGGCCCTCGCGGTAGGGGAAACGCATCAAGGCATCGGCGTTGGCCACGTACAGAGAGTCGCCGACCAGCACCATGCCGAAGGGCGAGGACAGGTTCTGCAGGAAGGCGGTCTTGAACTCGGCCACGCCGTCGCCGTCCGCATCGCGCAGCAGGCTGATGCGGTTGGCGCTCTCGGTAACCGCGCCGCCGCGCTTCATGAACAGGCCGCGCACCCACTCCACCGGCCCGCCGGCGCTCTCCTTGGGCGGGCGGTTGCTCTCCGCCACCAGCACGTCGCCATTGGGCAGCACGTACAGCCAGCGCGGATGGTCCAGCCCCCGGGCAAAGGCGTCCACCTGCAGGCCGGCGGCCGGCACCGGCCTGGTGTCGCCCTCCCAGCCCTTGGCCGGGGCGACGTTGATGGTGGGCAACAGCGAGCGCTCCGGGGCGGGCAGCTCGGGCGCCGGGCCGTAGCCGATGGGCGCGTCCGGCACGGCCTGGGCGGATGCCGCGGCGCTGGCGGCGAGGGCGACAGCCAGGGAAATGCGCCGGACGAAGCCGGCGGGACGGCGGAGGACAAGGCTGGACATGGATGGGGTCTCCTCTAGGGGTGGGCCAGCGCGCCGCCATAGCAACGTATCGCGCGCAAGTGCCTGCTGCATCTGGGGAAAGGCCACAGGTTAGGTAGGAGGCGGGGCCCGCGGTTCAATTGCAGCCGCATATCGCCGCCGAGCCGCATGGATATGCAGGAACAGGCTTTGCAGGCTGCCGCCGGCCGTGGCCGGCTGGCATGCGGCGCGGACCGGCAGGGAGCCGGCCGTGCCAGCAGCCGGAAGCGCCCCCGGCCCCGGCGGCGCGGGCCGGCGCGGGCGCCGCCGCGGAGCGCTGATGCAGCCTCCTGCCCTGCGTCGCGGCAAAACGCACATAAGCGCTCGGAATCGAGCAAAAATGATATAAATCATCGTCGTGCAGCCCTTGCCGGCCGCCCCTTCCGAAAGCTTTCCTGGCCATGAGCACCTCCCGCGTTTCTCCCGTTTCCACCCACGATGTGAACTTCCACGATCTCTTCCAGCTGGCGCCGATCTCGCTGTGGCTGGAGGATTTCTCGGCGATCAAGGCGCTGTTCGACGACTGGCGCTCCGCCGGCATCGCCGACATCGACGCCTACTTCGCCGCCTTCCCGGAACAGGTGGAAGCCTGCTCGGCGGCGATCCGGGTGCTGGACGTGAACCAGCGCACCCTGCAGATGTTCGGCGCCCGCGACCTCGCCCACCTGGTGGCCAACCTGGGCTCGGTCTTCCGCGACGACATGCATGACCAGCACGCCCGCGACATGGCCGCGCTGTGGAAGGGGCACGCCGGCTTCAACAGCCAGAGCGTGAACTACGCACTGGACGGCCGCCGCATCGACGTGCAGGTGAATGCCCGCATCCTCCCCGGCCATGAGCACGACTGGAAGCGGGTGATGATTTCGCTGGAGGACATCTCCGACAAGGTTTCCGCCCAGCGTGGGCTGAAGTTCTCCGAGCAATACGCCCGCGGCCTGTTCGAACACTCGCCGGTGTCACTGTGGGTGGAGAACTTCAGCGGCGTGCGCCACCTGCTGCAGGGCGTACGCGACGCCGGCATCACCGACTTCCGCGTCTTCCTGGATGTACACCCGGAGTTCGTCGGCCGCTGTATCCAGGAAATCCAGGTGGTGGACGTGAACCAGCAGACGCTGACGCTGTTCGGCGCCCACAGCAAGGAGGAACTGCTGGCCAACCTGGACAAGGTGTTCCGCGACGACATGCACGAGCATTTCACCGGCCAGCTGCTGGACCTGTGGAACGGCAAGCTGATGCACCAGCGGGAGACGGTGAACTACGCCCTGGGCGGCAGCGAGGTGAACGTCTTCCTGCAGTTCTCGGTGCTGCCCGGCCACGAAGACAGCTGGGACCGGGTGCTGATCGCGCTGACCGACATCACCGCGCGCAAGAAGGCGGAGGCCTACCTGGAGTTCCTCGGCCGCCACGACGCCCTCACCAAGCTCTACAACCGCGCTTATTACGACGAGGAGCTGATGCGGCTGGCGCGCAAGGGCCCCTACCCCATCAGCGTGGTCATCGCCGACCTCAACGGCCTCAAGACCTCCAACGACACCATGGGCCACGCCGCCGGCGACGGCCTGCTGCGGCGTGCCGGCGAGGTGCTGAAGAAGGCGGTGGGCGAAGGCGTGTGCGCGGCACGCATCGGTGGCGACGAGTTCGCGGTGCTGCTGCCCGGCGTGGATGAGCGCGGCGCGCAAGAGGTAGTGAACCGCATCAACGCGGTGACCACGCTCAACAACCAGTTCTACACCGGTGCGCCGCTCAGCTTCTCGCTGGGCGTCGGCACCTGCGAGCAGGACCAGCCGCTGTCCAAGGCCATCCATGCCGCCGATGCGCAGATGTACGCCGTCAAGCGCGAGTTCTACGCCACCGACGGCAAGGACAGGCGGCACTGAGATCCCGGCGGCAGCCGGTTCCGCAGTGACGCAGGACGGTCGGCCTGGCCCGGCGGCGAAGCGCCGGGCGCCGCTTGCGCATTCCTCGCGCGGTCAGCAGCCCCCGGCAGCGCAGCTGCCGGCCTCTCCGCCGTGCGAAGAGCGGCCCACGAAAACGGCAAGCCAAGGCTGACCTCAGTTCTCCCTCGCACCCTCTCCCGCCCGCCTCTTCAGCCGCCAGGGGCACACCCGGCGTCGGGCAAGGCCAGCCGCCCCACCTCCGCCGCCCTGCAGCGCGCCACCTTCCACCACGCCGGCAGCAGCCTGCGCACCTCCGGCTGCCAGTAGCGGTCGTCGATGAGATGGACGCAGCCGCGGTCCTGCGGCGTACGTATCACCCGCCCGGCGGCCTGCACTACCTTCTGCAGGCCGGGGTAGAGATAGGCGTAGTCGTAGCCGGCGCCGAACAGCGCCTGCAGGCGGCGGCACATCTCCTCGTTCAGCGGGTTGATCTGCGGCAGGCCCAGGGTGGCGATGAAGGCGCCCACCAGGCGCTCGCCCGGCAGGTCTATGCCTTCGCCGAAGGCGCCGCCCAGCACCGCGAAGCCGATGCCGCGGCCCCCCTCCTGGAAGCGGGCCAGGAATGCCGCCCGCGCCGCCTCGTCCATCCCTGGCACCTGCGCCCAGGCGGGAACCTGCGGGCAGGCGGCGGCGAAGGCCTCATGCGCCTGGCGCAGGTAGTCGTGGCTGCTGAAGAAGGCCAGGTAGTTGCCCGGCCGCCGGCCGAACTGCGCCGCCATCAGCCCGACCAGCCCGGGCAGGCTGCGCTGGCGGTGCCGGTAGCGGGTGGAGAGGTCGGCGATCACCCTCAGCTCCAGCTGCTCCGCGCGGAAGGGCGACTCCACTTCGACGCGGGCGTGGTCCGCCGGCAGGCCGAGCAGGTCGGCATGGTAGTGCGCCGGCTGCAGCGTGGCGGAGAACAGCACCGCGCAGTGGGCGCCGCGCAGCCGCGGGCCGAGGAAGGGCGCCGGCAGCAGGTTGCGCAGGCCGACGCGCGCCTGCACCCGGCCGCGAGGAGCCGGGCGCGGCTCCAGGTCGAAGAAGGAATGTTCGCCGAAATCCTCCGCCAGGCGGCAGAAGCGCAGCATGTCGAAGTGGAAGCGCAGCAGCTCCGGCGCGATGCCTTCCGGCTGCTCGGCGAGCTGCTCGCCCACCGCCGCCACGGTCTGCTGCAGGGCATCGAGCAGTTGGGCTGGCGGCTGCGCCAGCACGCTGTGGCCGGCCCCGGCGTGTTCCCGCGCCAGCGCGTTCCACTGCCGCTGCAGCTGGCGCAGCGGGGTTTTGAGCGTTGTCGGCGCCAGTTTCCTGGCGAGGTCGAAGTCGCGCGGCTCCAGCACCGCGCTGTACATCGCGCGGCCGCGCTCTATCAGGTTGTGGGCTTCATCCACCAGCAGCGCCACACGCCACTCGCGCAGCTGGGCCAGGCCGTGGAGCAAGGCGCCGGCGTCGAAATAGTAGTTGTAGTCGCACACCACCACGTCGGCCCAGCGGCACAGTTCCTGCGCCAGGTAGTAGGGACACAGGCGGTGGGCTGCGGCGAGTTGCCGCAGCGTGGCGCGATCCAGCCGGGCGGTCCGCAAGGCCACCTCGCGCGCCGCCGGCAGGCGGTCGTAGAAGCCGCGGGCGAGCGGGCAGCTGTCGCCATGGCAGGCCTTGTCCGCATGCTCGCAGGCCTTGTCGCGGGCGATGTGTTCCAGCACCCGCGGGCGGCTGGTGGACCACTGCGCGCCAAGCTGGTCCAGCGCGTCCAGCGCCAGCTGGCGGCCGGGCGTCTTGGCGCTGAGGAAGAACAGGCGGTTCAGCTTCTGCGTGGGCATGGCCTTGAGCAGCGGGAACAGCGTGCCCAGGGTCTTGCCGATGCCGGTGGTGGCCTCGGCCATCAGGCAGCGGCCGTCGCGGGCGGCGCGATAGGCGGCCTCCGCCAGCGCGCGCTGGCCGGGGCGGAATTCGGCGTGGGGAAAGCGCAGCGCCGCCAGCGCTGCGTCCCGCCCGATGCGGTGCGCCGCCTCCTGCCGCGCCCAGGCGATGAAGCGGCGGCAGTGCTCGTCGAAGAAGGCCCGCAGCGTGGCGACGTCGGCCTGTTCGCGGAACACCGTTTCGCGCTGGCTGGCGATGTCGAAATACACCAGCGCCAGCGTGATGCCGGCCAGCCCGCGCTCGGCGCACAGCAGCCAGCCGTAGATGCGCAGCTGCGCCCAGTGCAGCCGGCGGTGGTTGTCCGGCAGGCGGGCGAGATCGCCGCGGTGGGTCTTGATCTCCTCCAGCACGCCGGCCTCCGGGTCATAGCCATCCGCCCGGCCGCTCACCAGCAATTCCTGATAGCGGCCGCGCAGCGGCACTTCGGCCAGATAGCCCGCGCCGCGCCGGCCGGCCACCACCGCATGGCCGGCGATGCCTTCCTGCGCGGTGGGCGACGGGGTGAAGCGCAGATCGAGGTCGCCGGCCTTGGCGGTGAATTCGCACAGCTCGCGCACGGCGACGCGCAGGAGCGCTGCTGCGCCCGCCCCAGCGCCAAGTCCGGCGGCAGGCTGGCCGGAGGCCGCTTCGGCCGGCCGGTGCTGCCCGCAGGCCGGCTCCGCCACCACGGGCAGATCCGGCCCGGCGGCGGCGCTCACGCTTCCGCCTCCCCGCCTTCGCCTTCCCAGCTCAGGTAGCACACGGCCACCGGCATGCCCTGTTCGGCGCAGAAGGCGAGCCAGCGCTTCTGGTTATCCTGCAGGCGGTCGCCCGGCCCCTTCACTTCCAGCATGCGGTAGCGCTGCTGAGCCGGCCAGAACTGGATCAGGTCCGGCATGCCGGCACGGTTCTCGCGCGGGTCCAGCAGCAGGCGCTCGAAGCAGGCGCGCAGGTGCGCCGGCGGCAGGCAGACCAGCGCGAGTTCCAGCAGTTCTTCCGTCAGCATCGACCAGAACACGAAGGGCGACTGCAGGCCCTGCTTGGCGGCGAAGTTGTGGCGGATGGCGTCGCGGTGGCTGCCATCCGCCAGCCGCGCCAGGCAGGCGTCGAACAGGGCAGCGCGACGCTGGCGGAAAGCACCGTCATGCAGATCGGCGGGCCCCGCCTGGAAGGGATGGAAGAAGGCACCCGGCACCGGAGCGAAGATGGCCTCCCAGCACAACAGGCCGAAGAGGCTGCAGATCAGCGTGTTCTCGACATAGAACACCGGCGCTTCCGGGGTATGGAAATGCGCCCGCACCGCCTCCTCCACCCGGCCGGCGGATCTGGGCAGCCGTAGCGGAATGCGCACCTCCTCCGCCCTGGGCGCAGGCGGCAAACGCCCCAGGCCCAGCCGTGGCGACAGCCGCCGCAGCGCGCGGGCGGCCAGTTGTGCCTCGGCGCCGCTCTCGGGGGCCGCCATCGCCTCCAGCGCCAGCGCATGCGCCTCCGCATCCCGCGCCAGCCGTTCCAGCACCCGGATGCGGCGCGCCCGGCTGCCCTCGCCGCCAGCCTCGCGGTAGAGCGCCAGCGCCTGCTCCAGCTTGCCCTCGCGCTCCAGTTGCCGCCCCAAGGCCAGCGCCACGCGGCCGTGGCGGCGGGCGAGGTGGGGGCTGTCCACCGGCCGCGGCCCCAGCTCCGGCCACAGGGCGGCCACCGCCTCGCCCGCCGCCAGCCGCTCCCGGCAGCGGTAGAGATGCAGGTGCGCCTCAAGCTCCGCCCGGTTGCGGAAGCCACGCGCGCCAGGCGCCATCTCCACCATCTCATAGCGGAAGATGCCGAGGTCGGCGAGCACGAACTCGGACCAGTCCTGGGCGAGATTGCCGAAGAACATCAGCCGCAGGCGCTCGCACAGTTCGGCGACGGTGAGGCTGAGCACCGCCTCGTCCGCCGCCGGGCACCAGTCGGCGAAGCGGCGGCTGCCCGGCAGCGCCTCCGCCAGGCTGGCGATCAACAAGGCTTTGGGCTGGGAAGCGCGCGGCAGACAGGCCCCCAAGTGCTGCAGTAATTCTTCGCGCCGCAGCAAGCCTGCCACCTCCGCCACCGTCAGCAGGGCGTCGCGGCTGACCCAGCCGGCCTCCAGCAACGCCTCCGCCGCCTGCAGCGGGCAGCCCAGCTCGGCGTAGTTCAGCTTGCTGGCGCGGAAATGCGGCCCCTTGCGCATCACCATGCGCACCAGCAGGGCCTGCGCAGGCAGCGGCAAGGCGGGGAAGCGGCGCAGGAAGCCGCGCTCGGCGGCGTCCATCAGGTCGAGGTGATGCCGGCCCAGCCAGTCCAGCGCGCGATGGAAGTTGGCCAGGTAGTAGAGCGCGGGAGAAAGCGGGAAGAACATCGCGCGACTTTACACTGTTTTTTTATATAGTCTCACAGGGTGGCGGCGACCGCAGCCCGCGGGATGAAACGGCAGGATCGTTTCCCGGCCGCGGAGTGGGCTGCCCACAAGGGGGTTCGGGCCTGGGGGCAGAACATGGCAGCATGCCTGGCGGAACATCAGTCCAGACCAGCAGCATGAGCAGGCGGCCGGAACCCGCGTTCCCTCGCCCGGTCGCAGCGGTGTCCGCCCTCTGCTCCCGGCTTTCCCCTCCCAACAGGAGTCCCCATGTCCAACAAGAAGCTGCTTGCCGCAGCCCTGGCCCTGCTGCCCTCCGCCAGCGTTCACGCCCAGACGCCGGCTGTGCCGGACTACGGCGCCCGCCTGGAGCGTTTCGATTACCCCTGGCAGGTGCGCAACTTCCCGGTGCGCGCCCAGGGCCAGACGCAGGAGATGAGCTATATGGACGTGCAGCCCGAGCACCCCAATGGCCACACGGTGGTGCTGCTGCATGGCAAGAACTTCTGCGGCGCCACCTGGGAAGCCACCGCGCGCGAGCTGCTGGCGGCGGGCTACCGGGTGGTGATGCCGGACCAGATCGGCTTCTGCAAATCCAGCAAGCCGCGCAGCTACCAGTACAGCTTCCATCAACTCGCCGCCAACACCCGTGCGCTGCTGCAGAGCCTGGGCGTGGGCAAGGCGGTGGTGATGGGCCATTCCATGGGCGGCATGCTGGCCAGCCGCTATGCACTGATGTACCCGGAGGCCACCGTGGCGCTGGTGATGGTGAACCCCCTGGGCCTGGAGGACTGGAAGGCCAGGGGCGTGCCCTACCGCAGCATCGACGACTGGTACGAGCGCGAGCTGAAGACCGGCTTCGAGGGCCTCAAGCAGTACCAGCAAGCCACCTACTACGCCGGGGAATGGCGGCCGGAATACGACAAATGGGTGTTGATGAGCGCCGGCATGTACCAGGGCGTGGGCAAATCCAGCGTCGCCTGGAACCAGGCGCTGACCTACGACATGATCTACACCCAGCCGGTGGCGCACGAATTCCCGCAGATCAGGGTGCCGACCCTGCTGCTGATCGGCGAGCGCGACACCACAGCACCGGGCAGGGATGCCGCGCCACCGGAGATCGCCGCCACGCTGGGCAACTACGCCACCCTCGGTCCGGCGGCCGCCCGCGCCATTCCCGGCGCCCGGCTGGTGACCTTCCCGGAGCTGGGCCACTCGCCACAGGTGCAGGACCCGAAACGCTTCCACGCCAGCCTGCTGGAGCAGCTCGCCACCTTGCTGGTGGCACGCTGAGGGCCCACAGGCCTCCCGCGAGCCTTGAGAGCAACCTAGAGCGAGCCTGCGCTGTCTCGCGGCGAAGGGCCGTCGATGGGCATTACCCGGCCTTGCCCCGCATTACCCGGCGAGCGGACCGAGCACCGTTCTTGCCCGGAAGCTCACCCCAGCCACCGGCACCACCGCCCGCCCCCTCTCCCCTCGCGGAAGAGGGTTGGGGAGAGGGGGCGCCCCGCCAGTGGCGGCTGCCTACACCGTTTGCCGACACCGCACCGCTCAGCCACCGCTGCGGGGCGGTAGCGGGGTATCGAAAGGGAACAGCCCGGCGCGGAAGCTCTCGGCCATGAACTCGGCGCGGCCGATGGCGGTGCGTGCCGCGTTGGGCGGCAGCACTTCCTCCGCCGCTTCGCGGAACAGCGCCAGCCAGTGGTCGAAGTGCTCTCGCTGTATGGGCAGGTTCATGTGCACCGGGAAGGCGTGGCGCTTGTAGCGGCCTGTGCCGAGCAGGGCTTGCGACCAGAAGTCGGCGACGATGCCGAGGTGGTGGTCCCAGTCGCCGACGGCGGCGTTGAACAGCGGGCCGAGCTCGTCGTGCAGGCGAGCGCGGTCGTAGAAGACCTGCACCAGGCGGGCGATGGTTTCTTCGCTGAGGTTCTCGTCGGACAGGGTTTCGAGCTTTGCGGACATGGCGGTTTCCTGAGGCAAGGGGCGATGTGGTCGTGAAGCGGACGCAGGTGCAGAGAAGCTGGGCGGTCACGCGCACACAGACCGCCGGGCAAGCGCGTTTTCACGATCCTGCGGGAAGGCTGTGCAAGTTGCGCGCCAGGAAGCGCCTTGCCCGGCTCCATCGCCCCATATCAATGAAAGCGATTTTCTTCGCAGATTTTCTTCATTTCCACCCCGCCGCCGCCGCGGGATCCACAAGCCCCTGTTTCCTATGAAGTTCGTAAGCCGTGCGGTGGAGTTCCGCCACCACCCGCCGAGGCTTATTCCCATTTGAGTCTATGGAAATTCCGCCATATCAATTCCTGTTCTTTCCCCCCCGCAATAGCCTTGCGCGAACCCCATACAAAGAGGCTATGCATGAAACCGCGTCTCCGTTCCCTGATCGCCGCCGCCGGCTTCGCCGCCCTGCTGATCGCGCCTGCCGTGCAGGCCCAGACCACGCTGCTGAACGTTTCCTACGACGTCACCCGCGAGCTGTACAAGGACATCAACCCGGCCTTCACCAGCTGGTACAAGGCCAAGACCGGCAAGGAAGTCACCGTCAACCAGTCCCACGGCGGTTCCAGCAAGCAGGCGCTGTCGGTCGCGGCCGGCCTGGAGGCGGACGTGATCACCATGAACCAGTCCACCGACATCGACATCCTGGTCGAGCGCGGCGGCCTGGTCGCCGCCGACTGGCGCAAGCGCTTCCCGCATGACGCCACGCCCTACACCACCTATTCGGTGTTCCTGGTGCGCAAGGGCAACCCCAAGGGCATCAAGGACTGGAGCGATCTCGCCCGCCCCGGCCTGTCGGTCATCGTTCCCAACCCGAAGACTTCCGGCAACGGCCGCTACACCTACCTCGCCGCCTGGGGCAGCGTGATCGCCAAGGGCGGTTCCGAGGCGGATGCGCGCGACTTCGTCACCAAGGTGTTCCGCAACGTGCCGGTGCTGGATGGCGGCGGCCGCGGCGCCACCACCACCTTCACCCAGCGCGACCTGGGCGACGTGCTGGTGACCTTCGAGAACGAGGCCGCGCAGATCGCCAAGGAGCTGGGCGACGGCAAGTTCGACGTGGTCTATCCCTCCATCACCATCGACGCCAGCCCGCCGGTGGCGGTGGTGGAGAGCGTGGTCGCCAAGCGCGGCACCGCCGCCGAGGCCAAGGCCTACCTGGACTTCCTCTATGCCGACGAAGGCCAGAAGATCATCGCCAAGCACTTCTTCCGGCCGCGCTCCGAGGCGGTGCTGAAGGCCAACGCCGACCGCTTCCCGCCGATCAAGGCCTTCTTCGTGGAACAGCTGCTGGGTAACTGGAACGACGTGCAGAAGAAGCACTTCGCCGACGGCGGCGTCTACGACCAGATCGTGGTGAATCGCTGATGTCCGCTGCCACCTTGTTCAACCCGACGCGGCAGACCCGCGTGCTGCCCGGCTTCGGCCTGTCGCTGGGCTACACGCTGGTCTACCTGTCGCTGCTGGTGCTGATCCCGCTGTCGGCGGTCTTTCTCAAGACAGCGACGCTGGGCTGGTCCGAGTTCTGGGCGGTGGTGACCTCGCCGCGCGTGGTCGCCAGCTACAAGCTCTCCTTCGGCGCCTCGCTGCTGGCCGCCGGCATCAACGCGGTGTTCGGCCTGATGCTGGCGTGGGCGCTGGTGCGCTATTCCTTCCCGGGCAAGAAGCTGATCGACGCCCTGGTGGACCTGCCCTTCGCCCTGCCCACCGCGGTGGCGGGCATCGCCCTCACCGCGCTGTATGCCGGCAACGGCTGGGTCGGCAGCATCCTGGAACCGCTGGGCCTCAAGGTGGCCTTTACCCCGCTGGGCGTGCTGGTGGCGCTGGTGTTCATCGGCGTGCCCTTCGTGGTGCGCACGGTGCAACCCATCCTGGAAGACCTGGAGACGGAGCTGGAAGAAGCCGCCGCCAGCCTGGGCGCGCACCGCTGGCAGACCTTCACCAAGGTCATCCTGCCCATCCTGCTGCCGGCGCTGCTCACCGGCTTCGCGCTGGCCTTCGCCCGCGCGGTGGGTGAGTACGGCTCGGTGATCTTCATCGCCGGCAACATCCCGATGGTGTCGGAAATCACCCCGCTGATGATCATCACCAAGCTGGAGCAGTACGACTACGTCGGCGCCACCGCCATCGCCACGGTCATGCTGGTGTTCTCCTTCGCGCTGCTGCTCGTCATCAACCTGCTCCAGGCGTGGAGCGCCAAGCGCACCGGGAGGAACCGCTGATGGCTGCCGCAGGCGTACTGCACGGCCGGGCCGACGCCCGCCGCTACGAAAACAATGCCGCCACCCGCGAAACCCCGTGGGTGAAGTGGACCATCCTCGGCATCTCGCTGGCCTTCTTCGCGCTGTTCCTGCTGCTGCCGCTGGTGGCGGTGTTCACCGAGGCGCTGCGCAAGGGCTGGGTGACCTACCTCACCGCGCTGTCGGACGAAGATGCGCTGTCGGCGATCAAGCTCACGCTGATCACCGCCGCCATCGCGGTGCCGCTCAACCTGGTGTTCGGCGTGTCCGCCGCCTGGTGCATCGCCAAGTTCCAGTTCCGCGGCAAGCACTTCCTCACCACGCTGATCGACCTGCCGTTCTCGGTGTCGCCGGTGGTGGCGGGCCTGATCTACGTGCTGCTGTTCGGCGCCCACGGCTGGTTCGGCGGCTGGCTGGCGGCCAACGACATCAAGATCATCTTCGCCGTGCCCGGCATCGTGCTGGCGACGGTGTTCGTCACCTTCCCCTTCGTCGCCCGCGAGCTGATCCCGCTGATGGAAGCCCAGGGCCGCGAGGAGGAGGAGGCCGCCACCGTGCTGGGCGCCTCCGGCTGGCAGACCTTCTGGCGGGTGACGCTGCCCAACATCAAGTGGGGCCTGCTGTACGGGGTGATCCTGTGCAACGCGCGCGCCTTCGGCGAGTTCGGCGCGGTCAGCGTGGTCTCCGGCCACATCCGCGGCCAGACCAACACCATGCCGCTGCACGTCGAGATCCTCTACAACGAATACAACTTCGCCGCCGCCTTCGCGGTGGCCTCCCTGCTGGCGCTGCTGGCGCTGGTGACGCTGGGCCTGAAGTCCTTCATCGAGTGGAAGGCCGGCCAGCAGTCCAGGGAAAGCGAATAAGGAAGTCCGCCATGAGCATCCAGGTCGAAAACATCCACAAGCAGTTCGGCGCCTTCACCGCCCTCAACCAGGTCTCCCTGGATTTTCCCACCGGCGAGCTGGTGGCCCTGCTCGGCCCCTCCGGCTGCGGCAAGACCACGCTGCTGCGCGTGATCGCCGGGCTGGAAACCGCCGACTCCGGCCGCGTGATCCTGGAAGGCGAAGACGCCTCCGGCACCCATGTGCGCGAGCGCCAGGTGGGCTTCGTGTTCCAGCACTACGCCCTGTTCCGCCACATGACGGTGTTCGAGAACGTGGCCTTCGGGCTGCGGGTGAAGCCGCGCAAGGAGCGGCCGAACGAAGCGGAGATCAATAAGCGGGTGCATCGCCTGCTGGAGCTGGTGCAGCTGGACTGGCTGGCCGACCGCTTCCCCGCCCAGCTCTCCGGCGGCCAGCGCCAGCGCATCGCCCTGGCCCGCGCGCTGGCGGTGGAGCCGCGGGTGCTGCTGCTGGACGAGCCCTTCGGCGCGCTGGACGCACAGGTGCGCAAGGAGCTGCGGCGCTGGCTGCGGCGGCTGCACGACGAGCTGCACGTCACCTCCATCTTCGTCACCCACGACCAGGAAGAAGCGCTGGAAGTGGCGGACCGGGTGGTGCTGATGAACAAGGGCAAGGTCGAGCAGGTCGGCACCCCGCAGCAGGTGTACGAGCATCCGGCGACGCCCTTCGTCTATGGCTTCCTCGGCGCGGTGAACCTTTTCCACGGCCGGGTGGACGGCGAGCATGTGCGCGTCGGCGAGGCGGTGCTGCCGCACGACGGCCGCGATGCCGCCCACGGCGTGGATGTGGTCGGCTTCGCCCGTCCGCATGAACTGGACATCGTCACCGACCTCGGCTCGTCCCAGGGCGTCGAGGCCACCGTCGCCCGCGTGCTGGCCTTCGGCGCCAGCGTGCGGGTGGAACTGGACGCCATCGCCGGCGCCGAAGGTCAGCCGCGCCACTACGAGGTGGTGCTGGGCCGCGAGCGCCTGAGCGAGCTGGCGCTGACCGAGGGCCAGCGGGTGCGCCTGGTGCCCTCCCAACTGCGCGTCTTCCCGCGCGAGGCAGCCTGATCATGAACTTCCAACAGCTGCGCATCGTGCGCGAAACGGTGAAACGCAACTTCAACCTCACCGAGGTGGCGAACGCGCTCTATACCGCGCAATCCGGCGTTTCCAAGCACATCAAGGACCTGGAAGACGAGCTCGGCATCGAGCTCTTCATCCGCCGCGGCAAGCGCCTGCTGGGCCTCACCGAGCCGGGCAAGGAGCTGCTGCCCTTCGTCGAACGCATCCTGCTCGACACCCAGAACATCAAGCGCCTGGGCGAGCAGTTCGCGCAGAAGGACAAGGGCCACCTCGCCATCGCCACCACCCACACCCAGGCGCGCTACGCCCTGCCGCCGGTGGTGACGCGCTTCAAGCAGGAATTTCCCAAGGTGCACCTGGAGCTGCACCAGTGCGGCCCCAAGGAGATCGTCTCCCTGCTGCGCGGCGGCCAGGTGGACATCGGTATCGCCACCGAGGCGCTGGGCGACGAGGACGACCTGGTCACCTTCCCCTTCTACCAGTGGCAGCACGCCCTGGTGGTGCCGGAAGACCACCCGCTGACCCGCCTCAACCCGCTGACGCTGGACGCGGTGGCCGAGTACCCCATCATCACCTACCACGAGGGCTACACCGGGCGTAACCGCATCGACGCCGCTTTCGCCCGCAGCGGCCTGGTGCCGGACATCGTCATGTCGGCGCTGGATGCGGACGTGATCAAGGCCTACGTGGAGCTGGGGCTGGGCGTCGGCATCATCGCCGCCATGGCCTTCCACCCCCAGCGCGACGCCGGCCTGACGCTGATCGACGGCAAGGGCCTGTTCGAACTCAACACCACCCGCGTCGCCCTGCGCCGCGGCCACTACCTGCGCGGCTACGCCCTGCGCTTCATCGAGTGCTGCGCCCCGGCGCTCACCGAAGCCAAGATCCGCGAGGCGGTGTTTCCCAAGATCTCGGGTCAGTAAGGCCGCTCGCCAGGGGGCTCCCCGCCTTCTGCCTAGCCCGCTGTTACCTGCTGGTGACAGCGGGCTTTTGCATTTTTGCCGCCTGATCTCGCCAAAGGAAAGCGGAAAGCCGCGCTCGAAACCCATTCCAGCGCGCTGAACCCCAACCTTTCCGCTACGACTCCCGATAGGAATACCTCCATCGTTATGCAACAAAGTTAACAACGATGTGATTAGAATGTCAGCTTCCCGCCAGCTGCGGACGCAGGCGTGAGCGCAGGCCGACACCTGTCCATAAGACATAGGAATTCGACCAGCCTCTCCTGCATGGATTGCTGATCACCGTCCGCCCAGGGCGGAAAAGCGCCGCGCCTTCATGAGAATGAAATCGACATGCGACCAGGCAACATCCGGTCGGGAAGGCACTCGCCCTTCGCTGTATTGGTACATATATTGCGCAACCAGCACTGAATCCGTGGCACGCCCCGCAACCAGCCTGCCCCGAATGTCGGCCACCCTCCTCAAGGAAGCAACAAGCATGAATCGTCTCCCCTGTCTCAGCCTGCTGGCACTGTCCATCGCCCTGGGCTTTTCCGGCTCGGCCCTTGCCGCCGAAGCAAGCACTTCTGCCGCCGACAAGAAAGTCTTCACCCTGGGCCAGATCACCGTGACCGCGGCCCCGGAGGACGAAACCCCGCTTGGAACCGCTACGGTCAGCAGCGAGCAGATGTGGGACTTCAACCGGGACAGCCTGCCGGAAGCGCTCAACCTGATCCCTGGCGTGGCCACCACTCCCGGCTCGGGTCAGCGCAACGAAACGGTCATCAGCGTGCGCGGCTTCGATCGCTGGCAAGTACCGCTGATGATGGACGGCATCCGCCTCTACCTGCCGGCCGACAACCGCATCGACTTCGACCGCTTCCTGACGCCCGATCTCGCCGAGATCCAGGTCTCCAAGGGTTACGTCTCGGTGCTGAACGGGCCGGACGGCATGGGCGGTGCGATCAACCTCGTCACCCGCAAGCCGGTCAAGCCCTTCGAAGCGGAGCTGCGCAGTTCGGCCGCTTTCTCCAACGACGGCGACTACAACGGCAACACCACCTATGCCAGTATCGGCAGCCGGCAGGAGATGTACTACGTGCAGGGCAGCGTGGAGCAGCGCGACTCGCGCTCCTGGTCCCTGTCAGACGACTTCACGCCGACGGCGCGCGAAAACGGCGGCAAGCGGGACAACACTTCGAAGAAGGATTGGCGGGTCAATCTCAAGGCCGCGCTGACACCGAATGCCACGGATGAATACTCGCTGAACTTCGTCAAACAAGCAGGCGAGAAACAGCGCGCAAGCCCGGTTATCGGCAGTGACCCCGCCTCATGGAACTGGCCTCAATGGGATAGCTCCAGTGTCTATTGGCTGTCGCATACTCAGCTTGGCAGCAAGAGCTACCTCAAGACACGCGCTTACTACAACACCTTCGATAACACACTGGAGCTCTACTCGACCGGCTTTGCGAGCCTGGATACTTCCAGCTATTACGACGACAACGCAAAAGGGGCCAGCGTCGAATTCGGTACGGACCTGATTCCTCACAATACGCTGAAAGCCTCGGTGCATTACCGCCGTGACGAACATACCGAATGGCAGGATCTGTACTCACAGGGCATCACGGAGCCCAAGCAAGACAATATCGAATCGACTTGGTCATTCGCACTGGAAAACACGTGGCACATCACTCCGGCGCTAGACGTCATTCTCGGAATCAGCCGCGATATACGCCACACCAAGAAAGCCGAGGATTACGCCAGCAACGCGCTGGTTACCTACCGAATTTCTGACAACGATGCGACCAACTATCAGGGAGCGGTGATCTGGCGTTATCGCGATAGCGGCAAGCTGCACTTTTCCGCATCCGACCGTACCCGTTTCCCGACCGTCTTTGAGCGTTTTAGTACGCGCTTCAATCAAGCCACTTCGAATCCTTTCCTCAAGCCAGAACGCGCACTCAATCTGGAACTCGGCATTGAAGACACGCTGGCCCCCGGAATCCTGGGCTCCGCCGCAATCTTCCACAGCCGCGTCGATGACGTCATCCTGTCGGTGCCCGGGGACTACAACGGCAATGGCACCATCCAAACAAATGAGAACCAGAACCAGAACGTCGGCAAGGCGACCTACCAAGGCATCGAACTCAGCCTCACCGCCCGCCTCTCCCCGCAGCTCGAAGTCGGCGGCAACTACACCTACCTCGACACCGACCTTGATAACCCGAATGTCTCGGGCGCACTCCTTAGTGACCCTCCCCCGCGCAACAAGAGCTTCCTCTACGCGAAGTGGCGCCCGACCGAGAAGCTGACGGTCATCCCCAGCCTTGAGGTGAGCGACAACCGCTGGTCCAAGCGCGCGGTGAACTCCTCCCTCTACACCCAGACCGGCGCCTACGAACTGCTCGGCCTCAAGCTGGAGTACAAGCTGACGCCGAGCTGGGACGTCTCCCTCACCGGCCGCAACCTGCTGGACAAGAACTACGAAGTGGTCGACGGCTACCCGCAGGAAGGCCGCAACTTCGTGCTCGCCACCCGGCTGCAGTTCTGATCCACGGAGGGCGAAATGCGAATTTCACCTAAAGACGCCCTTCGCCGCTTCGCTGGCCTGGCCCTCGCGGCCGGGCTGGCGCTGGGCGCGACAGGCGCGATCGCGGCAGATGCGGCGGTAACCCATCCGGCCAGCCACGCTACCGCCGGCGCAGCCATCGACAAGGTGGTGGTGCTCACCAGCTACCCGGAAGAGCTCACCGTGCGCTTCCAGGCCGCCTTCGAGCGCCAGTACCCCGGCAAGCGGGTGGAAATCCTCTGGCGGCAGTCGGCCGACGCCATGGCCTACCTCAAGCGCAGCCGGGGTGAGGTGGATGTCTACTGGACACCGGCGCCGGGCAACTTCGCCGCGCTGCGCGAGGAAGGCCGCTTCGCCCGCCTGAAACTGGACCACAAGGCACTGCCCGGCAACATCGGCGGCAGCCCCATCTCCGACCCCGAAGGCTACTTCGCCGCCTTCGAACTCGCCGGCCACGGCATCGCCTACAACAAGGACACCGTGCACCGCCTCGGCCTGCCGGCGCCGCGGGACTGGGCGGACCTCGCCCATCCCGCCTACGCCGGCCTCATCCAGGTTCCCATCCCTGGCCGCATCGGCTTCGCCCCGGTGCTGATCGAAACCGTGCTGCAGGGCTACGGCTGGGAGCGCGGCTGGGCCCTGCTCAGCGAGATCGCCGGCAATGCCGATTTCGGCGGCAGCGGCGACAACACGCCCGCCGCCGACGAAGTCGCCAGCGGCCGCAAGGCGGCGCGCATGACCATCGATTTCTTCGCCGCCACCGCCATCGCCAACGGCGCGCCCATGGGCTTCGCCTATCCGCGCAAGACCGCCTACAACCCGGCCCAGGTCGCGGTGTTCGCCGACGCGCCGCACCCGGCCAACGCCCGCGCCTTCGTCGATTTCGTCCTCTCCGCCCAGGGCCAGGGCCTGCTGCTGCACCCGGACGTGCGCCGCCTGCCGATGCGCAAGGCGCTGTACGACGCCCACCCGGAACTGCCCGCCCAGCCCTTCGCCGCCGGCAACCTCGGCTACGACGGCAAACTCGCCCGCGCCCGCCAGGGCCTGGTCGCCGCGCTGTTCGAAAGCGCCCTGGTGCGCCGCCACGCCGAACTGGCCGGGCTGTGGGCCGAAGTGCACCGCGCCGAGGCCGCCGGACTCAAGCAGCATCCCGCCATCCGCGCAGCGCGCGCCCTGCTCTCCGCGCCCCCCATCCCGGAGGCCACCCAGGCCGACGCCGACCTGCGCCTCAGCTTCGCCTTCCCGGAACGCACGCCGGGCGCAACGCGCGAGGAAGCCGCGGCGCCGGTGAACAATCCGCTGCGCGACCACATCGAGGTTTACTGGGCGGCCGAGCTGGACGCACGCATCACCGCCGCGCGGAACGCGCTGCAAACCGTGGGGAAGAAGGGATGAGCCAGGACACGCCGGAGCGCAAGGAGAAAGCGGCCCCCTCCGAACAAGCGGTGTTTTTCTCCCCTATCCCCTCGCGGGGCGAAGGCGGAAAAATGAAACATGGCTTCGCCCGCTGGAACACCCTGTGGCATGCAGGGGCGCAAAGCGGCGCCTGGGGGAGAGGGAGAACGGCCCACGGAACTGAAACGCAGCCGCCTCTGACGGGGCGCCCCCTCACCCCAGCCCTTCCCCACGAGGGGGGAGGGAGACTTCTCGCGGCCGTCGAGCGGTCAGCGGATCTGGACGGTCTTCCGGCCGGCCAACATAGCGGCGGCGGCCACCACCATGCCCGGGCAAGCCGCCCCTCAGCAATCTCCCCTGAGCCGGCAAGCGCCAAAGACTTGGCAAGTGCCGCCCTCCGCCACCGCCGCCCCTTCCGCACGCTCCTGCGCACCGCAGCCCTCTCCAGCCTCCCCCTGCTGGCCCTCGCCGCCGGCGCCAATCTCGACAAGCGCCCCGGCGGCGACTTCACCACCGCCGACCAGGGCCGCGAGGCCTACACCCGCATCGCCTGGGAACAGGTGCCCGCCGCCCAACGCGAAGCCGTCGCCAATGGCCGCGGCCTGGTGCGGCAGACCTGGGTGATCTCGCCCTCGGTCGATCCCAGCATCGCCGGCCTGGGCCCGACCTATAACCGCCCCTCCTGTCTGTCCTGCCACGCCCGCAACGGCCGTGGCGAACCGCCCGCCTCCGCCGACGAGCCTATGCGTTCCATGCTGGTCCGACTCTCCATCCCCGGCCAGGACGCCCATGGCGGCCCGCGGCCGGAGCCGGTTTACGGCGAGCAACTGAACGAGATCGGCGTACCCGGCGTGCCCGGCGAGGGCGAGGCCTATCTGCAATGGCAGACCCATGTCGAACGCCTGGCCGATGGCACCGAGGTGGAACTGCGCCGCCCCACCGTCGCCTTCCGCAAGCTCGCCTTCGGCCCGCTGCATGCGGACACCCTGAACTCACCGCGCGTCGCCCCTGTCATCTTCGGCCTCGGCCTGCTGGAAGCCGTGCCGGAGGCGGACATCCTCGCCATCGCCGACGAACAGCGGCGCGAAGGCCGCGGCGTGGCCGGCATGCCCAACCGGGTGTGGGATGTGGCCCAGGGCCGCACGGTGCTCGGCCGCTTCGGCTGGAAGGCCAACCAGCCCGATCTGCGCCAGCAGGTGGCCGGCGCGCTGGCCGGCGACATGGGCATCACCTCGGCGCTCTTCCCCGCGCCCAACTGCCCGCCGGCGCAGACCGCCTGCGCCGCCTGGGACGCCGACCGCCATCCCGAGCTCTCCGCCGAAGCGCTGCAGGACATGACGCTCTATCACTACGCCCTGATGGTGCCCGCCCGCCGCCGCGCCGAGGCGCCGGAAGTGCAGCGCGGCGAGTACCTGTTCGCCGCCGCCGGCTGCGCCAGCTGCCACCGCCCGGCGCTGCGCACCGGCCCCTTCCCGCCCTTCCCCGCGCTGGCCGGCCAGACCATACGGCCCTATACCGACCTGCTGCTGCACGACATGGGCGAAGGCCTGGCCGACGGCCGCCCGGACTACCTCGCCAGCGGCCGCCAGTGGCGCACCCCGCCGCTGTGGGGCCTGGGCCTGCTGCCGGTGGCCAGCGAACACAGCACCCTGCTGCACGACGGCCGCGCCCGCAATCCGCTGGAGGCGATCCTGTGGCACGGCGGCGAGGCCAGCACTTCGCGCGAAGCGCTGCGGGCGATGGAGAAGGCCGACCGCGAAGCGCTGCTGGCCTTCCTGGCATCGCTGTAGAGAGGGAGTTTGGCGCCAGCACGACTGGCGCTGAAAGCAGTCTTGAGAACTGGCGGCTGGTGGCTGGTGGCTGGTGGCTGGCGGCTGGCGGCTGGCGGCTGGCGGCTGGCGGCTGGCGGCTGGCAGAAAATCTTATCGGCCAATCGGTTGCGGGTGGCGGCCACATCGCCGCTCGCGCCATATGCAACGTTTTTGCCCCTCTCTCCCCTCACGGGGAGAAAACCCGGCTCAAACGTACTCGCCTGATGGAGCCACCCGCGCTCGTACCCCGCTCGTACCCTTCTCGCCCTGCGACCATCCGTGCAAAAGCCCCGGCACCAGCGCTACGCCCCCGCCTCACCCACTTCTGCCACCAGGCGCCTCACCTCCTGCGCCACCATCTCCACCTCCGACTCGTTCGTCGCCGGATGCCGCAGCAGGCTCACCGTGCGGCGGATCTCCGGCTCCGCCAGTGGCCGGCAGCACAGCGCCGGGTCCATCACGCTGCGAGCGCTGAACTCAGGCAGCACCGTCAGCCCGCGGCCCAGGCGCACCGCTTCGGCGATGGCGGCGATGCGGTTCATCTCCGCCACCGGCGGCCGTGCCAGGCCATGCTCGCGCACCGCGGCATCCCACAGGCGGCGCAGGGTGTGATTGGCGCTGAGCAGGATCAGCGGCTCGGCGCACGCCTGGTGCAAGGCCACCCGGTGGAAACTCGCCAGGCGGTGGTCCGCCGGCATCAGCACGCAGAAGCGGTCGGTGAATAGCGGCTCCGCCAGCAGCCGGGACGCCGCCTCGCCCGCCGGCGTGAAACCGATGCCCAGTTGCAGCCGGCGCGCCGCCACGCCCTGCTCCACTTCGTCGCCGCTCATTTCGGCGATGTTCAGCCGCAGCTGCGGGCACAGCGCGCCCATGCGCGCCACCAGCCGCGGCACCACTGCCGCGTTCACCGACTGCAGCACGCCCAGCGTCAGGCTGCGCTCGCCGCTGCCGGCGAAGCGCCGCACCTCCGCCTCGGCCGCCGCTGCCCGCGCCAGCAGGTCCACCGCATGGCGGTAGAGCACATGCGCCGCGTAGCTGGGCCTCAGCTGGCGGTGGGCGCGGTCGAACAGGCTGGCGTCCAGCTGCGCCTCCAGCTTCTGGATCTGCTGCGACAGCGCTGGCTGCGATACATGCAGCCGCTCCGCCGCGCGGCCCATGTGGGCCTCCTCGAACACCGCGACGAAATAGCGCAGCTGGCGGATTTCCAGCATCGATTGGCTTTCCTTATCGATTCGATTCGGCAACGGTCTTGGACAAGGCGGATGCAGCCGAACTATCGTGAGCCATCCCGCCACTTCGCGGTATTCAGCGGCAAACCGCTTTTCCAAGGAAACGATTATGGACCGCGCCCAGATTTTCGTTGGCCGGATCGCGCCGCTGGCCGCGGCACCGGCGGTAGCCAGCGCCATCGTCAAGCAAGCCGTTCGCGCCCCGCTGTGGCTGGGCGCCAGCGGCCTCGCCGGCGACGAGCAGGCCGACGGCCAGCACCACGGCGGGCCGGACCGCGCGCTGCACCACTACCCGGCGGAGCACTACCGCTGGTGGCGAGAACGCTACCCGGGCGCCGCTGCCCGCTTCCAGCCCGGCACCTTCGGCGAGAACCTCTCCCTTGCCGGCTGGAGCGAGGATGCGGTGCACATCGGCGACGTCTTCCGCTGGGGCGACGCCCTGCTGCAGCTCAGCCAGCCACGCTCGCCCTGCTTCAAGCTGGATCGCCACCTCGGCCTGCCCGGCCTCGCCCGCCTGATGCAGCAGGAAGCCCGCTGCGGCTGGCTGTACCGGGTGCTTCAGCCGGGGCAGGTCACCCCGGGCGCGGACTTTGCACTCGAACGCAGGGGCAACGGCCCCAGTGTGCAGGAAGCGATGCGCATCATGTACGGCGGCACCGCGGCTCCCGGAGCCTGGCGCGAACTGCTGGCGGCGGAGGGCCTGGCCGCCAGCTGGCGGCGCACACTGGAGAAACGTCTGGCCGGCGGCGGCATCGAATCCTGGAACAGGCGGCTGGACGGCCCGGACGCCGCCAGCGCCACCTGATCCACCCGCAGCATCGAACCGGACATCCGCCCCTGCATTTCGAGGACCACGCCATGAACATCGTCAGCTTCCAGCACGTTGCTTTCGAAACCCCCGGCCTGCTCACCTTCTGGGCCGCCTCCCGCGGCCACCGCATGAGCACCGTGCGCACCGACCTCGAAGACCCGCTGCCAGCGCTGGAGCGCGCCGAAGGGCTGGTGGTGCTGGGCGGGCCGATGGGCGTGCATGACGACCACGCCCTGCCCTGGCTGGCCGCCGAGAAGGCCGCCCTGCGCCAGGCGCTGCAGCGCCGGCTGCCGACGCTGGGCATCTGCCTGGGCGCGCAGCTGATCGCGGATGCGCTGGGTGCCCAGGTTTCCCGTGGCCGGCAGAAGGAAATCGGCTGGTTCCCGGTCACCAGCAGCGACCCCGTCATCGGCGAGGGCGCGGTCTTCACCCCGCTGCTGTGGCATGGCGACGTCTTCACCCTGCCCGAAGGCGCCCGCCCGGTCGGCAGCAGCGCCGCCTGCGAGCTGCAGGGCTTCCGCTACCAGGACCATGTGCTGGCACTGCTCTTCCACCTGGAGATGACCCGCCACGGCCTCACCGAACTGATCGCCGAATGCGCCGGCGAGCTGGATGGCGGCCCCAGTACCCAGACGCCGGAACAGATGCTGGCGCAGGACGCACCCTTCGAAGCGATACACGAGCTCGCCTACCGGGTGTTCGACGACTTCTTCGGCGCCAGCCCCGGCTGAGCTCGCCGGCGGGCTTGTCGCAAGTTCGACAAGCCCGCCGCCCACGTCGCACTCGTCCCCAAGCCACACCGCCGTTTTCCCGCAAGTTGCTGTGAAACAAGCGCTTTGGCGCTGGTATCGGACTTGCATGAAGGCGGCCATGACCTCGACCGCCCAACTCGCCCCCCTTGCGGAAAAGCCTCCCGCCGCGCCGCCCCCGGCGCAGCAGGCCGCCACACCGCCGGCCGCCCACGCCAGCTCCCCGGTTCCCGGTGTGGAGCTGTCGCCGGCGCTGGTAGTGCGCATCTACCACCGTCGCACCAAGCACCGCTTCCAGGCCTACGCTGCCAGCCCCAGCACGCTGGACTGGGACAACCAGCCCGCCCCCTTCCGCCATTACAGCGGCGCGCCGACGGTGCTGCTGCCCCTGCTGGCGGAAGCGCCCGCCGGTTCGCCGCTGCAGGACGCACTGGCCGCGCCCTACGCCGGCCTCACCGAGCCGCGCCCGGCGCTGGCAGCGGATCTCGCCGGCCTGGGCGCGCTGCTGCAGCTCTCCCTCGGCCTCACCGGCTGGAAGAGCCTGGGGCCGGACCGCTGGGCGGTGCGCGCCAACCCCTCCAGCGGCAACCTGCACCCGGTGGAGGCCTGGGTGATCTGCCGCAATTTCCCCGGCCTGGCCGATGGCGTGCACCACTACCGGCCGGAAGACCACGCGCTGGAATGCCGCGCCGCCGATGCCCCCGGCCGCGCCCGTGGCGGCCCGCGCCTGGCCATCGCCCTGTCGTCGGTGATGTGGCGCGAAGCCTGGAAGTACGGCGAGCGCGCCTTCCGCTACTGCCAGCTGGATGTCGGCCACGCCGCCGGCGCGCTGCGCCAGGCCGCCGCGGTACTGGGCTGGACGCTGGCGGAACAGCCGGGCGTGGGCAGCGCCAGCCTGGCCGCCCGGCTGGGGCTGGACCGCAGCGCCGACTACCCCTACCGCCGCTACCAGGTCAGCGAACTGGAAGAGCCGGAGCTGCTGTTCGCCATCGGCACCGACGGCAGCCGCCCGGCCGCCGCCTACGGCAGCGAGCTGCGCGAAGCCGCCGCCACCGCGTGCTGGCACGGCACCGCCTCCACCATCGACCCCTACCCGATGTTCCGCTGGCCGGTCATCGCCGAAGTGGCCGCCGCCTCCCGCCGCGAGGATGGCGACGCCGCCCCGGCCCAGGCCCTGCCGCCGCCCAGCCTGCGCCCGCAGCCGGCCACGGGCGCAAGCGTCGCCGGGATCATCCTCGGCCGCCGCAGCGCCCAGCGCTTCGCGCCGGACCACATCCTGACGCGCGACCGCTTCGCCGCCCTGCTGCAGGCGATCAAGCCGCACTGCGCCGCCCCCTGGGATGCGCTCGCCGACGTCAGCCGCCTCACCCCGGTGCTCTTCGTGCACCGCGTGGAAGGGCTGCGGCCGGGCATCTACGTCTTCGTCCGCGAAAGCGCCGCCGCCGCACCGCTGCTCGCCCGCCTGCAGCAGCGCTTCGCGCCGGAGCGGGTGGCCGGCCTGCCGCCGGAGCTGGACCTGCGGCTGCTGCAGGAATACGAGCCGGTGCAGCTGCGCCGCCTCGCCCGCAGCCTGCACTGCCACCAGGACATTGCCGCCAACGCCTGCTTCGCCGTCGGCCTGCTGGCGCCCTTCGACAGCCGCATAGGCGCCGAGCCCGCCGCCTACCGCAGCCTGTTCCGCGAAGCCGGCCTGATCGGCCAGGTGCTCTACCTGCAGGCTGAAGCGCTGGGCCTGCGCGGCACCGGCATCGGCTGCTACTTCGACGATCCGGTGCATGAAGCGCTGGGCCTGGAAGGCGAGAGCTACCAGAGCCTCTACCACTTCACCATCGGCATGCCGGTGATCGACAACCGCATCGAGACCACCCCGGCCTACGCCGACCGCGCCGCGGCGGGCACGCCCGCCCCCTCCGCCCAGCCCAACCGCGAGAGCCCGCAATGACCCCCACCGCCCCACTCACCAGCCGCGCCGACCACCGCATCTCCGCCGCCGATGCCGCCGACATGGTGGCCCGCCACCGCGAGGGCGTGCTGCCCGAGCTGGCGGTGTTCGACGTGCGCGACCCCGGCCGCTACGCCGCCGCCCACATCGAAGGCGCGCTGCACCTCACCGAGGCCAGCTTCCTCGCCGTCGCCCGCGGCCTGCCCAAGACCACGCCAGTGCTGGTCTATTGCTACCACGGCAACGCCAGCAAGACCTACGCGCAGATGTTCGCCGACTTCCGCTATCCCGAGGTCTACAGCGTGGATGGCGGTTATGACGTGTTCGCCGCCGCCATCGCCGCCCATGCCGCCGGCGAAAAGCCGCCCAGCGGCCCGCGCAAGCCCGGCCCGGAACTGGCCGCCTTCCTCGCCCGCCACCGCTTCGACCCCTTCGACCTCGACGCCCCGCGCGAACACGGCCTCACCCCGCTGATGCGCGCCGCGCTGGAGGGCGACGCCGACATCGTTGCCGACCTGCTCACGCTGCGCGTCTCCGTCGCGCGCCGCAACATGGACGGCAACAACGCCCTGTGGCTGGCCTGCGTCTCCGGCAAGGCCGAAATCGTGCGCCAGCTGGTGGCCGCCGGCATCGACGTCGACAACCGCAACGACATGGGTGCCACCTGCCTGATGTACACCGCCTCCGCCGGCAAGCCGGAAATGGTCGCGCTGCTGCTGGAATGCGGCGCCGACCCGCAGATCCCCAACTTCGACGACGCCCGCGCGGTGGATCTCGCCGCCAGCCGCGAATGCCTGGAACTGCTGCGCCACACCCTGCGGCCGGCAGCCTCCGCCCGCTGAGCGCACCACCAAGAACAGCACTCCCGCCCCCAGCCCCAACCCAACACTTCCTCCGCACCTCATGGCCGTCCTGCATCCGCTCAAGTACCGCTCCCTCACCCTCCTGCTCGAAGCCCTGGCCGCGCCCATCGCCGGCGGCCGCCTGGTGCTCAGCCAGCAATGGCGGGACAACGAACAGGCGCTGGGCCTGCACCTGCCCGACGACCCCAGGCTTGCCGCCTTCGTCTTCACCTACGGCCAGGGCGCCGGCCGCTACGGGGTGGACCTGGACTTCCCCGAAGCCGCCGACGCCGCCACTGCCGGCGTGCCGCTGGTGCAGGAAGACCTCAGCCTGGAACGCCTGCTGGACGTGCTGCACACCCACTTCGACCTCGCCGAACACGCATGAAGGCCCGCGCCTGTACGGCCCGGCGCCGCCGGGTCCCCTCGCCCAACTGATCCCCCAACGGAGTTCCGTCTCATGGCAAAGATCGGCATCTTCTTCGGCACCGACACCGGCCGCACCCGGCGCGTCGCCAAGTCCATCGCGAAAAAGCTCGGCGACCTCGCCGCCGAGCCGGTGAACATCAACAAGACCACGGTGGACGACTTCCTCTCCTACGACGCCCTCATCATCGGCACGCCGACGCTGGGCGACGGCGAGCTGCCCGGGCTGGAATCCGGCGCCCAGAGCGAGAGCTGGGCCGAGTTCCTGCCGCAGCTGGACGGCGCCGACATGAGCGGCAAGCTGGTCGCCATCTACGGCCTGGGCGACCAGGAGAAGTACGGCAACGAGTTCTGCGACGCCATGGGCCTGCTCCACGACACCCTCGCCACCTGCGGCGCCACCGTGATCGGCGCCTGGCCCACCGAGGGCTACGATTTCAAGGTGTCCCAGTCCGTCATCGACGGCCAGTTCGTCGGCCTCGCGCTGGACAACGACAACCAGGCCGACCTCACGGAGGAGCGGGTAGACCGCTGGCTGGAAATCATCCAGCCCCAGCTGGAAAGCGTCTGAGCCCCAGGCGCGGCCGCCCCCGCCAGCGGCCAGCGCCACCATTCGCGCTAAAGGCCCTTCCCACCGCCCACACGCCTGCGGCGGCGCAGCAGCCCCCCCCCCGGGGCACCGGAACAACGCGGCACCACTTCAGCGCGGCGCCCCCGGGGCCCTTCCCCTTTCCGCACCAGGATGGCGCCACCGCCACCGCCGGCCTGCGCCAGGCATGGCCCCTGCCTCTAAGCCCAAAGCCATAGGCGGTGCGGCCTGCCGGACTCCCCGCCCGGGAGGCGACCGGCGGTCGCTTCGACGGTATGTTTTCTGCTTGTTTTATTGCATCTACTCCCGCCAGGACGGCCAGGCGGGCCCCGCAATGCAACATCCCGAGCCCCCGCCGGAAGCGCCCCGCCATGACTGCATACAAAGGTATAGAGATCGCCCCCGGCCTGCGCCCGCTGCTCCGCCATATGGAGAGCGTGGATGAGTACCGCGAAATGCTGCAGCGGCTGCAGGCGGTGTGGGACAACCTGGCGCTGCTCGGCCAGCTCTCCGGCATGGCCACCGACATGGGCAGCACCCGGCAGGCCTTCGCCGACCTCACCACCAGCCTGCTCAACAACCTCGGCCTGGAAACCCGGCGCAAGGTGGTACAGGAAATGCGCGCCCGCGCCCAGGTGGCGGTGGACATCCTCACCCGCAACCTCTTCGAGCGCACCGCCGACATCGGCTTCCTCGCCACCGACGACGATCTCCGCCGCCACGCCGCCGGCGGCGAACATGCCCCCTCGCGCGCCGCCATCGTCGCCCGCTTCCGCGACTACGTGCGCAAGTACTCGGTGTATGACGACATCGTGCTGCTGGCGCCGGACGGCGAGGTGCTCGCCCGGCTGGACGAGCGCTGCCCGGTCGAACGCTCCGGCGACCCGCTGATCGCCGAAGCCCTGGCCACGCCCGCCGCCTACCTGGAGCACTTCCGCCCCAGCGATCTCTACCCCGGCCGCGGCCCGGTGCTGCTCTACGCCTACCGCGTCACCGCCGAAGACGGCACGCCGCTGGCGGTGCTCTGCCTCAGCTTCCGCTTCGACAACGAGATGGCGCGCATCTTCGCCAACCTGCGGCGCGCCGGCGACTGGCATGTCATCGCCCTGCTCGACGCCGAGGGCCGGGTGCTCGCCAGCTCGGACCAGCAGCAACTGCCGCTGGCAGCCCGCGTCGAAACCGTGCTGGACGCCGACTGCCGGGTGGTGCGCCACGGCGGCCGCCAGTACCTCGCAGCCACCCGGCCCACCGCCGGCTACCAGGGCTACAGCGGCCCGGGCTGGCTGGGCCACGTCATGGTGCCGCTGGAGCACGCTTTCACCGACGACGGTGCCGACCGCCTCTCAAGCGTGCCGCCGGCGCTGGTGGCCGGCGTGATGCGCAGCCCCACCCTGTTCTCCGCCGAGATGCGCAGCATCCCGGAGCACGCCGACCGCATCCAGCAGGAACTCAACCGCTCCGTGTGGAACGGCAGCGTGCAACAGAGCCGCGCCCAGGGCTCGCTCAACACCGGCTTCTCCAAGGTGCTGCTGGGCGAGATCGGCCACACCGGCCTGCAGACGCGCGACGTGTTCGAGCGCTCCATCGGCAACCTGCACCAGACGGTGGTGTCCGCCATCCTCGGCGACAGCGAGTTCCTCGCCGCGCTGGCCATAGACATCATGGACCGCAACCTCTACGAGCGCGCCAACGACTGCCGCTGGTGGGCGCTCACCACCGCCTTCCGCGAGCTGCTCGCCGGCGATCCCCACGGCGAAGCCAGCCGCCAGCGCATCGGTGCCATCCTGGCCGGCATCAACGCCCTCTACACGGTCTACGACAACCTGGTGGTATTCGACCGCCACGGCCGCGTCGTCGCCGTCTCCAACCCGGCCCACGCCGGCCAAGTCGGCAGCAGCCTCGGCGACGAGTGGGTGCGGCGCACCCTGGCGCTGGACGACTCCCAGCAGTACGCGGTGTCCGCCTTCGAGCCGACGCCGCTCTACGCCGGCCGCCACACCTACATCTACGCCGCCCCCATCTTCTCGCCGGACGGCGCGGGAGTGGGCGGCATCGGCATCGTCTTCGACGCCGCGCCCCAGTTCGACGCCATGCTGCAGGACGCCCTGCCGCGCGACACCCAGGGCCAGCCACTGGCCGGCAGCTTCGCGGTGTTCGCCGAGCGCGGCCGCCGCGTCATCGCCAGCACACTGCCCGGCCTCACCGCCGGCGAACTGCTGCCGGTGGCGGCGGAGTTCCTCGTAGACGGCGGCTCCGGCATCGTCAGCCACCAGGGCGCCTACTACGCGGTGGGCAGCCGCCTCTCCACCGGCTACCGCGAATACAAGGGCGCGGAGGATGCCTACCGCAACGAGGTGTTCGCGCTGGTCTTCATTCCCCTCGGCCAGGTCATGGCCGACAGCGCCGCCGCGCCGGCCGGCCGCCTGCGCGCCAGCGCGCGGCGCGCGCTGGAGCCCGGCCTGGCCACCACCGAGATCGCCACCTTCCACATCGGCGACGAATGGCTGGGCCTGCTCTGCAGCGAGGTACTGGAGGCAGTGGACGCCAGCGGCATCACCCCGGTGCCCGGCATGCCGCCGGCGGTGCGCGGCGTGCTGATGTACCAGGGCAACCCGGTACCGGTGTTCGACCTCAAGCACGAACTGCGCTTCGGCCGCGGCGTGGATGAAAACGGCTACCGCCAGGTGGTGATCGTGCGCGCCGGCGAAAGCAGCGGCCGCGACAACGACACCGGCCACGGCGCCCCCTTCGGCATCCTCGCCCATGGCCTGGCGGAAACCCTGGAGGTGGCGAGCCAGCATGTGGAGCCCATCTCCACCCTGTTCCCCGGCCACGCGGCGCTCGCCGAGAGCGTGGTGCGGCCCGACCCCGGCCAGGGCCGCGACGGCATCCTGGTGGTGCTCTCCAGCCGCCGCCTGCGCAACCGGCTCGCCCGCTCGGTGGAACTGCCGGAACGCCTGCCGCCCGCCCTCTCCGGCGAGCCGCCGCTGCTGCGGCCGGTGCTCAGCGAAGCCGGCTCCGCCGGCTGAGCCGACAAGGAAACAAGCGCAGCCCTCCGCCCTGAGGGCGGGCCAGCGGGCCTCCGCTCCCCGGCCGGGCGGTCTGCCGCCGGCAGGCAGCGGCGCGGCAAAGCCCCGTCCGTCGCCTGGAAAACAGCGCATGCCTCAGCCGGCGGCAGCTTGCCTAGACTGGATGAACGGCCGGCGCTAGGGAGACGGAGATGGCTGACGAGGACGGCTCACCCCACTGGTGGCGCACCCTGCCCGGCATCCTCACCGGCGTGGCGGCGGTCATCTCCGCCCTGGCCGCCCTGGCGGCAGCGCTGCACCAGAGCGGCTGGCTGGAAGGCCGCAGCGCCGCCGCGAGCGACGCCGCCGGCCACGCAACGCAGGGTGGCCCGGCGGAGCCGGCGGACAGCGCCGGCCAGCCCGCCCAGGCGGTGCCCGCCGCCCGGGCGGTGGCCTTGCCGGTGCAACGCGAATACCGGCTGGACACCGTCGCCTTCACCCTGCTCGCCGCCACGCTGTCGCCGCGCAACGCCGAGCAGGACACCCTCAGCCTGCGGCTGCGCATGCACAACCGCGACCGCTTCCCCCAGCCCTTCTGGGACCGCGACTTCCGCCTGCTGGTGGACAGCCGGCCTTTGCCGCCCGCGGAGCCGCTGGGCGAGTTGGTGGAGGGCGAAGCCGCCAAGGACGGCGAACTGCTCTTCCTGCTGCCGCGCGACACTGCCGCCGCGGTGCTGCGCATCCACCGCGGCCAGGACAGCACCGACATAGGGCTGGACTTCACCAAGGCCGCAGGCTGAGCGCCACGCCCCATCGGCTCACCACGCCTCCGCCCGGCTCGCCCGCCGGTCATCGCCTTGACGGCCATGCCTGCACCTCGCTAGCCTCAGCGCCCCTCCACCGCATGATGACGCCATGGCCCCCTATGGAAACCCGCAGCCGCCGGCCGCCGCGGCCCCCTTCGCCCTGGAGGCGCTGACCGCCAGCCACTACCCGGCCATCGTCGAGTTGTGGGAAGCGGCGGTGCGCGCCACCCATGGCTTCCTCGCCGAAACCGACATCGCCGAAATCCGCGCAGCCCTGCCCACCGCCTACCTGCCGGCGGTCGCGCTCTTCGGCGCCCTCGACCACCAGGGCCGCCTGCTGGGCTTCGCCGGCACCGCCGGCGACATGCTGGAAATGCTCTTCGTCGCCCCGGACCGGCACCGCCAGGGCGTGGGCAGCCAGCTGCTGCGCCACGCGGTGGCGCGGCTCGGCATCCGCCGGGTGGATGTGAACGAGCAGAACCCGGCCGCCACCGCCTTCTACCTTGCCCAGGGTTTCCGCCAGCGCGGCCGCTCCGCCACCGATGGCGCCGGCCGCCCCTACCCGCTGCTGCACCTGGAACTCACCGGAGACGCCTAGCCATGAACGGCCCCGATCCGCTGGATCCGTACCCCATGCCGGGCTTCCCGCAGGTGTGCTACATCCGCAACACCGTCGCCAGCCCCAACATCCTCATCGGCGACTACACCTATTACGACGATCCGGAAGACGCCGAGCACTTCGAACGCAACGTGCTCTACCACTACCCCTTCATCGGCGACAAGCTGGTGATAGGCCGCTTCTGCGCCCTGGCGCGCGGCGTGCGCTTCATCATGAACGGCGCCAACCACAAGATGTCCGGCTTCTCCACCTACCCCTTCCAGATCTTCGGCCAGGGCTGGGAAAAGGTGATGCCGGACGCCGGCGACCTGCCCTACAAGGGCGACACCGTGATCGGCAACGACGTCTGGATAGGCTACGGCGCCATGATCCTGCCCGGGGTGAAGGTGGGCAACGGCGCCATCATCGCCGCCGGTTCGGTCGTCAGCCGCAACGTGCCGGCCTACACCGTGGTGGCTGGCAACCCGGCGCAGCCGGTAAAGCAGCGCTTTTCGCCGGACATCGTCGCCGCGCTGGAGGAAATCGCCTGGTGGAACTGGCCGGTGCAGAAGATCAGCCGCCACCTGGCGGAGATCGTCGGCGGCGACATCGAGGCGCTGCGCCGCTGCGCCGCCGCGGGCTGAACCCTCAGGCGGCGGCGGTGGCCGGCGCCGCCGTGCCATAAGCGAGCACGCTGCGCGGCGACAGGCGCCAGGTCATCGGCAGCATCACCAGCATCATGCCGGCCATCGCCATCCACGCCGGCTCGAAACCCCCCAGCGCATCCCGCAGGCCGCCGGCGAGGAAAGGCATGCAGCCGGCAACGAGGTAGCCCACGCCCTGCACGAAGCCCACCAGCACGCCGGCTTCGCGCGGGCTGCCGGCGTGGTCCAGCGTCGCCACCAGCGTCAGCGGGAACAGGCCACCGATGCCCAGGCCGAGCAGCACCATCGCCGGAATCGCCAGCGCCAGTGGCGCCAGCACCACGCAGGCGAGGCCGGCCAGGCTGGCGGCGATCACCGCCACCAGCAGCGGCCTGCGGTCGTGCCAGCGCACCACCGCCCAGGATGCCGCCAGGCCCACCGCCACCTCGCAGGCGGTCAGCCCGGCCAGCAGCAGCCCGGCCTGCTGCGCGCTCCAGCCCAGCTGCTGGTAGTAGGGCACGTACCAGGCCAGGATCAGGGTGTAGGCGCTGGTGCCGATGCCGAAGTACAGCGCCAGCGTCCATGCCCGTAGCCGGCGCGCCACCGCCACCCCGCCGCTGGCCGTCGGGGCGACAGCTACCGCCGGCAGGGCCGGAGCGCAGCGCCGCCACAACAGCAGCGCCGGCAACACCGGCAGCGCCCACAGCGCCATCGTCGCCTGCCAGCCCAGGCTGGCGGACAGCAGCGGTGCGAACGCGGCGGTGAGCGCCGCGCCAGCCATGATGGCGGTCACGTACAAGCTCATCAGCCGCCCGGCCGCGGCCGGCGCGCCCGCCTTCATCACCCCCGGCAGCAGCACCTGCACCAGCGCGATGCCGACGCCGACCACCAGTGCCGACAGCAGCAGCCCGGCCGGCTCCGCCCATACGCCGCGCAGCGCGCTGGCCAGCAGGATCAGCACCAGGCCGATGCTCATGCCGCGCCGCATACCCAGGCGCAGCACCCAGGCGCTGCCCAGCGCCAGCGCGCCCATCGCCATCACCGGCAGGGTGGTGAGCAGGCCGGCGGCCTGGTAGGACATGCCGGTGGCCGCGCGCAGCGACTCCAGCAGCGGGCCGACGGTGGCCAGCGGCGGCCGCAGGTTGAGGCCCACCGCCACCACCACCGCCAGCAGGAACAGCGGCGACAACTGCGGGGCGGCGGATCTGGCCGCCGGCCCGTTCACAGCACGCCTCCATCGCCATCCGGGTACAGCAGCATGGCCTTGAGCAGGCCGGCGAGCCGGGCGCGGCCGGCGGCATCCAGCGGCGCGAGGAAGGACTCCATCACGTCCAGATAGTCGCCCAGCGCGCGCAGCAGCGCTGCCTGCCCGGCCCCGGTCAGCACCACCACCACGCTGCGGCGGTCCTCCGGGTTGGCCTCGCGGCGGACGAAGCCGGCCGCCTCCAGCCGGTCCAGCCGGTGCGTCATCGCGGCGGAAGACAGCAGGATGGCGTGCACCAATTGCTGCGGCGTCAGCGCGCAGGGCGGGCCGGCGCGGTAGAGCGTCGCCAGCAGGTCGAACTCGCCCTCCTGCAGGCCATGGTCGCGGAAGCGCCGCGCCATCTCCTTCTCCACCCGCTTGACCAGGCGGAACAAGCGACTCATCACCGCCATCGGGGCTACATTTACCGCCGGCGCCGCTGCCGCCCACTGGGCCAGCACCTTATCCACCTGATCGGGCATCTGCCCTGGCAAAGACGTTTCCATGTAAAGAATTTCGATATCGAAATATTTAGACTAATCGAAATTCCGCGCCCTGTGCAACGGCTTCCCACCTGGCTTGCCACTCTTACCCACCCGGCCTACAAGTAATCATGCAAATCGAAAACAGGAAAACCACCATGGAACCCGCGCGCTTCGTTCTGCATCACGCCCCTCATTCCCGCGCCTTCCGCGCCTTGTGGCTGCTGGAGGAAGCGGGCGCAGCCTACTCCCTGGTGCATCACGACCTCTCCAAGGGCACGCAGAAGGCGCCCGCCTTCCTGGCGCTGAACCCGGGCGGCAAGCTGCCGGTGCTGCTAGACCACGGCCCGGCCGGAGACTGGTCGGCGGTGGTGTGCGAGAGCGCCGCCATCTGCGCCTATGTGGCGGACATGCTACCGGCGGCCCGGCTGGCGCCCGCGCTGGATTCGCCGCTGCGCGGCGCCTACGCCACCTGGTTGGCCTACGTGCCAGGGGCGCTGGAGCCGGCGATGGCCGACCTGATGTTCCCCCGGCAGAGCGAGCCGCCGTCGCTGGCCCTGGGCTGGCCGCGTTACGACGCCGCACTGCGGCGGGTGGAAGATGCGCTGCGCCAGGGCCCCTACCTGCTGGGCGAGGACTTTTCCGCCGCCGACATCCTCACCGGCTCCCTGCTGCAGTGGCTGCAGGCCTGGCGCAAGCTGCCGGAAAGCGCGGTGTTCGACCGCTACCTCGCCGCCCTGGCCGGCCGCGACGGCCTGCGCCGCGCCCAGGCGGTGGAAGCGCAGCTGCTGCAGGCCCGCGCGGACGACGCAGCGCACACGGCGGCTGCCGCGGGCGGCCACGTGGGCCACTCCGCCACCACCGCCGCCTGAGCGGCAGCGCCGGGCCCTGGCCATGCTTTCCTGCCCCGGGCCGGCCGCCAGGGCAGGCTGCCGGCCCGGCGCAAACCCATGCTGGCGGCAGGGTCCAAGGCCGCCGCCGCTTCTGGCAGACTTGTCGCCCCTCTTTGAGCCGGCCGGCCGATGAAAGCACCCCCTCTGCCCGACGACGAAACCGAGCGCCTCGCCCGCCTGCATGCCTTGTGCATCCTGGATACGCCGGCCGAACAGCGCTTCGACGCCCTCACCACGGTGGCGGCGGCGGTGGCCAACGTGCCGATTGCGCTGATCAGCCTGGTGGACGAGAACCGGCAGTGGTTCAAGTCGGCCTGCGGCACGAGCGTGACAGAGACCGCCCGCGAGATCTCCTTCTGCGGCCATGCCATCCTCAGCGGCGAGCCGCTGGTGGTGGCGGACGCCGCCTGCGACGAGCGCTTCTTCGACAACCCGCTGGTCACCGGCACGCCGTGGGTGCGCTTCTACGCCGGCTTTCCGCTGCAGGCTGACGGGGCACGCATCGGCACGCTGTGCGTGATCGACGATCACCCGCGCCAGCTCACCCCGGAGCAGATCGCCGAGCTCACCGCCATCGCCCGCGTCGTCGAGCAGGAGCTGCGCCCGCCGCAGGGGCAGGGAAAATGAGCGCCGCCTTCCTGCCTAGCGAATACTCCACCGGCCTGGTCCTGCTCTCGGTGGTGGTCGCCGTCTTCGCCTCCTTCGTCGCCCTGGACCTCGCCCGCCGCGTCCACGATGCGCCGCCCCATCTCGCCCGCATCTGGCTGGCCGGCGGTTCCATTGCCATGGGGACCGGCATCTGGTCCATGCACTTCCTCGGCATGCTGGCCTTCCGGCTGCCGATTGCGCTGGGTTACGACATCATCCTCACCCTGCTCTCCTGGATGATCGTGGTGGCGGTTTCCGGGCTGGCGCTGGCCATTGCCGGCCGGCCGCGGCTGACCATGCCCTGGCTGCTCGGCGGCGCCCTCGCCATGGGCGCGGGCATCTGCGCGATGCACTACCTCGGCATGTTCGCGATGCGCATGAGCCCGCCCATCGTGTGGCACGCCGGCTGGGTGGCGGCCTCCGCCGCCATCGCCACCACCGCCTCCCTGGCCGCGCTGCTGCTGTTCCACGGCCTGCGCCGCGCCAACGGCCTGCGCCGGCTGAATTTGCAGGGGCTGGCGGCCATCGTCATGGGCGGCGCCATTGCCGGCATGCACTACAGCGGCATGGCTGCGGCCAACTTTCCGCTGGACAGCGTCTGCGGCGCCGCCCTGGAGATCGACACTTACTGGCTGGCCGGCACCATAGGCGGCGCCGCGCTGCTGCTGCTCTCCACCACCCTGTTCGCCTCCATCGTCGATGCCCGCATCCAGAGCCGCACCGCCAAGCTCGCGCGTTCGCTGAAGGCGGCCAACCGCGAGCTGTCACGCATCGCCTTCCGCGACCCGCTCACCGGCCTCGCCAACCGGCTGGTGCTGGAGGACCGCATAGACCACGCCGCCACCCGCAGCGAACGCACCGGCGACCGGCTGGCGCTGTTCTTCATCGATCTCGATGGCTTCAAGCCGATCAACGACTCCTTCGGCCACCAGGCCGGCGACACCGTGCTGCGGGTGATAGGCGGGCGCATCGGCGCCTGCTGCCGCGAGACCGACACGGTGGCGCGCATCGGCGGCGACGAATTCGCCATCCTGGTAGAGGATGCCGGCGGCCGGGAGACGCTGGGCAAGCTGGCCGAACGCATCGTGCAGTCCATTTCCCAGCCGATAGAGCTGCATGAGCACCCCACCAGCCTGTCCTGCTCCATCGGCATCGCGGTGTTCCCGGAGAACAGCCCGGCCGAGCGCCTGGTCGCCCACGCCGACGCGGCGATGTACCACGCCAAGCGCGACGGCAAGGCCACCTACCGCTTCTTCACTCCCGAAATGGATGCCGGCGCGGCAGAGACCATCAAGCTGCAGCAGGATCTGCGCGCCGGCCTCAACCGCGGCGAGTTCGAGCTCTACTACCAGTTGAAGCGCGATGCCCGCAGCGGCGCCTGCTGCGGTGCCGAGGCGCTGCTGCGCTGGCGCCACCCCGGCCGCGGCATGGTAGAGCCGGACAACTTCCTGCCGGTGGCGGAGCGCTTCGGCCTCATGGTGCCGCTGGGCAACTGGGTACTGGACGAAGCCATACGCCAGGCCGGCCAGTGGCTGCGCGACGGCATGCCGGTGCCGGTGGCGATCAACCTGTCGCCGCTGCAACTGCGCCAGCCCGACCTTCAGGCCAGGCTGGCGGCGGCGCTGGCGCGCAACAAGGTGCCGCCGGAGATGATCACGCTGGAGATCACCGAATCCGCCGCGATGGAAGATGCCGACGCCACCCTGGCGCTGGTCGAGCGCCTCAACCAGCAGGGCCTGCGCATCTCCATCGACGACTTCGGCACCGGCTATTCCAGCCTCTCCTACCTGCGCCGCTTCACCGCCGACCAGATCAAGATAGACCGCGCCTTCATCGCCGACATGGTGGGCAACCCGGATGCGCTGGCGCTGGTGGCGGGCGTCATCCAGCTCGCCCATTCGCTGGATCTGCGGGTGGTCGCCGAGGGTGTGGAAACCGAAGCGCAGCAGGCGCGTCTCATCGAACTGGGCTGCGACGAGATGCAGGGCTTCCTGTTCTCCTGCCCGGCGCCGGCCGCCGGCATGGCCGCCCGCATCGGCGCCGCAGACACTTTCACCGCGCCGCCGTTACCATGGCATGCCTCCAATCACACCGCGACTCCATGACCCTGAACGTAGACCTCGTATCCGATTTCGTCTGTCCCTGGTGCTACATCGGCAAAGCCCGCCTCAACCAGGCGATTGCCGACCTGCAGCAGAAGCAGCCCGGCCTGGAAGTCCGCCTCAACTGGCTGCCCTTCTTCCTCAACCCTGACACCCCGGCCGCCGGCGAGCCCTACCGCGCCTACCTGGAGAACAAGTTCGGCGGCCCGCGCGAAGTGGATGCGCTGCATGACAAGGTGGCCGCAGCCGGTGCGCCGGACGGGGTGAACTTCGCCTTCGACCGCATCGCCGTGCGCCCCAACACGCTCAAGGCCCACCGCCTCACCTACCGTGCGCAGGCGCGCGGCGATACGCCGGAGCGCGTCCGCAGCCTGACCGACGCCCTGTTCCGCGCCCACTTCGAGGAAGGCCGCAACATCGGCGATACCGAAACCCTGGCCGACATCGCCGCCGCCTGTGGCGACCGCCGGGAAGCGGTGGTGGCCTATCTCGACGGCACCGAAGGCGCGGACGCGGTGAAGCGCATGGCGGAGCAGGTGCGCAAGCTCGGCGTGAGCAGCGTGCCCTTCTACATCGTGGATCGCCAGCTCACCATCTCCGGCGCCCAATCCGCCGCGGTACTGGGCGCCGGCCTGCTGCAGGCGCTGTCGAGCTGAAACGGGTGGCGGCTTGAGCTGGCGCTGGCTTGAACTGACGGCGGCCTAGCGGACAGGGCCCAGCCCGTTGGGCCGGAAAGCCCGCTGCGGCGGATCAACTCGGGAATCAAGCCGCAACCCAGCCCAGCAGCACTACGCATGGGGATGCCGCGACACTCCCTCTCCCCCGCGGAAGAGAGCCGGGGAGAGAGGCGCCCCCCCAGGGGCGACAGGCGCCTCCGGCCCCTCAGAACAGCGCCCGCAGCTCTTCCACATGCTCCGGCGACGCCTCTTCGAGGCTGCCCCAGCCGGTTTCGCGCGCCGCCTGGCGGAAGGCATCGGCCTGGGCCGGCGGCAGGGTGATGGCCTCTATGCCGGAGCGCGCCTGCCGCGCCTTCTCGGCCGCCTCCAGCTTCAGATCATTCGCGGTCTGCGCCTCCACCCAGGCCACCTGCTTCTGCAGGAAGGCGCGCTGTTCCTCGTCCAGCCGGTTCCATACGTCCTGGTTCAGGTAGAGGCCGACCTCCACGTTGTAGAAGCCCGGCTCCAGCCGGTACTTGGTCTTTTCATTCCAGCGCAGGTCGAAGATGCCGATGGATGGCCAGCCGTAGCCATCCACCGTGCCCTTCTCCAGCTGGGCGTAGACGCTGCCCGGCGCCATCTGCAGCGGCGTGGCGCCCTGGGCCTGGAAGAAGGCGCGATACGCCGGCGCACTGCGCAGCCTGAGCCCGCCCAGGTCGGCGCCGCTGATCTTCTTGCTGAGGTAGATGTGGTACTTCAGCCCCTCGGAGAGGCGGCCCAGCCACACCATGTTGCCCTTGTCGCGATGCAGCTTGTCCATCAGCGCATAGCCACCGTTGGCGCGCAGCTCGCTCATGTTCTTGTCGGTATAGGACAGCGCCAGCGCCTCCGGCACCAGGTTGGCGTGGAACGCGCCGCTGGTATTGGCGAGGTCCACCTCACCCTTGCTCAGGGCGTTGCCGATCTCGAACGGCGACAGCGAATCCGGGCCGCCGACGATCGCGATCTTCATGATGCCGCCACCGGTGGCATTGACCTTGTCGACGAAGGCGCGGAAGCGCTGGTTGAAGAAGGTGTTCTGGCCGAAGGCGCTCACCGCCCGCAGCACGATCTCCTCCGCTGCCGCCGGCAGGGAGAAACCCGATAGGGCCAGGGACAGGCAGGCGATGACCGCGGCGGCGGCGCGGGGGGCGAAGCGACGTGGCACGTCGTGACTCCTCAAGGGCTGGGAACGACCAACCCGCGCACTGCGTCTGCGGCAGGCGCCCGCTCTGCCGTCGGGCTGCCCGTCGCCGGGTTGCTGTCTTGCCGACATCGCAGGGAATGCGATCGCCACGCCCCTCGCCGGCATGGCAATCCGGCCTATGCCGGTCTGTCAGTTCGGCCACGATCTCATGCGCAGGAAAGCGGCACCGTTGCCTGCATCACGCTTCCCGTCACTACGCCTTTAGACGTACTACTAAAATGTCACGAACCGCACCTTTCAACGGCTGCGGCCACCCGCCGGCGGGCGGCGCCGGATGGCGGCACGGCGGTAAACGCAACAAGCCCCGCGGGGCCGGCAAGGGCAGCCGCGGGGCTTGTCCGTACGGGCTGGCGGCAGGGCCGCTCCCGCAGGGGAGAGAACTCAGCGGCCGTTGCTGAACAGCGCCTTCAGCTTGGGCGCGTTCTGCGGCGCCGCCTGCTCTATCCCCTTCCAGCCGGCATCGTAAGCCTTGGCGCGGAAGATGGCCGCCTGTTCGCCCGGCAGGTTGATGGTCTGGATGCCGGCCTTGGCCTGGCGGGCCTTCTCTTCCTCGGCCACCTTCAGGTCGTTCGCGTTCTGCGACTCGACCCAGGCGATCTGCTTTTCCAGGAAGGCGCGCTGCTGGGCGTCCAGCTTCTTCCAGGTGTTCTGGTTCATGAACAGGCTGACCTCCACGTTGTAGAAGCCCGGCTCGACGCGGAACTTGGTCTTTTCCTGCCAGCCCAGGTCGAACACGCCGATGGAGGGCCAGCCGTAGCCGTCCACCACGCCGCGCTCAAGCGCGGTGTAGACCTCGCCCGGCGGCACCTGCAGCGGGGTGGCGCCCACCGACTGGAAGAAGGAGCGGTACACCGGCACGCTGCGCAGCTTCAGGCCGGAGAGGTCCGAAGAGCTCACTGGTTTGTTGGAATAGACGTGGTACTGCAGTCCGTCGGAAACGCGCGCCAGCCACACCATGTTGGCCTTCTGGCGGTGGATTTCGTCCAGCAGCGCATAGCCGCCGTTGGCGCGCAGCTCGGCCATGCTCTTCTCGGCCAGGGTCATCGCCAGCGCTTCCGGCACCAGGTTGGCGTGGAACACGCCGGTGCTGTTGGCGAGATCGACCACGCCGGCGCGCACCGCGTTGCCGACTTCGAACGGCGGCATGGATTCCGGGCCACCGATGACCTGGATCTTCATGATGCCCTTGCCTTCGGAGTTCACCTTCTCGACGAAGGCCTTGAAGCGCTGGTTGAAGAAGGTGTCCTGGCTGAAGGCGGTGACCGCCTTCAGGGTGATCTCGGCGGCCTGCGCACCGCAGGCGAACAGGGCGAACAGGGCGCCGGCTGCGATCTTGGCGGTTTTAGGGGTCATTGCTGTTCTCTCCTCGGGTATATGACTGGGGACTGCTTGAACATGGAGGCTCAACTCATCATCCGCGGCAGGCCGACGGCCAGCCAGGGAATGGCGACGATGAGGCCGAGCACCAGGACTTCCATGACGATGAAGGGGAATGCGGCGCCGTAGATCTGCTGCAGGCGGATGGAAGGCGGCGCCACCGACTGCATCACCATCAGCAGCAAGCCGAAGGGCGGCGTCAGCAGGCCCAGCTCCATCGCCACCAGCATCATCACGCCCAGCCACACCGGGTCGATGCCGGCGGCGTGGGCCAGCGGCATGAAGAAGGGCAGCGTGATCATCATCATGCTGATCTGGTCGATGACGCAGCCCAGCACCAGCAGGATGGCCAGCATGCCCAGCACCAGCATCAGCGGCGACAGCTGCAGCTCGTTGATCAGCGACAGCAGGCCGGTGGTGGCGCCGGAGAAACTCAGCAGCTGGGCGAAGGTGGTGGAGGCCACCAGCACGAACAGGATCACCACCGAAACCCGGGCGGTTTCCATCAGCGACTTGTACAGCGCCTGCCAGCTCAGGGCACGGTAGAACACGGTGGCGACGACCGAGGCCAGCGCGCCGATGGCGGCCGATTCGGTGGGCGAGGCCCAACCGGCCAGCATGCTGCCCACCACCGCGATGAAGATGGCGAACAGCGGCACCACGTCGCGCATGAAGGGCTTCCAGCGCTCCCAGCCCTGCACCTTGACGGCGCTCTCGTCGGCCGGCGCCAGTTCGGGGTTGATATGGCAGCGGATGATGACGTAGCCGAGGAAGCACAGCGCCATCAACAGGCCGGGCAGGATGCCGCCGATCAGCAGCTCGGCGATGGAGATGCCCGCCAGGCTGCCCAGCATCACCGCCAGCGCGGAAGGCGGGATCAGCATGGCGATGCCGCCGACCGCCATGATCGGGCCCATCGCCATCGTCGGGTGGTAACCGCGCTTGAGCATCTGCGGCAGCATCACCCCGCCCATCATCGCGGTGTTGGCGATGGTGGAGCCGGACAGCGTGGCGAAGGTGGTGCCGCCCAGCACCGCCACCACCGACAGACGGCCGGGCAGCTTGTTGATCAGGCGCTCGATGGCCTCGATGGCGCGGAAGGCCAGGCCGGTGTGGAACAGCACCTCGCCCATCAGCACGAAAAGCGGAATGGGCGTCAGCGAGAAGCTGGTGATGGAGCCGACCGAGTTGCGCACCAGCTGGCCCAGGCCGGCCTCGCCGCCGAGGAACAGCCAGGCGCCGACCAGGTTGACGCCGAGGAAGGTGAAAGCGACCGGGATGCCGATGGCCATGAAGGCGAACATCAGCCCCAGCATCAGCAGGAGGGCGGAATACCATTCCATGTCAGTTACCCTCCGGGACACGCAGGCCGCGCTGGAAGCGGCGGGCAAACTCGATGGCCAGCAAGGTGCAGGAGAACGCCATCGGCACGTTCAGCCACCACTCGGGGAAGATCAGCACCTTGAACACCATGCCGCCCTGGGCCGCCGCATCCTGCGCCACCACGACCGACTGCCACGCCAGCACCGCGCAGACGATGAAGCCGAAGGCATCGGTGATCAGCTCCAACAGCCGCGCGGCGGGCGCGGAGACGCCACGCACGATGATGTCCACCCGGATATGGTCATTCAGGTAGAGCAGCCAGGGCGCCGCCAGGAAGGTGGCGACCATCAGCATGTACTCGGTCATCTCCACGCCCCAGCTGATGTTGCCCATGCCGACGTTGCGCATGAAAACATCGACGCAGACGAGCACGGCCATGGCGGCAAACAGCATGGCACCGGCGACGCCGCAGAGAATCATCAGGAAGTGGTACATCCCGCCGGATGAGGCTCCGGACGGCGCAGGCCCCTCGGCCGCAGCGCTTTGCAACGCCATGGTTAACCTCTCTATTGTGCTGGCTGTTCGTGATAGTTATGGTTTGTTCAGGTTTAAACATATCAGGGCTAAAATTTAGTGTCCATGCGTTTTTTCCAAGCCCTGAAACGCCAGAAACAGCCGCTATTGCAAGGCACCAAGCGGGTGCGGGGAAGGTGGCCCACCACCGGTATATACACCCGGCGTATCCCGAACAGGAGCGCCGCTTTCCGGGCGGCCGGGGCAAGCCCGCAGCGCGCCTGAGCCTTCATTTGGGGCATGCAGGCACCAATTCGGCTCGCAGCAGGCTGCCGCTCAGGTATTCCCCGCTCCTGTGCAAGGTGCCGGGCCGGGTAGAAGTTGTGCAAAGCACAACGAAAGTCAGAGACGGCGAGACACAGCCCCCAGCGGGGCAAACGCGCCCTCCACGGCCGGTTTCCTTTCTCCCCGGGTACGCCGCGGCGGGCGCGGGCCAGCTAGTCCGCAGGCCGGGCCGGGCTCACCAACGCATGCGCCTTCAGGGTTTCCAGCTCGACCACCCGCAAGGCAGCCGAGTGGGTGGCTTCCAGCACCACCGGCGGCGCCACCCCGGCGGCCAGCGCCTCCTTCCAGCGCAGCACGCACAGGCACCAGCGGTCGCCGGGTTTCAAGCCGGCGAAACGGAACTCCGGCCGTGGCGTGGAGAGGTCGTTGCCGACCGAGCGGGAGAAAGCCAGGAATTCAGTCGTCGCCCGGATGCATACCAGGTGACGGCCGAGGTCATCCACTCCGGTCTCACAGCAGCCAGTGCGGTAGAAGCCGGTGAGCGGTGCATAGCTGCAGGCCAGCAGTGGGCCGCCTAGAACATTGCGCGAGGTCGTCATCGCCCTTCCATGGTGTGTTGCGCCCAGCGCAGGATGCGCGAGGCCGTGCGCGTTTCCGACAGGGTGAGGCCGCCGAGGTTCGCCCCTCGTAGCCTGCCGCGGGCGGGCCGCGAACGCCCTCCCCGCCTTTCCGCCAGGCAGCAGCCAACCGTCTCCCGCCCTGCGGTACCGCTGACCCACGGCGGGCTCAACTGCGTTGGCGTCCCGACTCGTTTTTATCGATAATGCCAATTCAAGCAAATTCAGCCGGATGGCGCCATGAACAAAACAACCCGTGCCGCGCAGGAGTTCATCAGCACAGCCCAGGCTGCCAAGCAGCTCGGCCTGTCGCTGGGCGCGGTGCAGCAGATGGTGGAGAGCGGCACGCTGGAAGCCTGGAAGACCGCCGGCGGCCACCGCCGCATCCGCCAGTCGTCGGTGGATGCCCTGCTCGCCGGGCGCAGCGGTGCCGCGCCCGCGCTGGAAGAGACGCTCTCGGACCACCTGCGCGTCCTCATCGTGGACGACCACCCGGCGCTGCAGCAGGCTTACCGCGAGACCTTCTCCAGCTGGAACCTGCCGCTGGAAATCGAGCAGTACGACCATCCGCTGGACGCCCTCGTCGCCGTCGGTCGCCAGCCGCCCAACCTGTTGATCACCGATCCGCACATCCACGGCATGGACGGCTTCGACATGATCCGCCGCCTGCGCGACAACCCGCTGGCCGACGACGTCGCCATCGTCGCGGTGTCCACCCTGTCCCAGCAGGAGATCGAGACCGCCGGCGGCTTGCCGGCGGACGTCACCATCTACGGCAAGCCCATCCCCTTCCACGAACTGCATGGCTACATGCAGGCGATGATCTCCCGCCTGCGGCGGCTGGCCGCGCGCGCGCTCCGCGGCTGACCCCGGCCCGCCCCTGCGCACCGCGCCGGTGGCGGCTCATCGCGGCCGACGGCAACAGACGCCGCGCCGCATGCTTGGGGTAGGTCCGTACTTGCCCAGGCCGCCGCGGCGGAGGGAAGATCGTCTGTCGGAGGGTGCCGGCGACCGCCTTCCGACGGCTTCCACGCCGCCCTGCCGCCGTCTTCCGGAGGAAGAAAGCGACAGTGCAAACGCCCGGCCCCACGCCCCCCGGCTCGCCCTCCCATCCGCCCCTGCGTCAGGCCACACTGCTGCTGGTGGACGACGAGGACAACATCCTCTCCGCGATGAAGCGCCTGCTGCGGCGCGACGGCTACCGCATCCTCAGCGCCGCCGGCGGCGAGGAGGCCCTCGCCCTGCTGGACCGCGAGGCGGTGGACGTCATCGTTTCCGACCAGCGCATGCCCGGCATGAGCGGCATCGAGTTCCTGCGCCGCGCCCGCCTCTGCCATCCGCGCACGGTGCGCATCGTGCTCTCCGGCTACACCGAGTTGCAGTCGGTCACCAGCGCCATCAACGAAGGCGCAGTGTACAAATTCCTCACCAAGCCCTGGGACGACGAACAACTGCGCGCCAACATCGCCGAGGCCTTCCGCCACAAGGCGCTGCTGGATGAAAACCGCCGCCTGACCGACACCCTGGCGCAACGCAACCAGGAACTGGCCGAAGCCAACCTGCAGCTGCAGCACCTGCTGGACGACCGCGAGCGCAGCATCACCCGCCACCGCAACGCGCTGGCAGTGCTGCAGGAGGTCACCGAGCTGCTGCCCTGGCCGGTGGTGGGCGTGGACGAGGATGAACTGGTGGTCGCCCTCAACGGCCGCGCCGCCGCGCTGTTCGCCACCACCGCCAGCCTGCTCGGCCAGCCCCTGGCGCAGGCGCTGCCGGAACACGCCGGCCTGCTCGCCAGCCTGCAGGGCGACAGCCAGATCCGGCTCAACGGCCGGCGCTTCCTCGCCCACGTCCGCAGCCTGGGCAACCAGCCGCCCGGCCGCGGCCGTACGGTATTGCTGATTCCCGGGGACGACCCGGATGACACCCACCGCTGAACGCCCCGCCGGCGCAGGGGCCCGGCCCCCGCCACCGGCATGGCGGCCTTGATCGAGGACAGCCCGCATGTCCCAAGCGGCCGAACAGGATCTGACCGAACTCATCGCCCTGGGCGTCGATCCAGCGCTGCTGATGGACTCGCTGCAGCTGTCGCTGGCCGACGAGAACGGCCACATCCTGTATGTGAACCAGGCTTTCTGCCGCGCCTGCGGCTACACCCGCGAGGAGCTGCTGGGCCAGCCCTACCGCCTCATCGCCTCCAACCGGCAGCCGCCCGCCTTCTTCACCGCCATGTGGAACCAGCTGCGCGCCGGCGCCGCCTGGCACGGCGAGCTCAGCAACCGCAACCGCGACGGCGGCGAGTACTGGATAGAGCTCACCATCCTGCCGGTGGCAGCGGCAGCCGCCCCCGCGGCCCCCGCCCCACCGGACAAGGACCTGCCCGGCGGGGCGCTGCCGCACCGCTTCCTCGGCATCGGCAAGGACATCTCCCGGGTAGTGAGCGCCGAGCGCCAGGCCAGGCGCAGCGCCGAGCGCTTCCAGGGCCTGGCGGAGACGGTGGGCGCGGCCATCATGCTGCACCGGGGCGGCAAGCTGCTCTACGTCAATCGCGCGCTGGAGCGCTGCACCGGCTACCGCCGGGAAGAGCTGCTGGAGTGCGCCTTCTTCGACCTGGTGCGCGAAGACCAGCGCGAAACCCTGCGCCAGCGCAGCGCCGCCATGCTGCGCGGCGAGGGTGGGGCGGAGGCGGAGATGCACGAGGTGCCCATCCTCACCCGCGGCGGCGACCTGCGCTGGCTGGACGTGACGGTGGTGCGCATCGCCTACGAGACCGGCCACGCCCTGCTCGCCACCGCGCTGGACGTCACCGGCCGCAAACAGGCCGAGGCCGCCCAGCAGCACATCCAGCAGGTGCTGCAGCAGATCGTGCAGGGCAGCCCGGTGCCCACCTTCGTCATCGACTCCGCCGGTGTCGTCACCCACTGGAACCACGCCTGCGAGCTGGTCACCGACACGCCGGCCAGCCAGATGCTGGGCCGCGGTGCCGCCTGGGAGGCCTTCTACGATTACGAGCGGCCGGTGCTGGCGGAGTTGATCGTCACCGGCGACATCGAGCGCCGCATCGACAGCTACTACCACGGCAACGTCCGCCGCTCGCCCATCATTCCCGGCGCCTACGAGGCCGAGCTGTTCTTCCCCCGCTCCGGCGACAACGGCCGCTGGCTGTTCTTCACCGCCGCGCCGCTGCGCGACCTCGACGGCCGCATCATCGGCGCCATCGAAACCCTGGTGGACATGAGCGAGCGCAAGCAGGCGGAAGAGGCCCTGCGCCGCGCCCGCGCCGAGCTGGAGAGCAAGGTGGAGCAGCGCACCGCCCAGCTCGCCAGCGCCAAGGCCGAGCTGGAGGCGGACGTGAGCCGGCGTGCCGCCTCGGAGCAGGAGGCCCTGCGCCGCAACGCCGCACTTACCGAACTCAACGCCCGCCTGCAGGACGCCCAGCAACAGCTGCTGCAGTCGGAGAAGCTCGCCTCCATCGGCCAGCTCGCCGCCGGCGTCGCGCACGAGATCAACAACCCCATCGGCTACGTGCAATCCAACCTCGGCACGCTGGAACGCTACCTGGCCGACCTCGGCGCGGTCGCCACCGCCCTGGCTAGCGCCGCCGCGCAGCTGCCGCCGGAACACCCCGCCGCCATCGCCGCCCGGCAGGCCCGGGAGGCGCATGACTACGACTTCATCATGGAAGACCTGCCGGCCTTGTTGCAGCAGTCGCGCGAGGGAGTGGACCGGGTGCGCAAGATCGTCGCCGACCTGAAGGATTTCTCCCGGGTCGATAGCGGCCAGGACTGGCAGTGGTCCGACCTGCACGCCGGGCTGGACTCCACCCTCAACATCGTCAACAACGAGATCAAGTACCGCGCCGAAGTGGTGAAGGAGTACGCCCGGCTGCCGGAGGTGGAATGCCTGCCCTCGCAGCTCAACCAGGTCTTCCTCAATCTGCTGGTGAACGCCGCCCATGCCATTCCGGACGGCCGCCTGGGTCGCATCCTCATCCGCACCGGCCACGATGCGGCGGCCGGCAAGGTCTGGGTGGAGGTGAGCGACGATGGCGTCGGCATTCCGGCGGAGCTGATGAAGCGCATCTTCGATCCCTTCTTCACCACCAAGCCCATCGGCAAGGGCACCGGCCTGGGCCTGTCGCTCGCCTATGGCATCGTCAAGAAGCACGGCGGCGAGCTGCAGGTGGAGAGCGAACCCGGCCAGGGCAGCCGCTTCCGCGTGGTGCTGCCGGTGCAGCGCAGCGGCGGCGCGCCGGGCGAGGCATGAGCGCGCCCGCCTGCCCTGCCGACGGCCGGTCGCCGCGGGCCGAACTTCGGCCGGCGCACACAGTCTGCCCCCGCACGGACCGCCGCAGCGGGAACGGCCCTGCCCCCACGGCATGGAAGGAGAATGCGATGCGTATCCTGCTGGTAGACGATGAGAGCCATGTGCTGGCCGCCCTGGTCCGCCTGTTGCGGCACGCGCTGCCGAAGGCGGCGCAGGTGGAATCCCACAGCTCGCCGCACGCCGCGCTCGCCCGCGCCACCGAGGTGCCCTTCGACACCGTGCTGTGCGACTACCGCATGCCGGAGATGGACGGCCTAGCCTTCCTCAAGGCCTTCCGCGACATCCAGCCCCAGGTGCCGCGCCTCATCCTCTCCGGCGTCACCGACTTCGATGTGCTGATGAACGCGGTGAACGAGGTCGGCCTCTACCGCTACCTGATCAAACCCTGGGACGACCAGGAGATCGTCGCCGCGGTGCGCGACGCTGCGATGGCCCACCTGCGCGAGGAGGAGGCCCGCCGGCTGGCCGACGAGCGCCGCGCCGAACTCGGCCACCTGAGCAGGGAAGAGCTGGAGAAGCAGCGCCTGGAAGCGGAGGAGCCCGGCATCACCCAGGTGCGCTGGGGGCCGGACGGCGCCATCCACCTGGATGAAGACTGAGGGAGCGAAGCCGCGCCTCCCCCTCGCCGGCCGGCGCCGGCCCCCTCAGGCGACGGTGCTCTGCAGCACCGGCCGCTCCGCTTGCGGCGGCACCGCCCCCCCCTCCACCAAGCGTCCGTTTTCCAGCCGCAGCAGGCGGTCGCCGAGGTCGAAGTAGCGGTCGTCGTGGGAAATCACCAGCACCGCCTTGCCCTGGGCGCGCAGCTCCGGCAACAGCTCGCGGTAGAACACGTCCTTGAACACCGGGTCCTGGTCCGCCGCCCATTCGTCGAAGATCAGGAAGGGCCGGTCCTCCAGGCAGGCCACCACCAGCGCGAGGCGCTTGCGCTGGCCCTGGGACAGCGCCTGGGTGCTGAAGGCGCCGCCGCTCACCTTCACCTTGTGCTGCAGATGCAAGCGCGCCAGCAGGCGGTTGCCGGCCTCGTCCAGGTCTGGCCGGCTGGCTTCCAGCAGGCGTTCGAAGAGGTGGAAGTCGGAGAAGATGGCCGAGAACAGCTGGCGGTAGCGGTCGCGGTTGAAATCCTCGATGCGCTCGCCGTTCAGCCACACCTCGCCGGCCTCCGGTGCATACAGCCCCACCAGCAGCTTGGCCAGCGTGGTCTTGCCACTGCCGTTGCCGCCGACCAGGAAGGTCACCGTGCCGGGGCGGAACTCCAGGTCCAGCGGCCCCAGCTCGAAGAAGTCGTCGCTCTGCTCGTGGTAATAGCGGTGCTTCACGCCCTTCAGCAGCAGGCTGTTGAGCCGCAGTGGCGGCGGCACACCCACCGCCTCGGCCATCGCCGCGCCGGGAATCTCGCGGGTGATCTCCTCGATGCGGTCGGCCGCCACCTTGGCCAGGTTGGCGCGGGGAATATTGAGCAGCAGCACCTCCAGCGGCGTCACCATGTAGAGGAAGACCAGCGCGAAGCCGGTCATGATGGTGGTCCGGTCGGGCACGTCGCCCACCAGCACGAACAGCACCAGGCCGATGAAGGCGTAGATCAGGAAGCTGCCCCAGCTCGCCGAGGCGACGAAGATGGACATGCCGAGCGCGCGGCTGCTGCGCACCGTCTCGATGGAGCTGCCCAGCACCTCGCTGCCGAAGGTGCGTCGCTTGGCGCGGTTCAGCCGCAGCTCCTTGGCGCCCTCGGTGAGCGCGCGGAAATGGCCGAACAGCTTGTCCTGCTCCTGCGAGGCGGCCTTGAGGTGGCGGATCGCCAGCAGGTGCGCCAGGTGGTAGCCCAGCGAGCCCAGGCCGATGGCCACCACCGCGGCGAGGAAGATCTTCCACGACAGCAGGGCCATGTAGACCAGGCAGCCGGCCACCACCACCGCGTTGGTGAGAATGGCCGGCACGCTGACGAAAAACTGGGCGACGTTGTTGCTGTGCTCCGACAGCGCAGACTGCACCCGCGGCCCGCCGGCCAGCTCCAGCCGGCGGAAATCCGCCGCCAGCACCCGCGCCGAAATGTAGTGGCGCAGCTCGGCCAGCGCGTGCTGGCCCAGGCGCTCGAACAGCACCGCCGAGAGAGTGCGGGTGAGCATGGCGGCCAGGGCCAGGCCGGCGAAGGTCCACGCCAGGCTGCCGTAGTCGCTGGCATCGGCGGTGAGCGCGGTGGTGATCTGCGCCAGCAGCAGCACGCCGCAGACGCCGGAAATCACGCTGGCGGCAGCGGCGGCCAGCAGCAGCCAGCGGGATTGCTGGATGAGGTGAGAGAGCACGTCGGCCTCGACAGTCAGGGGAACACAAGAGACAGACGTTTGGCGCGCAGGGAGATTTAGTCGTCCGGGGTAAACAGCGGCGGCGACGGCTCGTCATCCAGGCAGGATGACTACGCTGGAGCAAGCCGTGATCGAGCTGTTGAAGCCCCTGTTCCGCGGCGAGCTGGCCGCCCTTGGCGAAACCCTGGTGTGCGGCGACCCGGCCGCGCCCGGCCTGCAGCCGCTGGCCGCCCTGCTGGCCTCGCCGGCGGCGCTGGATGCGCTGCTCGCCCGGCATGCCGCCTTCCGCCGCTGCGACGACCTGCGGCCGGTCGCCTCCGCCTGGATGCTGGACTACGCCGGCGTGCTGCTGCCGGCGGTGGTGGCCAGTGCCAGCGTGCTGCAGCACCTCTTTCCGGTGGCGGCCGGCAGCGTCGCCCTGCAGCTGGACGGACATGCCCGGGTACGCGCGGTCGTCATCCCCACGCTGGGCCATGCGGCGCCGGGGCAGGACAGCGCCAGCCGCTACGGCCCCCTGCTGGACGGCCACCTGGCGCCGCTCATCGCCCGCCTCTCGGAACGGGCACGGCTGCCGGAAAAACTGTTGTGGGGCAGCGTGTCGCGCTGGCTGGAACCCATCCTGGAACAGGCCGCCGCGGCCGCCTCCGGCCTGCCGCCGCTGGCCGCGCTGGTGGCCGCCGACCATGCTTATCTGCTGGAACAGGAGAAGTGGCCGGATGGCCGGCGCAATCCCCTGTTCGGCCGGCGCAAGCATGCCGCTCCCCAAGGCGGCCAGCCGGGCGGCCACGACAAACCCATGCTGTTGCACCGCCAGTGCTGCCTCTACTACCGCCTGCCAGGTGAAAGCCACTGCGGTGCCTGCCCGCTCTCGCCCGCGCTGCGGCGGGCGCGGGGCGCAGCCCTCAGGGATGCAGCCTGATGCGCCTGAGCGCCGGATCGGCGGCGATCTCCGCCTCGGTGAAGGGGAAGCGCAGCCAGTCCTGCCGCGCGTAGCGCAGCACCGGCGCCGCACCCGGCCCGCCCTGCAGCGCGCGCTCGTCGTTGCCGTGCGGCAGCAGGGTGTGGGCTTCAACGCCACGGCCGGCCGCGCCCTCACCAACGAAGCGCACCACCTGCAGGTAGCTGTTGCCGTGGCTGTCGGCATTCATCCGGTAGCTGGCCGCGCCGGCGCAGGCGACGGTGAAATAGCCCTGCAGATCGCAGCCACCGAACAGCGCCACCTCGCCGCGCGCGGTGTCCACCGTGAGCGCGCTGCCGCGCCGGGCATCCAGCGCCAGCCCGGCTTTCTGCTGGGCGAGGATGGCCGCGCCCAGCGCCTCCGCCACCCGCGGGTCGGCCGCCGCCGGCCCAGCCGGCGTATCCAGCGGGCGGGTGCGGTCGAAGGGCACGCGGTAGAACTCGGCCGCCGGAATCCGCCGCAGGCGGGCCCACCAGGCATCCCACAGCAGCGATCCGCGATCCTCCGCCCCGCCCTTGTCCTGCCAGCCGGCCAGCAGCCGGCAGGCCGGGGTGGTGTTCACTTCCACCGGCGATGCCAGCGCCTCGCCGCTGAGCAGGTCGCGCTTCACCGTCACCGTCGGCGAGGCGCATGCCGCCGCCAGCAAGGCTTGCTTGAAGCGGATGGCCGAATGCACCCGGGCGTCCAGCACCTCCCGGCGCAGCATGCGCGCCAGTTCGCGGGCAGAACCCGCCCGTACACGCAGCAAGCCGCCCGCCAGCGCATGGCCGGCCTGGCCGCGCAGCGACAGCTCCTCGCCCTCGCCGCCGAGAATGCGGTCATAGCCTTCCAGCGGCTGCGCCGGCCGGGTGAGCCAGTAGCTGTCGTTCATGTTGGCGACGTAATCGGTGGCGAACAGCGCCGGCATGCGCGCCGGCGGCAGGGAGCCGGCCACCGGCGCCGCCGGCTCCGTCGCCCAGGCGCAGTCGGCACGGCTGCCGTCCAGCAAGGGCGCGTTGCGGTCCAGGGTGGCGAAGGCCGGCGCCAGCGCGCCGGCACAGCGCTGGCGTAGCGCGTCCGGCACATTCGGCACCGCGCCGATGTCGGCGAACCAGACGCGGCCGTCGCCACGGCCGATGGCGACGGTATTCACCCAGGGCACGCCGCCCTCCTCGCGCTGGATGGCGGCGAACTCATCCAGCGATTTCGCCTGGTTCCAGCGGAAGAAGGTCTCGAAGCTGCGGAAGTTGCCGGCATTGATGTCGCGCAGCGCCAGCGCGCGCTCCGGCCCCCAGGCGAAGGCCGGCGAGCGCGCGCCGAAATCCACCAGCGGCCCCTGGCGGCTGCGGTAGAGGGTACGGCTGACGGTGGCGATGCTGCCATCCGCCTGACGCACTTCGACCGCGACCTGCCGGCGCTGCATCTTCTCGACCGCGCCGTCGTAGCGGTAGGCGGTGGGATCACCAACATCCAGCGCCAGTTCGAACAGGCCGAAGCGGCGCGCCGCGGAAACGGTGTGGCTCCAGGCGATGTGCTCGTTGAAGCCGATGACGATCACCGGCACGCCGAGAAAGGACACTCCGGCGACGTTGAGCCGGCCGGGTATGGTCAGGTGGGCCTGGTAGAAACGGTCCGGCCCGCCCCAGAACCAGTGCGGGTTGCCGAACAGCACGCCGGCCTCTTCGCCAGTGGCCTCCTGCCCCAGGGCGATGACATTGCTGCCCAGGCCCGGCATTTCTCCGACCGCATGCGCCAGGCGCTCGGCCACGTCGTCGGCGAGCGCGCCGGTGTCGGGGCCGCCGGGCGGCCTGGCGTTGACGATCTGCGGGATGAAGCGGCTGTAGCCGCCCGCCAGGCCGGCGGCATACATGCGGCGGTAGATGTCGTCGGCGCTGATCTTCGCCACCCAGCTCTCGCCGGCGCAGGCGCGCCGCTGCGGGCCCTGCTGCGCCTTGAGCTGCCGCAGCGCGGCGTTGTAGCCGGCGGCGAAACCCTCGGTCAGGGCCTGCAGGTCGGCAGGCTGGTGCTGCCGGTAGGCGGCGACCTGCTCATCCGCCACCAGGCTGCGGAAGAAGAAGTCCAGTTCCAGGTTGCTGGCACGGCCGAAGGTGGAATTGCGCGCCGGCCGCCCCTCGCCGCCAAAGTGGAAGGAGCGCTGCCCGCGGTAGGTGACGAAGGCTTCGGCCAGCGTGCACAAGGCATCCTCCGCCTGGGCGTGGCCGTAGCCATAGCCGAGCTCGCGCCAGCCGGAGGCGAGGACGTGGGGAATGCCATCGGCTGTGCGGCGGATCTCGACTGCGGCAGTAGCCGATCCGCCGAACGCACCGAGCAGGACAACAAGCGCGAGAGCAGGCAAGCCCAGGAGACGGGAGAAGCGGGTACGCATCGACAGACGCGTATGCCAGGAACAAGTACCGGCTGGGGAGGGCATGCGGCTTCCTTGAAGGGTCGTCATCGTGAATCTTCTTTAAATGCCCGGCCCACGGCGGCGACAAGGGCCTTCCACCAGTCCGCGCCAGCGCGGCGGCTTAGGCGGAACGGCATCAGCCCGCCGCCTGCTCGAAACCCTGCAGCAGGTTGGCGGTGTTGATGCCCAGCTCATCCACCGCATAACCGCCCTCGAAGGTGATGACGGTGGGCAGCCCCTGCGCCGCCAGGGTCTCGCCGATGCGGTAGTAGTCCTCGCGCTTGAGGCGGAAGCCGGAGATCGGGTCGTCCTCGAAGGTGTCCATGCCGAGGGAGAGCACCAGCGCATCGACACCGAAGCCGGCGATCGCCTGCAGGGCCCGCGCCAGCGCCTGTTGCCACTCGGCGTAGGCGGTGCCGCGCGCCAGCGGCAGGTTGAGGTTGCAATCCAGCCCCGACCCGGCGCCACGCTCGTCGGCATGACCAAGGTAGAAGGGGTATTCGGTGCGCGGATCGCCATGAATGCTGGCGAAGAACACGTCCGGCCGCTCATAGAAGATGGCCTGGGTGCCATTGCCGTGGTGGTAATCGATATCCAACACAGCCACCCGGCTGGCGCCACCGTCGCGCAGCGCCTGGGCGGCAATGGCGGCGTTGTTCAGGAAACAGTAACCGCCGAAGAAGTCCGCCCCGGCGTGATGGCCCGGCGGCCGCGTCAATGCGAAGGCCGCACGACCACCGGCCAGCACACGCCGCACCGCGGACAGGGCGCAGCAGGCGCCGCCCCGGGCCGCCGCCCAGCTGCCTGAGGTGAGCGGCGTGCCGGCGTCGAAGGAGAACAGGCCCAGGCGGGCGGCAAAGTTGTCCGGCAGCCGGTCGCTGCGGAAACCGCGTATCGGCCAGAAGGAAGGCAAGGCATCCTTGCCGGCATTGGCCGGGTCCAGCGCGATCCACTCCTGCCAGGCGGTACGCAGGAAATCCAGGTAGCGCTGGGTATGGACGCGGGCGAGCGGCACGTCGTCGAAGGGCTCGGGCGCCTCGATGGGGCCGAGGCGGCGGGCGCGCAATTCGGCGAGCACGTTCTCGACCCGGTCCGCCCGTTCGAAACAGGGCAGCAGCTCGCCGCGGAACATCTCCAGCCGGCCCTGATGGCGCAGGTGGCGGGCGTTGTAGAAGGTGATCATGCGGCGGGCGGCCAGTCCGGCGAAGCAGGCATCAGCCGCGCTCCTCCACCCGCCACGTCACGCCCACGTCCATGCCGGCCAGGATCTCCAGGCCACGGCGCATGGCGGGGAAGAGGCTGTTGTTGAAGTTGTTCCAGCGCAGTTCGAGGATGGTATCGGCCGGATCGATAGGGGTCGCCAGCACGTCGGTGATCACCTCGCCGGAATCGATGCCGTTATCCACATAGTGGAAGGAGGCGCCAGTCATGCTCACCGGCGGCACCGCGACCACCTCGCCGGTCTGCCAGTTCTTCCTTTCGCCACGGGCTCCGTGCAGGGCGTCCAGCGTGGCGTAGGCGCCACGGCGCTCGTAAGGCGAGTCGATGCGGGTGATGCCGGGATGGATGTTGACGATGCGGCGGTGGAAGGGGCTGCCGGGGCGGACGAGTTCGTCGAGGATGATCAGCAGCCCGTCCAGCAACACGAGGTCGGCCTTCACCTCCCGCAGCATCTCCAGCACCCGCTGTTCGTAATCCCGTTTGCCGGCGACACGCCCGGCGTCTCCCGGCGGCAGCCTGCGGTAAGACGAGGGCACGGCGTAGCGCAGCCCTTCCATGCGCCGCCCCTGCACCACGAGCTGCGGTGGGTAGAACCAGTGCTCGCCCTCGCCGCAGGTGAAACCGTAGCCGGCCAGCTTGTCGCAATCGCGGTCAGAATCGGGGTCGTCGTCGGAGATGATGGCCTCCAGCGAATAGCGCTCGCCCAGCGGCGTGGCGTCCAGCAGCTCCGCCAGGTATTGCAGCGGCGACTTCATGTAGCGCTGGCCACCCTTGTAGGCGACCTGCTGGCCCGCCCTGTCGGCGGCGGCATTGCGCAGCGACCACATGTAAACCAAACGCATCTTCGACATGGCTTTCCGATAGGGGCAGAGGTTCGGGCGGGGATGGACCAGCCCGGCAGCCGTGGCCGGCCCATCCCCTTTCAAGCAGTGAAGACGATTCACGTCGACTTTTTTTTAGGACGGGCGAGACCGGCTTGCGGCCTCGCAGCCCCCGAAGCCGCGCCAAGCGGTCACCTCCCGTGCCCCCGCGCCGGCATCGACTAAACATCCCGCCATCGAACTCGTCATGCAGAACATGAGCCATTCCCGCCTCGGTCGCGAGGCAGGGGTTTTCGACTCATGACGTAGGCCTGCCCACGCTGCGGGCGGGCCTCCAGGACCGGGGCCGGCTCGCAATGGCTGGCCGGCGACCGCAAACACCGCATGAGGACCACTCGATGTCCACCCCATTCACACCGCCTGCCAGCGCCCTGGACTGGCAGGGCCTGCGCAGCCTCCTTTCCTATCCTGGCGGCACAGCCCACCAGGTGCTGCTGGACGGCAAGACCCTGCTGGTCGAACAGAGAGACCGCGGAGAAGACGGCGCCCTCTCCCGCTGGACCAGCACCGAAACGCCGAATGGCCTGGCGCTGGAACACGCGGCGCATGAGCCCGCGCCTGCCCTCACCCATCTGCTGGCCGTGCTCGAAGCGCTGTTCACCTTCCATCCCGGGCAGCAGCAGGCCAGGGTTTCCCTGCCTGCGCCGCTGGCTCAGCAGGCGCTGGATGCCGGCATCCTCATCGCCGCCGAGGTGGGCAACATCGCCCAGCGGGACATGTTGTGGCAACGGCCGGAACTCTGGCTGACGCAAGTGCCGCCGCCCTTCCCCTTCCGCTACGGGCTGACCCAGGGCCGCCGCCATCCCCTCCGCCGGCCCAAGCCGAGCGGCCTGATCTACCAGCGCTTCATCCCCTGGCTGGGCAAGACCTTCTCCTTCCGCGCGCTGGAGATCGAACGCGACCTGCCGCGCTTCAACCGCTGGATGAACGATCCGGAAGTCGCCAAGGTGTGGTCGGAGGAAGGCGATCTCGACAAGCATCGCCACTACCTGGAAGAGCTGGCCGCGGACCCGCACATCCACGCCATGATCTGCTGCCTGGACGACGAGCCCTTCGGCTACTTCGAAGCCTACTGGGCCAAGGAAAACCGCATCTCGCCCTTCTGCGACGCGGACGACTACGACCGCGGCTGGCATGTGCTGATCGGCGAACCGGCGTGGCGTGGCAAGGCCTACGCCACCGCCTGGCTCACCTCCATCTCCCACTACCTCTTCCTCAGCGATCCGCGCACCCGCCGCATCGTAGGCGAGCCGCGCATCGACCATGTCCAGCAGATCCGCAATCTGGACCGTTCCGGCTACGCCAAGCTCAAGGAATTCGATTTCCCGCACAAACGCGCCCAACTGGTGGTGATGCTGCGGGAGCACTACTTCGCCGACACCCTGTGGTGGCCACGCGCCGAAACGGCCGCGCACGCCCCCCCTTCCGCCCCCCTCTCC
>Ga0209699_100113_pt1 | contig 96493 bp, 79 predicted proteins | sample SynthPrep_1_END__FD_187204 | JGI IMG/M metagenome (GOLD analysis project Ga0209699, IMG submission 187204) | Synthetic microbial communities from Ohio, USA - SynthPrep_1_END_DS7_MetaG (SPAdes) (version 2) | ecosystem: Engineered > Bioreactor > Aerobic > Activated sludge | place: USA: Ohio...
AGCTGCCCAAAGTGGCCCTGGTAGCCTGCATGCGCAAGCTGCTGACCATGCTCAACGCCATGGTCAGAACCAACTCCCCTTGGGACAAATCGCTTCATCGCACTTGACTTTGAAGACGGTTACTCAGTCCTTGAACATTCGCCAGCCGCTGACCATGGTGCTGATCAGGCTCTGGCGGCTCATGATGTCTTCGCGGATGGCGGCGTAGATGTGGACGATGATGAAGCACAGCGTCACCCACATGCCCAGCCGGTGCATGTTGTGCACCTGCAGGCTGTTGCCGCCCAGCACCCAGATCACCCAGCCGAACATCTGGTCCGCCCAGCTGCCGGCGCCCAGGCCTTCGCCGTAGAGGGCGAAGCCGGTGAGGATCATGTAGACCGCGCCGACGGTGAAGAACAGGAACATCATCAGCTGCGCCATCGGGTTGTGGCCGACGTACTTGTTCGGCTCCTTCACCAGGAACAGGTACCAGCGTAGTTCGTACAGCACTTCGCCCCACCAGTTACGGTTGAAGATGGGCAGGATGAAGATCTGCCGCGCATGGTGGTTGCCGACGATGGCCCAGTAGATGCGGCCGAGGAAGCCGATGGCGAAGATGTAGGCGGCGGCGAAGTGGAGGAAGCGTATCCAGCCCATGACGTACTGGGCGCTGGTGTCGCCGGCGATGGACGGCAGCGGCTTGCCGATGAAGTAGCCGGTGATGGCGAGCACGGTGATGGCCAGCGCATTCACCCAGTGCCACAGCCGCAGCGGCGCTTCATAGACGTATACCGCCTTGACCAGCCGGGCGTTGCGCTCGGCTTCGTGAGCGTCTTGTTGAGCAAGCATTTCAGTTACCTCCGCAGCAAGGAGAGAGGCTCGGGGACGTGAGGAACGCGGGGCGCGAAAAAGGGGCGAAGCCGGCTCGGGACACCGGCGGGAAATCCGATGTGAGTTGAGGGAGCCGGTGTTGCCCGCCGGCCGGTCCTGCATCCTTCATCGACTTCGCCCGCGAAAACGCGCGCCTCAGCGAACCTTGACCTGGGCCATCTCCTGCCCGTCCGGGCTCATCACATGGGTGGAGCACGCCAGGCAGGGATCGAAGGAGTGCAGCGTGCGCAGGATCTCCAGCGGCTCGTCCGCCTTGGCCACCGGGGTGTTCATCAGGCTGGCCTCGAAGGCGCCGATCTGGCCCTTGTGGTCGCGCGGGCTGCCGTTCCAGGTGGTGGGCACCACCGCCTGGTAGTTGTCGATCTTGCCGTCCTTGATCTTGATCCAGTGGCCGAGCGCGCCGCGCGGCGCTTCGGTGAAGCCCACGCCCTTGACCTCCTTCGGCCAGGTGCTCGGGTCCCACTTCTCCACGTTGGCGGTGGCGGTATCGCCGGCTTTGATGTTGGCGATGAGCTTGTTGTAGAAGTACAGCATCTTGTGCGCCGCCCAGGAGGCTTCCAGGCCGCGCGCCGCGGTGCGGCCCAGCGTGGAGAAGATCGCCGGCGGCGGCAGGCCGAGGTCCTTCAGCAGCTTGTCCACCGGCTCCTTGAACTCCGCCTTGCCCTGCACGTAGCCGATGACGTAGCGCGCCAGCGGGCCGACTTCCATGGCGTGGCCGCGCCAGCGCGGCGACTTGATCCAGGAGTACTTGCCTTCCTCGTCGAAGGACTCGACGCGGGTGCGGGTGCCCTTGGTGTTCTGGCCGAGCACGAAGTTGGGCTCGGTGACGCCGTCCCACGGGTGCAGGCCCTTGGTTTCGTCGGCGTACTTGTACCAGGAGTGGGAGACGAACTCCTGGATCTCTTCCGGATCGCGCAGGTCCACTTCGTGGATCTTGCTGAGGTCGCCGTTGATGATGGCGCCGCGCGGCAGCAGCAGGTTGCCGGCGGAGTAGTCGTTGGCGACGTCCGGGATGTCGCCGTAGGACAGCAGCGACATCGAGGAGATACCGCCGCCATAGGTCCAGTCCTTGTAGAAGGAGGCGATGGCGACGAGGTCGGGCAGATAGACCTGGTCCACGAACTCGATGGTGCGGTCGATGATGCTCTTGACCAGGTTCAGCCGCTCCATGTTGACCGCGCCCACGGCGCCGACGCCGTCGAGGTTGATCGCGCAGGGCATGCCGCCCACCAGCCAGTTCGGGTGCGGGTTCTTGCCGCCGAAAATGGTGTGGATCTTGACGATTTCCTTCTGGAAATCGAGCGCTTCCAGGTAGTGCGTCACCGCCATCAGGTTGGCTTCTGGCGGCAGTTTGTACGCCGGGTTGCCCCAGTAGCCGTTCATGAAGGGGCCGAGCTGGCCGGATTCGACGAACTTCTTCAGCCGGTTCTGGATGTCGCGGAAGTAGCCGGGCGAGGAGTTGGGCCAGCTGGAGATGCTCTGCGCCAGCTCGGAGGTCTTCTTCGGATCGGCCTTCAGCGCGGAAACCACGTCCACCCAGTCCAGCGCATGCAGGTGGTAGAAGTGCACCAGGTGGTCATGCACCTGCAGCGTGAGCTGCATCAGGTTGCGGATGGAGTTGGCGTTTTCCGGGATGTCGATGCCCAGTGCATCTTCCACCGCGCGGCAGGAGGTGAGGGCGTGGGTGCCGGTGCACACGCCGCAGATGCGCTCGGTGAAGGCCCAGGCATCGCGCGGGTCGCGGCCCTTGAGGATCACTTCCAGGCCGCGCCACATGGTGCCGGTGGATACCGCGTTGCGGATCACGTTGTTGCTGTCGAGGTTCACCTCGACGCGCATGTGGCCTTCGATGCGGGTGACCGGATCGACGACGACGCGCTTGCCGGTATTGTCGAGCTTGAAGCCCTGGGTTTCGTATACCGCCATGATCAGCGCTCCTCCTGGCCTTGCTTGATGTCGATGCCGCTCTTGGTGCGCGCGCGGGCGAGCGCGGTGACCGCGGCGTGGGCGGCAACCGCCGCGCCCACCACGCCGGCGGCGGTGGCGCCCACCTTGTCGGCGTTGGCTTCGATGCCGAACTGCTTGATGTCGGTGACGCGGTCGTAGAAGCTGCCCTTGTCCCAGAAGCCGTCTTCCGAGCAGCCGATGCAGCCGTGGCCGGACTGGATGGGGAAGGACACGCCCTCGTTCCAGCGCACGGTGGAGCAGGCGTTATAGGTGGTCGGGCCCTTGCAGCCCATCTTGTACAGGCAGTAGCCCTTGCGCGAACCCTCGTCGTCCCAGGCCTCGGCGAACTGGCCGGCGTCGAAGTGCGGGCGGCGGTAGCACTTGTCGTGGATGCGCTGGCCGTAGAACATCTTCGGCCGGCCCATGCGATCCAGTTCCGGCAGCTTCTCGAAGGTGAGCATGTAGGTGACCACCGCCGTCATCACCTCGGCGATCGGCGGGCAGCCGGGCACCTTGATGATGGGCTTGTCGGTGATGACCTTGTGCACCGGCGTGGCGCGCGTCGGGTTGGGCTTGGCCGCCTGCACGCAGCCCCAGGAGGCACAGGAGCCCCAGGAGATGATGGCCTTGCAGTCGGCGGCGGTCTCGCGCAGCTTCTCGATGAAGGGGCGGCCGCCCTGGATGGCGAACATGCCGTCCTCGTTCAGCGGCGGATTGCCTTCCACCGCGAGGATGTAGTTGCCCTTGTACTTGGTGCGGATCTCGTCGAGGATGGCCTCGGCCTGGTGGCCGGCGGCGGCCATCAGCGTGTCGTCGTAGTCCAGCGACAACATGGACAGCACCACATCCTTGGTCAGCGGGTGCGCCGAGCGGATGAAGGATTCGGAACAGCAGGTGCATTCCAGCCCGTGCAGCCACAGCACCGGCGTGCGCGGCTTGGTCTCCAGCGCATGGGCGATCTGCGGCGCCGCCGCCGAACCCAGGCCGAGCGAGGTGGCGGTGAGGCTGCAGAACTTGAGGAAGCTGCGCCGGGTGATGCCCTGGCGGCGCAGTACGTCGTAGAAGGTTTCGGTCATTGGAGTCGTCTCCCCTGTCGGCGTCCGCTGCGACAGGTGCGGCGGGCGTGGTGGGCGGAGAGATCACAAGTTCCGTGCCAAGTGAACACGGCGGCGCAAGCGACTGATATGTAAAAGGTTGTAGTAAGGCGCGCGGAGCGCTGGCTGGCAAGCAGCTTTCCAGTCGACACCTGCGCCGGAAACGAACAGACCAGCCCGTAGTGGCCGGCGAGGTGGCAGGGAGACGCATGGAAAATGAAGATGTCACGCCTGTGGCGGCCGCGCGAGCCGCGCTTCTGGCTGATGGTGGTGCTCAACCTGCTGGGCGCGGTGCTGACCTGGGTGCTGCGCAGCTATCCACTGCTGCCGGCGGTGGCGATGCTGCTGGCGGTTTTCGCGCTGGGCAACGCCTGGCTGGGGCTGCGCATCGCCTGGGAGCTGATGCGGGAGGAGGGCTGAGGACTGGCTGTTTTCGTGGGTGGAAGAACGATTGCCGGGGTGGATGGTCTTTGCCGCTGCGGCGGAGGGATTGGCGAGTTTGCTGCCCAGGAAATGGTGGGCGGATGAGTCACTCGTACTGGGGTTTTGAGGTGATTTATAACTCCCTCTCCCCTCGTGGGAGAGGTGAGAAGAACAGGCACATTGATCGGAAACGCAAGGAGCAAGCGATGAAGAAGAAGTTGAAGCCGCGCAACTCGCTGGTTGCGCTGGTGCTGCAGCGTGGTGGCGCGGGCCGGCATGAACGCACTTTCAAGGCCGGGCGCAGCCGGGACAAGGCGGCGTTGAAGGCGGAGTTGAAGGCCGGAGGGCGGGGCAAGGGCGGTGACTGGGGCGAGAGCCCGGAGCGCAGCGCAGAAGGGGTTGCCGGCAGCCTCTTCCGCGCTGCGCTCCGGTTCCAGGCCGGCTTCCCCGGGAAGGTCTGGCTCCCATACGGGCCGCTCCCGCGCGGGCCTTTTCAGTAGCGGAAGCGCGCCACCAACTGGCCCAGCCCGTCCGCCACGCCCTGTAGCTGGTGGGCGGAGTCGGCAGTGCTGTTCATCGCCGCGCTGGTCTCTTCCACCATCTGCGCAATGCTCTCCACCTGCTGGGCGATGGCGGTGCTGGCGGCGCTCTGCTCGCGGGTCGCCAGCGCCACCTCGCGGATGCGCTCCAGCGTGGCGGCAGCGCCGGCGCGTATCGCCCTGAGCGAGGCGGCGGCCTCGCCGGCCAGGGCCACGCCGCGCGCCACCTGCGGCAGGGCGGAGTCCATCGCCGTCACCGCCACGCCGGTCTCGCCCTGGATGGCGGCGATCATGTCGTCGATCTGCACGGTGGCGGCAGCGGTGCGTTCGGCCAGGCCGCGCACCTCGTCCGCCACCACTGCGAAGCCGCGGCCCTGTTCGCCCGCGCGGGCGGCCTCGATGGCGGCGTTGAGCGCCAGCAGGTTGGTCTGCGCGGCGATGTCCTTGATCACGCTGGCGATGGTGGAGATCTGGGCGGCGCGGGTTTCCAGCGAGCGGATGCGTTCGGCGGCGCCGGACACGCTGTCGGAGATGTGGCCGATTTCCTCGGCGGCGCGATTCACCGTCTGTTCCCCGGCCTCGGCGTCGCTCACCGCCTGCTGGGCGTTGCGCTGGGTGTCGTGGGCGTTTTCCGAAATGTGATTGACGCTCACCGTCATCTGCTCGACCGCCGCCGCCATCGCCGAGGTGGCGTCGGCCTGGCTGCGGGCGGCGCTGGCCACCTGCTCCGACGCCTGGGAGATGCGGGCGGCGTTGTCGGTGAGGCTGCGCGAGCTCTGGCCGACCTCGCCCACCATGTGGCGCAGGCCTTCCACCATGCGCTGAAAGGAGGCCAGCATGCTGCCTGGGACGGGGTGGCCGAGTTTGCCGCTCAGTTCGCCGCTGAGGTCGCCGCGGGCGGCGCTTTCCATGTGCTGCATCGCCACCGCCGGCTCGCCGCCAACCTGGCGGAGGATGGAGCGGGCGGTGCCGAAGCTGACGAGGCCTACCAGCGCCATCACCACCAGGCCGAGCAGCCCGTCCTGGCCGGCGCGCGCCAGCATTGCGCTGCGGATGTCGTCCACATAGATGCCGCTGCCGATGATCCAGCCCCAGGGGCGCAGGGTTTCGAAGTAGAGGATCTTGTCCACCGCGCCGCTCTGGCCGGGGCGGGTGAAGGCGGCGTCGATGTAGCCGGCGTCGCTGCGGCGGGCGGCGTCCACCAGATCCTGGATGGTGCGCCGGCCTTGGCCGTCCTTGATCTCGTCGCGCATGTCGCGGCCGTGCCATTGCGGATTCACCGCATGCATCACCGATACGCCGGCGTCGCTCCAGATGTAGAAGTACTCGGTGCGGCCATCCTCGCCGCCGAAGCGCATCTCGCGGATCGCATCCTTGGCGCGCGCCTGGGCTTCCTCGCGGCTGAGGGCGCCGCTGCGCTCCTGCGCCTCGTAATAGGTGGCGACGTGGGCCGCCGCCTGCACGACCATGCGCACTGCATCGCGCCGGCCTTCGGTGAGGTCGCGATGCACGCCGTACAGCGCAGCGCTCAGCACCGTCAGTAATCCGATCAGGGAGGCGCCAAGCAGGAGGGCGATCCTGGCCTTGAGTGTGAGAGAGGGCGACATGATGTTCCTCGGAAGCGCGGAGGGGGCGAAAGGGCGGCAATGCCATGCAGCTTACGGCAGTGCAGCGAAGGACTTTATAGGCATGTCGCCGAAAGGGTCAAAACGGGGCGCACCCCTGGGCGCGGTGCAGGCGGCCACAGGGCGGCAATGGCCGGAATGCGGCCTGTTCTGCCGGCGGGCCTCGGGTGAGGGCAGCCAGGGCCGCCGCCGTGGGGGGGCCGGTCAGCCCGGGGGCGCTGGCAGGGGCGCGGGCGCGTGCAGCACCTGCTCCGCATCCTCCCGCACCCGCGCGGCCAGTGCCTCGGCCAGGTCCAGCCGGCGCAGCAGCCAGGGGCTGAGGTCGCTCTCGAAGGGATCCGGCAGGGCCAGCGGCGCGGTGGCGGCGGGCGCAGGCAGCGCCGGGCTGGCGGGCTGGGCCGTGTCCAGCGCCTGTTCGATGCGCCCGGCGGTCTGCGCCAGTGGCGCCAGGATCTGCTCCGGCACGAAGCGGCCGCGGCGGCGCAGCAGGATGCCTTTCACCGCGGTGAGTTGGGCCAGCAGCTGGTAGCTGTTGCTCAGCATGCGGTCCAGCGGCAGCAGCGGTGGCTGCACCGCGCGCGGTTCGGAGAGGGCGCGCTGGGTGGCTTGCACCAGCGCGGAGAGGCTGTCATACACCTCGCGCCGCGCCAGCCGCCATTCCAGCTCCGGCTGGTTGTCCACCGCCTCCAGCTGGGTAAGGCCGAGGGCGACGCGGGCGTGGCGTTTCTGCGCCTTCAGCGTGCGCGCCACCAGCGCCGGGATCTGGGTGCGCTCCCAGGAAGGCAGTACATAGCTGAAGGCCCAGGCGATGCCGGCGCCTATCAGGGTGTCTGCCACCCGTTCCAGTACATCGAAGGTGGGGCTGACGCCGGCGTTCAGCATGTGCGCCTGCACCAGGCCGAGCACGGTGGCGGCTACCGCCGTCACCAGGTAGCGCTGGATGGCGAAGGCGTGGGCGATGGCCTGGGCCAGCATGGTCAGCAGCAGCATCGCCGCCAGCGGCAGGTGGGCGGCGAGCAGCGCGCCGGCCAGCACGCAGCCGACCAGCGTGCCGGCCACCCGGCTGTTGCGCCGCTCCAGCGTCTGCGCCAGGCTGCCGCGCAGCACCACCACGATGGTCAGCAGGATCCAGTAGTCGTGCGAGCCCCAGGGCAGCACCAGCGACAGCAGGTAGGCGCTGCCGATGGCGAGGGCGGCGCGGATGGCATGGCGCAGCGGTGGAGCGTCCCAGCGCCACAGTGCCAGCAGCGGCCGCCACGACCAGCTGGTGGGGCTGACGAACATCTGCCAGGCGGCGCGCACCACTTCCAGGTCCGGCTCGGCCTCGCCGCGGGCCAGGGCGATCAGCCGCAGGGTTTCCTCGTCGATGTTGCGCACCCGGCTGGCCAGCCCGCGCGCCAGCATCGCCGGCGAGCTGTCGCTGCCGTCGGCAGGAACGGCGTTTTCGTCCCAGTGCAGCGTGGCGAGCTGCTCACGGTGGCTGGGGAAGACCTCGGGCTTGCGCCCCAGCAGCAGCGCGTCCGCCAGCCGCTCCACCTCTTCCGCCAGCGCCTCCATGACCTCGCGCAGGGTGGAGAAGATGGGCGGATGGCCAGGCTGGGCACGCAGCATGTCGATGTCCAGCTCGCTGGCGAGCAGGTGGTCGCGCATCTCCAGCACCTGCATCAGCATGCCGGCCAGGCGCTGGCGCTGACGAGTGCGCGGCGACTCCAGCAGCAGGTCGCGCGCCATCTGCAGCTGGTCGGCCAGCGCCGCCTGCTGCTTGATCGACTGCCCGGCCAGCGGCGTGCGCTCGGCGGCGCCGTCCACCGCGGAAAACTGCTGTGCCTGGGTGCGCATCAGGCTGGCCAGTGCGAGCAGGGTGTCGGCCAGCATCTGGCTGCGATAACGGCTGTTGAGCAGGGCGTTGGCCAGCGTGGCGTAGACCAGGTACAGCGCCGCGCCCAGCGCAAAGTAGAGGCTGCTCACCAGAATGCCGCCGGTGGCGTGCGGGGGCACCGCCATCGAGAACACCATGGCGAACATCGCCGAAATGGCGATGGGCAGGCCGCGCTTGCCCCAGGCGGCGCCGAGGAAGGCGAGGAAGGTGGCCGGCACCAGCAGCAGGCCCAGCTGCAGTGGCGTGGCATGCAGCAGCTGGGTGCAGATGAACAGCGGCAGCCCGATCAGCGCCGCCGGCAGCAGGTGCCAGAACTTGCCGCGCTTCGGTGCCGCCTGGTCGGGCGGAATGCACACCATGACGCCCACCGAGGCGGAGGCGGCGGCGAAGGGGCCGACGAACAGGTGTATGGCACCCGAGATCAGCAGCAGGCCGAAGGCGGCGGAAAATCCGTTGGTGACGTAGTAGCTGGCGGCGATGCGTAGCGCGGCGCGGCTCCAGCGCGCGATGGGCAAGGGATGCATGAGGCGCTCTTGGGGCGTTCGGTGGCGCTAGCCTAACCGGTTCCGCTGCCGCGTGTGCGGCCGTCTCGTCATCGGGCGTGCCGCTCCGGGCCGGCTGGCGCTTGAGCCTCCGGCAGGTCCCGGCGGCGTTCCAGCGTCTGGAACACCTGGGCGAGCTTCCTGATGGCCGCCTCCATCTCAGCGGTGGCATAGGCGGCGAACCCCAGCAGAAAGCCCGCCTCGTGCCCGTCGGCGGCGTGCAGGGCGGTGAGGCCGAGGAGGTCTATCCCCGCGCGCCGGGCGGCGTCGATGGCCGCGCGCTCCGGGAGCTTATGCAGCAGCACGCAAGGCATCTGCATGCCGCCCACCGGCACCCTGGGTTCGACGAAGGTGGCCAGGTGGGTACGGACCAGCCGCGCCAGCGCATCCCGACGTTCGGCATAGATGGCGCGCATCGCGCGCACGTGGGCACCGAAATGGCCGCCCTCCATGAAGCGGGCCAGCGTCAGCTGCGGGATGGAGGCGCTGTGCCCGTCCAGCAGGGTGCGCGCCGCCGTCATCGGCGCCACGAGCTGCGGCGGCAGCACCATGTAGCCCAGCCTGAGGCCGGGGAACAGGGACTTGGTGAAGGTTCCGATGTAGAGGGTGCGCTCATGCGCGTCCAGCCCCTGCACGCAGGCCATCGGCTTGCCGGCGTAGTGGAACTCGCTGTCGTAGTCGTCTTCGATGATCCAGGCCTGGTGGCGTTGCGCCCACTCTATGGTGGAGAGGCGCCGCTCCAGAGCCAGTGTGGCCCCGGTGGGGAACTGGTGCGAGGGCGTGAGGAACACCGCCCGCGCGGCCTGCGTTGCCGCATGCAGCTGTTCCACCCGCATGCCCTGGCCATCCACCGGTACCGGCACGCACTCCAGCCCGGCCGCCTCGAAGGCCTTGCGCGCGCCGTGGTAGACCGGATCTTCGATGAAGATGCGGTCGCCGGCGTCCAGCAGCACGGTGGCGCACAAGGTCAGCGCCTGCTGGGTGCTCGTCAGCACCAGCACCCGGTCCGCCGTGGCGCGGGCTCCGCGCTCCAGATTCACATAGTCCGCAATCGCGCGCCGCAGCGCCTCCATGCCCTGCGGATGGCTGTGGGCGAGCGCCTTGCTGCCATGCTCCTTCAGCGCCTGCCGTTCCAGGCGCTCCCAGGTCTGCAGCGGAAAACCGCGGGTTTCCGGCACGCCGGGGGCGAAGGGGCGCGGCGCCAGGGATTCGCGCACGCCGCCGCCTTCGAAGATGGCGGCGCCGCGTCGGCTTAGGCGCGGGGCGGCGGCGGGCGCGACCTGGCTTTGCGACAGGCGGCGCCGCGGCAGGCGCTGCACCTGGTCCGAGACGAAGCTGCCGCTGCCGACACGGCGGGCGATGAATCCCTCCACATGCAGCTGGCTGTAGGCCGATTCGACGGTATCGCGCGATACGCCCAGGGACTTCGCCAGCGCGCGCGAGGCCGGCAGCGGCCTGCCGGCCTCCAGGGTGCCATCCAGGATCAGCTGGCGGATGGCGCGCTGGATGCGCGCATGCAGGGGCAGGGCCTGGTGCTTGGGATCACTGAGCCAGGCTTTGACGGATTCGAGCTGGGCATGCTTGAACAATTGGCCGGTATTCCATCGAGAAAATGGTGGGGCTTGGCCATCCATTTTAAGGCTATAAAAAGGCCTTCGAGCCGCACCGGACACATTCCGAAGGAGCCAGGCAGGCCATGTCCTCATCCGCACCCCGTTCCGCCTTCCAGCCCAGCGATTTCACTCATCCGGTGATCGCCGGGTTGATCTCGGTCATCGTCAACTACGGTGGCACTTTCATCCTGGTGTTCCAGGCCGCCAAGGTGGCGGGGCTCAGCCCCGAGCTGACCGCCTCCTGGGTGTGGTCCATCTCCATCGGCGTGGGCGTGACGGGCATCATCCTGAGCTGGGCTGCCCGCGCGCCCATCATCACCGCCTGGTCCACGCCGGCGGCGGCCTTCCTCGTCACCGCGCTGGAGACCACCTCCTACGCGGAAGCGGTGGGCGCTTACATGATCTCGGCGGCGGCCTTCGTGGTGCTGGGCTTGTCCGGCTGCTTCGAGCGCGTCATCCGCCTGATCCCCCCGGGCGTGGCGGCCGGGCTGCTGGCCGGCATCCTGCTCCAGTTCGGCGTCGGCGCCTTCGGCGGCATGAGCGGCGATCCGCTGCTGGTAGGCGTGCTGATCGTCGCCTACGTGACGCTCAAGCGGGTGGCCGCGCGTTATGCGGTGGTGGGCATCCTGGTGCTGGGGCTGGCCATGCTGCTGCTGCAGCAGCGGGTGGACCTGTCCGGGCTCGGCCTGGAGCTGGCCGCACCGGTATTCACGATGCCGGTGTTTTCGCTCAATGCCTTGCTGAGCGTAGCCTTGCCGCTGTTCCTCATCACCCTGACCGGCCAGTACATGCCCGGCATGCTGGTGCTGCGCAACGACGGCTTCAAGACCAGCGCCAACCCCATCGTGACCATTACCGGGCTGGGCTCGCTGCTGATGGCGCCCTTCGGTTCGCATGCCTTCAACATCGCCGCCATCACCGCCGCCATCTGCACCGGCCGCGAGGCCCACGAAGACCCCTCCAGGCGCTGGATCGCCGGTATTGCCGCAGGCGTGTTCTACGTGCTGGTGGGCGTGTTCGGCGTGACGCTGGCAGCGATCTTCATGGCTTTCCCGGCCACCTTCATCACCACGCTGGCGGGCCTGGCGCTGCTGGGCACAATAGGCGGCAGCCTCGCCAGCGCGCTGGCCGACGCCCGGACCCGCGAGGCGGCGCTGATCACCTTCCTGGCCGCCTCCGCCAACATCACCCTGCTGGGCATAGGCGGCGCGTTCTGGGGCCTGCTGATCGGGCTCGTCGCCCATGCGGTGCTCAACGGGCGCCTGCCGCGGCAGGCGCTGGCGGCGGGGGATGCCACCGTTTCCTTGCGCAGCCCGGCGCTCGGCAAAAGAGCTTGAGGACGCATGCCATGTACGACGCTTCCCTGACCCTGGCCGGCTTCGACCCGGAACTGGCGGCTGCCCTCCGGGATGAAGAACGCCGCCAGGAGGACCATATCGAGTTGATCGCCTCGGAGAACTACGCCAGCCCGCTGGTGATGGCGGTGCAGAACTCGGTGTTCACCAACAAGTACGCCGAGGGCTATCCCGGCAGGCGTTACTACAGTGGCTGCGAGCATGTGGATGTGGCCGAGCGCCTGGCCATCGCGCGGCTCAAGACGCTGTTCGATTGCGACTACGCCAACGTCCAGCCGCATGCCGGCGCCCAGGCCAACGCCGCGGTCTTTCTGGCGCTGACCACGCCCGGCGATACCGTGATGGGCATGAACCTGGCGCAGGGCGGCCACCTGACCCACGGCAGCCCGTCCAACTTCTCCGGCCGGCACTACCGCATCGTGCCTTACGGGCTGGACCCGGATACCGGACTGATCGACTACGACGAGATGGAGCGGATCGCGCTGGCGAGCCGGCCGAGGATGTTGATCGGCGGCTTCTCCGCCTACTCCCGCCACAAGGACTGGGCCCGCATGCGCGCCATCGCCGACAAGGTGGGCGCCCTCTTCTGGGTGGACATGGCGCATGTCGCCGGGCTGGTGGCGGCGGGCGAATACCCGGATCCCCTGCCCCACGCCCATGTGGTGACCAGCACCACCCACAAGACCCTGCGCGGCCCGCGCGGCGGCATCATCCTCGCCAAGGGGCAGGACGACGCCTTCCACCGCAAGCTGGACGCCGCGGTGTTCCCCGGCATCCAGGGCGGGCCGCTGATGCATCTCGTCGCCGCCAAGGCGCTTGCCTTCAAGGAGGCCCTGCAGCCGGAGTTCAAGGCCTACCAGCGCCAGGTGGTGGCCAACGCCAGGGCGATGGCGGCGGTCATCCAGCGGCGGGGTTACCGCATCGTTTCCGGCGGCACCGATAACCACCTGATGCTGATCGACCTCTCCGCCCGGCCATACACCGGCAAGGAGGCGGATGCCGCCCTGCGGGAGGCCTACATCACTGCGAACAAGAACTCGGTGCCCAATGATCCGCGCTCGCCCTTCGTCACCTCGGGGCTGCGCATCGGCACTCCGGCCGTGACCACGCGCGGCTTCGGGGCGGACGACTGCGAGCGGCTCGCCGGCTGGCTGTGCGACGTGCTGGACAGCCTGGAGGCCGGTGGCGATGCGCTGCGGCTCGTGCGCGACCGGGTGCGGGAACAGGTGGCCGGGTTGTGCTGCCGCCATCCGGTGTATCGCCCGTCCTGACGCAGAGCTCAGTCCGGCCGCGGCCAGGGCCGCCGGAAAGGCTCTGCCCCGAGCGGGCGGGTCTTTCGCAGCCCTCCATTGAAAACGATTGCGTATCAAGCCGCTGGCCGAACGCCAGGCCGGGTGCATTCTTGTCCGCCCGCGCCGGTGTCCGCTGTCCGCTTCGCTAGCCGAGGACCCGCGGCCTCAATTCCTCCTCGCACCACTGTCTGAAATGGGTGGGGGTACTGTTTCCGGGCGTGCGCGATACGCCATTGTCGAGACCCTCGTTCTTGGCCCTCGCCATGTCGGTCATGCCCTGGGCCATGGCGTCCGACATGCCACGCTGGACGAAGCCGGCTTTGTAGGCTTCGAGCGTGATCTGCCCATAGCGCACGGGTTTGCCGAGGACCTCCGACATGATGCGCGCCATGTCGTTGAAGGACAGATCCTCCGGGCCGAGTACGGGCAGCTCTCCGCTGCCGTCCCAGGAAGGGTCTAGCAGTAGTCCGGCAGCGACGGATGCGATGTCGCGGCTGGCGACTGCCGGCAGCTTGCGGTCGCCGTCGATCGGCAGGAAGAACATGCCCTGGTCGCGGATCAGGGCGGCCTGCCGGGCGATGTTGTCCATGAACGAAGGCATGGCCAGTGCGCGGAAAGCCACGCCTGTTTCCGCGATCAGATCGTCCATCGCCAGCGAGGAGGTGACATGCCCGGCATTCGCCGCCATCGGCGTGCCGCGGCCCAGCGCGGTGATGCCGACCACGCGGCGTACCCCGTGCCGCGTGATCGCCTCGCAGGCCGGCCGGGTGAACTCCACATAGGCGGCCCTGACGCTCTTGGCGCCAGGCTCGGGCGGACAAAGCCAGAACACGCTGTCGGCACCCTCGAAGGCCCGGTCGACGACGCTAGCGTCGCCATGCGAGCCCTGCACGACTTCCACCCGTGCTCGCACTTGTGCGGCCAGGTTCGCGGGATCGCGCGCGATCACGCGAACCTTTGCGCCGCCGGCCAGCAGGTTCGTCATCACCTGCGCGCCGATGTTGCCCGTGGGCGCGGTCACCACGATCCGGGCGCCGGCCGGTGGCGTTGCCGCATGCGCAAGCCCTGCCACGCCCAGGCCCAGGCTTCCGGCCATGCCGGCGCCGGTACCCAGCGCAAGGCTGCCGAGGAAGCGGCGGCGCCATCCATCGGGGGCACCCCGGGTATCCGCGTCATGCTCGTTGCAGCGCATGTCCTTGCTGTCCACATTCCATCTCCTGGTTAGCCGGCCGGTTTCAGGCCGTCGACGAAGGATAGGGAGGCATGCCTGTACGAACTATGCTGATCAGTCCGCAATACTTCGTCGATCGTCCAGAAAAGCGATACTTCAAGGCCGAGGTGACCGAGTTCCACCCGGCGCCCGCTGGCCCGGCGACGCTGGCGCCGTCGCTAGCCTCGATCGCCGGCATCCGCATCCCGCCGGGGCCGCCGGTTGTCCGCTCGGTGCGATAGAGTCGGGTTGCCTTTGCAATCGCCCACAAGAGGCCATGGACCCGCTCTCAGACGTGCTCTCGCTGCTGAAACCGCGCAGCTACGTTTCCGCCGGCGTGGATGCCGGTCGGAACTGGTCGATCCAGTTCCCGGATCAGGACAAGCTCATCAAGTGTTATGCCGTGGTGTCCGGCGAATGCTGGCTGGCGGTCGATGGGATTCCCGGCGCCGCGCATCTGGAGAAGGGCGATTGCTTCGTGTTGCCGAGCGGCCGCCCGTTCCGGCTGGCAAGCGACATGGCGCTGCCCCCCGAGCCTTCCCGCAATTACTTTCCACCCCCACGCCCCGGTGGCGTCGTCACGATCAATGGCGGGGGCAGCTGTCTGCTCGTCGGCAGCCGGTTCGGCGTCAGCGGCGGCCATGCCGACATGCTGATGGGCCTGTTGCCGGCCATCGTGCACATCCGCAACGCGACGGAACAGGCGGCGATGCGCTGGGCGGTGGAGCGGATGATGCAGGAGCTGCGCGACGCCGAACCCGGCGGTTTCCTGATCGCCCAGCATCTTGCCCACATGATGCTGGTCCAGGCGCTCAGGCTGCATGTGAAAGAAGGGGGAATGAACGGCTCCGGATGGCTCTTTGGGGTCGCGGACAAGCAGCTGGGGCCCGCCATCGGCGCGGTCCATGCCGATCCGGCCTATCGCTGGACCCTGCAGGCGCTGGCCGAGCGCGCCTGCATGTCGCGCTCGGCGTTCGCCGAGAAATTCAGGGAGACGGTGGGAAGCTCGCCCATGGAGTACGTGAGGCGCTGGCGCATGCTGCTGGCGGGACACAGGCTGGAGAACAGCCACGATTCCGTTTCCGCCATTGCGCTGTCTCTCGGTTACGAATCGGAAAGCGCGTTCAGCATGGCGTTCAAGCGGGTCATGGGCGTGTCGCCACGGCAGTATGGCCGGCATCCGAGACCGGCTCCGAACGGCCGGGCCTCCGGTCTCGATGGCGCAAGCCAAGGTTCACCGGATGCTCTCGGTGGTCAGGAATAGTGCCGGGCCCGCAAGCCGGGCGGGATGGCTAGTCCCTATGTCATCTGACTTGATGCGGCCTGCCTCCCCGTAGGGGCCGAGATCCTCACTAGGGTTTTCTCAAGGCTCGGTCCCGCCGATTCTCCTTGACGGTTTGTTTGGTACCTATCAAAAATTGTAAGGTACCAAGCGACTTGAGGGGCTTCTATGGTGACCAATGGGCAGATGGAACCGGGGCGTGACGCGGTGGGGCTCTGGACGAAGCGGTGTTACTTCGCGGGCCGTGCCGTCATGGATTCGGCACTACGCCCTTTCGATCTCGGCTCCACCCAGTGGTATGTGCTGTACCAGCTGGCTCACGAGGGCCCGACCAGGCAGCGCGATCTGGTGGAGATGCTCCAGATCGAACGGGCGACGATGAGCGGGATCGTGGCAACGCTCCTACGCAAGGGCCTGGTGGACCAGGTGCCGGACCGAACCGATCAGCGTCAGAAACTCCTCCAATTAACGGCAGGGGGGACGAAGCTGTGGGGCGAACTGCCCGATCTCACCTTCATTCGCGAGGCGGCATTCGATGGCATTGACGCGGCCGACATCGCTACCGCCATCCGGGTGCTCCAGACAGCAACCGGGCGGCTTGAAAATCTTCTGCAGAGAGCTGCGGGCGTATGACGATCTTGATCACAGGCGCAAGCGGTCTTGTGGGTGCGCGGCTTCTGCCCCGCCTTGCTGAAACTGGCAGGGATTGCCGGGCGCTCATGCGCGCCGGGAAGGCCGCGCCCGCCGGGGTTGCTGCGGTGGAGGGTGATCTGCTTGAGCCTGCATCCCTGGTTCGGGCGGTTCAAGGCGTCTCGGCGATCATCCACCTCGCGGCGGTGTTCCGCAGCCCGGATACGGACATGATCTGGAAGAGCAATCTCGATGGAACACGCAACCTGGTCGCTGCAGCGAAGGGATATGCGCCAGAGGCGCGTTTCATCATGGCGAGCACCACCAATGTGTATGACATGGACAGTCCGCGCCCCGGTCGTGAGGATGATGCCACCGACCCGAAGCACGCTTACCCGGCCAGCAAGATCGCGGCCGAAAAGGAACTGCGTGAAAGCGGGCTGAACTGGTCGATCCTGCGCTTCGGCTTCGTTTACGGCGACCAGGACGGACATCTGGAGGAACTCCCCGGACTCGCGGCCCGTGCCAAATTCCATCCCGCGAAAACAATGAGCATGATTCATCATCGCGACATTGCCGTCGCCATGGAACTCGCCCTATCCGGTGCGATGGACAGGCACATCGTCAACATTACCGACGACGCGCCGACCTCACTTTACGAACTGGCCGAACTGGTCGGCGAAACGATGGAGCCTGCGTCCGAGCCGCTGGGAAATCCCTGGCATCTTCGTGTCAGCGGAGCGTTGGCTCGTCGCCTTGGCTTCCAGCCCAGCGTAAGAACCGTCTATCAGGCTGCCGAGGAAAACCTACTGTGAACCCTCCCGGTGCCGGACGCCGGCCTTGCAACCGGGCTCCGCAGCGGAAAAGGGAAGCCATAACTGCCAGCCCCTCCTTCGACCCGGATGCGATCCTGGCGCACGGTTAAAGCCCGGATTTCAGGCTATCGAAGGCCTCCCGCAGGAACTTGGCCGCCGGTTTTCGCTGGCCGGTCTGTTCCCGCCAGGCCTGAAGCGCGATTCTCATTACGCCGATGGACACCATGGCGACCATCCGCAGCGCCCCGCGGCGCTCGGGCTGCCGCCAGACTTCGCACAATGCGCTGAAGAGCATCCGCTCCTGTTCCGCGTAGTAAGCCTGCTTGCGGGCAAGCAGCGATTCACTCGACAGCATGAGATTGTCGATGGCGGTCATCTGCTCGGTCGTATTGCTGGCGATGTGTTTCACCATGACGTCGCGGACGGCATCCAGTGGCGGTACGTCGGGCGATGTCTTCAACAGATCGGCGATCAGACTGGCCGAACCGCTTTCCATCCAGAACACCATGACGTCGTCTTTCGACTTGAAGTACGAGAAAAAGCCACGGCGAGAGATACCTGCCGCCGCTGCGATCTCGTCCAGCGTCGTGCCGTCGTACCCCTTGGCGAGGAACAGGCGCAGGCCAACCTCGGCGATGCGCTGCCGGGTCTCGCGGCGCTTGCGTTCGCGCAAGCCTTCTTTCGGTGCAATGCCCGCGGGGGGATGGATTTCCAGCATTCCTGAATGGTTCGTTGCGCAATTGCACTGAATGCACCGAGTGCGGCAAAGGCGAAACTAAGTGCATTTAATCATGCACCTAGATTACCTTCCTTTCTTCCGCGCGGCAAAGCGCAAGGCTTCGCCCGGAGACGCTTCCCGGCGCCTTGGCTGGGTGTTTGTCGCCCGGGGCAGCCAGGCGCCCACCCTCTCCGGCAGCGCCATCGGGCCGATGGTCCCGGTCTGCGTCGGTGGCGTGAGGAGAGCTTGCCGCGGGAAGAGCGGAGCTGTCCCGCCCCCGCGCCATCGGCATTGGCGTGGGCTGCGGAGGCGGGGGCGCCACCCGGTGTGGAGCGGGGCGCTCCTGCCAGCGGCTACTGGCCGCGCTCAGGTGGGGAGGAGTTCCCCGCAGCGGCCGGCAAGCGGATCTCGACGCCGAATCCGCGGCCGTCGAGCCCGGTGCCGCAGCGCAGCTGTCCGCCGTGCGAGGCGACCACCCGTTCGACCAGCGACAGGCCCATGCCGATGCCTTGCGCGCGATGGCCGTTGCCTGCGCGGTAGAAACGTTCGAAAACCCGCTCGTTCTCGCCGTCCGGAATGCCTGGACCATCGTCGGCAACCATCAGGGTCGCCATACGCGCCTTGCCCTCGCTCTCGAGCCGGGTCGCCAGCCGCACGCGTGTGCCTCGGCGGCCGTGGCGCAGCGCGTTGTCGAGCAGGTTGCGAACCAGGATCCCAAGGTCGTCGATGTCGCCGTGCACGGGCGCTTGCTCCGCCTCGACTTCGATCGACTGGCCTCCGCGCAGGGCGATCAGTTCGAACTCGTCCGCCACCATCCCGACGACCAGCGCCAGATCGATGTCCTCGGCGCGCGTGGCGGCGCCGCCGGCATCCACCCGGGCGGCGTCGAGTAGTTGCTGTGCCAGCCGCGAGGTGCGTTCTATTCCGGCGATGAGGTGGTCGAGCGCTTCGCGCGCTTCGTCGCGGTCGCCAGCGTGCTGCAGCACCTGCGCTTGAGCCAGCAGGGCGGCCAGGGGGGTGCGCAGCTCATGTGCAGCCTCGCCGAGGAACTCGCGCTCGTGCTGGAGCGTTTGTGCCAGCCGCGCCATCAAGTGGTTGAACGCGCGCACCAGCGGGGTGAACTCGTCGGGCAGCCCGCGTTCCGGCAGGGGCGCAAGGTCGAGCGGCGCGCGCCTTGCGAGCGACTCGCTGACCCGCAGCACCGGTCGCAGCGACCAGTGGATCACCGCCCAGATCGCGATGCCTATGCCGAACAGCAGGGACACCGCGGTCAGGAGGCTGGCGTTGAACCAGCGCTTCAACTCCGCCCGCATGGCCGCCTCCGGCACCCCGACCTGCACCTGCACCCGGTGCTGCGTGTCGCTGATCGCGAACACGCGCCAAGGCACGCCGGCGATGGTCGTCGCGGTGAAACCGTCGGCGAAATCCGGCGCCATCGCATGCTCCGGCGCCGGCCGCGACGACACCAGTCGGCGGTGGGTGCCATGCTCCCAGACCTGGAAGCCGAGGGCGGAGAACTTGCCGCTGACAGGAATCGTCTCGCCGTCCAGCACGAACTGCCGCTGCTGGCCCGCCGTCGCAATGTCGGAAGGCAGCGACAGCAGCAACTGTTCGGCGATGCTGCGCACCATGGCGTTGGCCTCGCCGTCCTGCCGCGCCATCATGTCGATGTACTGGAGCGCGAACCAGCTGCCCCAGGCGGCGAGCAGTACCGCCGCCAGCGCGAGCAGCAGCCGCGTGCGCAGCGCGCGCATTCAGTCTTCATCCCCGGCGCGGTAACCATAGCCGAGCTCGGTCACGATGATGTCGTCGCCGAGCTTGCGCCTTAGTTGGTGCACGTAGACCGCGACGGTGTTGCTGCCGATTTCTGTGTCGCTGCCATACAGGCGGTCCTGCAACTGGTCGCGATTGAGCACCCGGCGGCGAGACTGGAACAGCGACAGCAGCAGGCGGAACTCGATCGCGCTCAGCGCGATCCGCTGGCCGCCGCGGGTCACTGTCCGCGCGGCGGGGTCGATCTCGATGTCGCGCCAGCGCAGCACCGGTGTCACCGCTCCACGGCTGCGGCGCAGCACCGCGCGCAGGCGCGCCAGCATCTCGTCGCGCTGGAATGGCTTGACGATGTAGTCGTCCGCGCCGGCGTCGAGGCCGCGGACGCGATCGCTCAGTTGGTCGCGCGCGGTGATGATCAGGACCGGCGTCGGATCGTAATGACCGCGCATCGCCGTCAGCACCTCCAGTCCGGAGCCGCCGGGCAGGCCGAGGTCGAGCAGGACTGCGACGAAGGCGTGATCGACCAGCGCCAGTCGCGCGGATCCCGCGTCCTCGCAATGAGCGACGCGCCACCCCTCCTGGCCGAGCGCGGCGGTCAGCGCCTGGCCGAGCATGTGGTCGTCTTCGACGAGAAGGATCGCATCCATGGCAGGGCGCGTTGTGGAAATGGGGATCGGCAATCGTGCATCGCCGGCATTAATACCGGATTAAGTCCTGCGCTCCAAACAGCTCCAGACGGGGCGGCCGCGCCGCGTCGATCGACTTAAACCCAATTTAATCGCGCCGGAAAACACTGCATCACCCGCAACAACTCTTCAGGCGCGCTGCCATGCCCCCAATGCTTTTCTCCCTTCCCGCTCCCCGCGAGGCCCGGAACGCGATCAGCCGGACGGTTTCCGGCACGCCTCTCCGGCGAGGCCATCCGGCGTTCATTGCTGAAAAAGGGTCGCCCCGGCCGCGCTCCCAGTGGCGAGCCTCCCTCGCCGTCGTGGGCACGCTGTTGCTTTCCGCGTGCGCTGGCGGCGCTTCGGTGGTAGGGGGGCAGCCCAAGCCAGACTGGGCCTTGGCCGACATGCCTGCCCAGCAGGGGCGCATCTTCCTGATTACCGGCGGGACGAGCGGCATCGGCTACGAGAGCGCCAAGGCGCTGGCGGCCGCAGGCGCGCAGGTGGTCATCGCGGCGCGCAATCCGGAGCGAGGGCAGGAGGCGATCGCGAGCATCCGGCAGGAAACACCCGGTGCGCGTGTGCAGTTCGAAGCGCTGGACCTGGCCGATCTCGCCTCGGTCCGGGCGCTGGCCGAGCGGCTCAAGGCCACGCTGCCCCGCCTGGATGGCCTGATCAACAACGCGGCCATCATGCAGCCGCCGCAGCGAGGCAGTTCGGCCCAAGGGTTCGAGACGCAGTTCGCCATCAATTACTTGGGGCACTTCGTCCTGACGGCGGAAGTGCTGCCCTTGTTACGGCAGGCCGATGCGCCACGCGTGGTCACGCTGTCCAGTATCGGCGCGCACCGGGGTGCGATCCACTTCGAGGATCTGCAGTTTGAACGGGCTTGGGATGCGGAGGCTGCCTACCAGCAGTCGAAGCTGGCGTGCCTGATGTTCGCTTTCGAGCTGCAGCGGCGCAGCGATGCGGCTGGCTGGGGCCTGAAAAGCATCGCGTCTCATCCGGGGCTTTCGCGGACCAATCTGCTGCCGTCGCAAGGCCGAAGCACGCCGCTGTGGCGCTTTTTCCAGACGGCTGCACAAGGCGCGGTGCCGACGTTGTATGCCGCCACCGCGCAGGAGGCCGTGGGGGGCGCCTACTACGGGCCCACCGGTCTTCTGGAAGCGCGAGGCGCGCTCGGTCTTGCCAGCGTGCCCCTTGCCGCGACGGATGGCGGGGTGGCTGCCCGGCTGTGGAGCGTCAGCGAGGAGCTCAGCGCGACCCGCTTCCCGTCGCGCCGCGCGGAATGAACATCAACGCGCGTTCTTACGACCTCCTCCGAGCCAGGGCCTTCTTCCCATGAGTCAAGCCACTACCGCGGCGCCGCGCCTGATGCGGGCCTTGTTCAACCTCCGCCGCGAGGAGGTCGGGCCGGTCCTAATCGCGGCGCTGTTCTTCTTCCTGGTGCTGACCGCCCTGATGCTGCTGAGGCCGGCGCGAGACGCGCTGGGCATGGAGCGCGGGATCGAGAACATCCGCTGGCTGTTCATCGGCACGGCGGTCGTGACGCTGGCGGTGAATCCGCTGTTCGGGTGGCTGGTCAGCCGCTTCAAGCGACTGCAGTTCATCGCCGCGACATACGGCTTCTTCGTGCTCAGCCTGGTGGGCTTCTGGGCGCTGCTGATGTTCACGCCTGGCGCGGTCGGCCGGGGCAGCGGCCAGGTGTTCTACGTCTGGTTCAGCGTGTTCAACCTGTTCGCGACCATGGTGTTCTGGGCGCTGCTGGCTGATCGCTTCACCAGTGACCAGGGCAAGCGCTTCTTCGCCCTGATCTCGATAGGCGGCACGCTGGGCGCGATCTTTGGGCCCTGGCTCACCTCGCGACTCGCGCAACCACTGGGCACGCCGAGTCTGCTGCTGGTTGCCGGCGGCTTCTTGCTGCTGGCCGTGGCCGCTGCCTGGCTGCTCGTGCGCACCGCACCCGATCGGGCCGGCCCGGGAGCATCCACCACCGCGGCCGGGCTCGCGGGTGAGGCCGAGCGCATCGGCGGCAGCGCCTGGGCAGGCCTGCGCGCGGTGTTCCGCTCGCGCTACCTGACCGCCATCGCCGGCTACATCCTGTTGATGACGGTGCTGGCAACCTTCATCTACTTCACCCGCCTGCAGATGGTGGCGGCGGTGGCGGGCAGCACGGATGCGCGTGCGGCGATCCTGGGCAACATCGACATGTGGACCCAGCTCGCGGTGCTGCTCCTGCAACTCACCCTGACCGGAAAGATCATCCAGCGCTTCGGCCTCGGCGTGGCATTGGCGATCCTGCCGGTGGCCACCGCGCTCGGCTTCATCGGGCTGGCGATCTACGGCTCCTTCGTGGTGCTCATCCTGCTCGAGGCCACCACCCGTGCGCTGCAGCGAGGACTCACCCGGCCGGCGCGGGAAGCGCTGTTCACCGTGGTCAGCCGTGAGGAGAAATACAAGGCCAAGGCCTTCGTCGACACCTTCATGTACCGCACTGGCGATGTCATCGGGGCACAGACCGAAGGCGCGCTCGGACGGCTGGGGCTGGCCTTGGGCGGGCTGGTCGGCGTGGTCGTACCGCTGGCGCTGGCATGGGCCGCGCTCGGCCTTTGGCTCGGGCGGGCGCACGCGCGGCGGGTGACGCCAGCGCAGGCGACGCCATGCCCCCCGGAGGTGATGGGTGAACTCCCCGGACCATCGGCGACCCAGGACGCCACTTCCCGCGCATGAGCAGCCTGGCCAGTTCGCGCCGATCAACACATGACAATGAGGATGCGCAGTGAACATAGCCATACGCACAATCAGCAGCCTGGCACGCGTTGCCACGGCAAGGGCCAGGGAGATTGATCGCGCCCGCCCCCGTCGGCGAGGGCCGGGACGCCTGGCCGCGCCCGCCGGCGGGTCAATGCCAGAAGGGTATTTCGCCAAGCTCGTGGCGGCGCTGGCTGCCCCGGTGCTCCTGACCGCTTGCGCCCATATCCCGGAGAGCACGCTGGCCGAAGCGGAGTTCGGAACCCTGTCTTGCGCTCAAGTCGCGGAGCAGAAGGAGCAGGCAAACGCGACCAAAGCGCTGGCGGATCACGCCAAGGGCGAGGCATGGCATGTCGTCGTTCCCCTCATCGTGGCGGCTCGCTATGGCCATGCCGCTTCTGCTGCCAGTGATGCCGAAAGGCGATTGGCGCTTCTCTCGGAGCAGGCTAGCCGGCTGGGCTGCGACGTTCAGCCTCCACCCTCGGGCGGGCTCAGGCTTCCGGGAATGGAGCCCTCGACGACATTGGCAGGCGCCGGGAATGAGCAGGCGCTTCCGATCCTCGCTGCACATATTCAAGCAAGCACGGGAGCCGAAAGATGATGAACGAACAGCAAATGGGAAACAGGCGGGCCGCCCGCGCCGGGTGGCGCAACCGCCTGGCCGCCTTCGGCGCGCTGCTGGGCTGCGCCTTTGCCGTGGGCGGGGCGTTGGCGCAGGGCGCGCCGAAACCCGACTGGAGCCTGGCGGACATGCCTTCCCAGGAGGGGCGCGTCTTCCTGGTCACCGGTGGAACCAGCGGCATGGGCTTCGAGGATGCGAAGGCCCTGGCCGCCGCTGGCGCCCGGGTTGTCATCGCCGCGCGCAACCCGCAACGGGGGCAGGAGGCGATCGACCGGATCGGGCAGGAAGTGCCCGGTGCCAAGGTGCAGTTCGAGCACGTCGATCTGGCCGATCTGTCCTCGGTCCGCGCGCTGAGCCAGCGCCTCAGCGGCACGCTGCCCCGGCTCGACGGCTTGATCAACAACGCCGCGATCATGGCGACGCCGGCGCGCGGCACTTCCGCCGACGGCTTCGAGATGCAGTTCGCCACCAACTATCTCGGCCATTTCGTCCTGACGGCCGAGTTGCTACCACTGCTGCGCAAGAGCGACTCACCCCGGGTGGTGACGCTGTCGAGCGTTGCCGCCCTCCGCGGCCGGATCAACTTCGGCGATCTTCAATTCGACCAGGCCTATGAGCCCTATGCCGTCTACGCCCAGTCGAAGCTGGCGTGCCTGATGTTCGCCCTTGAACTGCAGCGGCGCAGCGATGGCGCAGGCTGGGGCATCCAGAGCCTGGCCGCCCACCCCGGCATCGCGGTGACCGAACTGGTTGCGCGCGGCCCGGGCCTGGACAGCGAACAGGGGCGCCAATGGTCCGCCATGCGCCCGAACCTGCAGACGGCCGCCCAAGGCGCCATCCCCACCTTGTATGCCGCCACCGCGGCTGACGCGCGGGGCGGGAGCTACTACGGTCCGAGCGGCCCGAACGAGGTCGCCGGGCCGCTCGGCCTGGCAAGCGTTCCCCCGCTGGCCAGCGATGCCGCGGCCGCTGCACGCCTGTGGGCGATCACTGAAGAGCTCACGGGTACGCGTTTCCCCGCGCCCGGCCGCTGATCGGATCGCCGTCCATCCCCTGTCCGCTTTTTGGGCATCGAGGCGGCCAGGAACTCCTCATGAGTCGAACCCGCATGGCAAACGTGTACCGCCCGCGCCTGTGGGTGCGGGTGTTCAACATCCGTCGTGGCGAGATCGCACCGGTGCTGGTTGCGGCACTGTTCTTCTTCTCCGTGTTGACCGCGCTGATGTTGCTGCGGCCCGCGCGGGATGCGCTGGGGCTGGAGCGCGGAATCGAGAGCGTGCGCGGCCTGATCGTTGTGACGGCGGCGGCAACGCTGGCGGTGAATCCGCTGTTCGGATGGCTGGTCAGCCGCTTGCGGCGGCCGCAGTTCATCGGCGCGACATATGGCTCCCTGGTACTGAGCCTGGCGGGCTTCTGGGGGCTGATGAGATACGCACCCGGCGTGGTGAGCCAGGCCAGCAGCCAGGTGTTCTACATCTGGTTCAACGTGTTCAACCTGTTCGCCACGATGGTGTTCTGGGCGTTGCTGGTCGAGCGCTTCACCAGCGACCAGGGCAAGCGCTTCTTCGGCCTGATCTCGATCGGCGGCACGGCCGGCGCCATCTTCGGCCCCTGGCTTGCGTCGGAACTGGCCGAATCGCTGGGCACGGCCAGCCTGCTGCTGGTCGCCGGCGGTTTCCTGTTGCTGGGCATGTTGTTGGCATGGTCGCTGCTATGGCTCACGCCCGGCTGCGGAACAAGCCCTGGCGCAGCCGCGTCGCCGCGTACGGATGAGACGGGGCGCATCGGCGGCAGCGCCTGGGCTGGCATTCACGCGGTGTTCCGCTCCGCCTACCTGGGCGGCGTCGCGGCTTATGTGATGCTGACGGCGGTGATGGTCACCTTCGTCTACTTCACCCGCCTGCAGATGGTGGCCGGGATCGGCGACGGGGTCGACGCGCGGGCAGCCCTGCTGGGAAGGATAGACATGTGGACGCATGTCGCGGTGCTGATGCTGCAGCTCACCCTGGCCGGACGGGTCATCACGCGCTTCGGCCTGGGCGTCACGCTGGCGATCCTGCCGGCTGCGACTGCGCTGGGCTTCATCGGGCTCGCCATCTACGGCTCCTTCGCCGTGCTGGTGCTGCTGGAGGCCCTCACCCGTGCGGTACAGCGCGCCATCACCCAGCCGGCACGCGAGACGCTGTTCACCGTGGCCGACCGCGAGGACAAGTACAAGGCCAAGGCCTTCATCGACACCTTCGTCTACCGCTCGGGTGACGTTGCCGGCGCGCAGGCCGAGGGTGCGCTGGGGCGGCTCGGGCTGGCGATGGGAGGTCTCGCCAGCGTGGTCCTGCCGCTGGCCTTGGTCTGGATGGTGCTCGCCTTGTGGCTGGGGCGTGCGCAGTCCCGGCGGCCGATGTCGCGGGCCGCGCGCTTACCCCATCCGGCTGATACCAGTCGCGCCGTCCGGCGCTCGGGTGGCTCGCAGGCGCGCGACGCGCCGGCGGCCGTCGAGCCGCATGACGGAGATCCGCCGCAGGCTCACCAGCCCGCTGCAAGGCATGAGCCGCGTGGCACCGGGCTGGGGGCGCGGGCACATGGATCGATGCCTTGACCGCGGCGGGCTCAAGCCAGCCGCTGCGGCGGGTAGCCCACGCCTGCGGGATTGTTCCCCGCAAGCGGTTGTTTGTTGACGGACTGAAAATGGTGCATCATGATTTGCACTTGGTGCAAAAAATATTGCGCCTAATGCGAGATTTTATCTCGGGCCGGAGCCCTACCATGACCCACTGGACAGCAGCCGACATCCCCTCTCAACGTGGCCGTACCGCGGTCGTCACCGGCACTGGCGGCCTTGGATTCGAAGATGCACTGGCGCTGGCCCGTGCCGGAGCCAGGGTCATCATCGCCGGTCGAAGTCCGTCCAGAGGCGCGATCGCAGTCAATCAGATCCGTCAATGCGCCCCCGGCGCGAAAGTGGACTTCGAGGCGCTGGATCTGGCGAGGCTGGATTCGATTACGGCTTTCGGCAAGCGGCTGCGCGCCTCTGTGGATGGTCTTGATCTGCTGATCAACAACGCGGGTGTGATGACGCCGCCGACGCGGAAGCTGAGCGCCGACGGATTCGAGCTGCAGTTCGGCACCAATCACCTGGGCCACTTTGCCTTGACCGGTGAGTTGCTGCCGCTGCTGCGCGCGGGCAGCCGGCCGCGGGTTGTCACGCTGTCCAGCATCGCCGCGCGCAGCGGGGCGATCAACTTCGATGACTTGCAGTCCGAGCGCAGCTACGTCCCCATGGCTGCCTATGCCCAGTCAAAACTGGCCTGCTTGATGTTCGCGCTGGAGTTGCAACGGCGCTGCGCCGCGGCCGGCTGGGCCATCCAGAGCATCGCGGCCCATCCGGGAGTGGCGCGCACCGATCTGCTGCCCAACGGGGCCGGCGCACGGAGCATTCAAGGAATGGCGCGTCGCTACCTGTGGTTCCTGTTCCAGCCGGCCGCACAGGGGGCATTGCCGACGCTCTACGCGGCAACCTCGCCGCAAGCTCGAGGCGGTGCCTACTATGGCCCCGACAAGCTGAGCGAAACGCGAGGCTACCCCGCAATTGCCAAAGCCCCTCCGCTGGCGCTGGACATCGATAGCGCCGCAAGGCTGTGGACTGCGTCGGAGCGGCTGACGGGGGTGTCTTTTCCCACGGTCCGGGGCCAGGACGCCCACCTTGGCGCCGTCCGGGACGCAAGCTCGGCTTGATCCGCTGGGCGCCCGTTCTCGCGAGCCTGCCGACACCCGGGTTGCGGCCGCAGCCGTTCCGCCTCTTCAACAAGCACTCCGTGCGAGGGCGGCGGCCCCTTCGCTTTTCAACGAGCCATGCTCGATGAACGGGCAATTTGGTTTCCTGCGCAAGCTGGCGGGCAACAATCCGAATCCGGCTCCAGCAGGATAGCGGCGCGCCTGGCCGAGAGTAGGCTCTTTGGGTGTCGGCGGACGTGTGAGGTGGGCAGATCCACGCGTCACCGGTTGGCGGCACCTGCTGGACGTTCCCTGGTATTTTCCGGATTGCCGGAGTGGAGCGGGCGAAGGGAGTCGAACCCTCGTCATCAGCTTGGGAAGCTGAGGTAATGCCGTTATACGACGCCCGCCTGACGGCAGGCGGAGGGCCTGCCGGAGGAAGGGCGCCATTCTAATGGGCGGCGGGGGAGGGCGCAATCGGCGCGGTCGCGCTCTGCCGCTGGCATGGATTGCGCGGCAGGGGGAGCTTCCGCGCCACGGCCGGAAGGCCGCAGTGCGGAGACCATGGGGCTTCAGCCGGCGAGGCGTTCCACCGCTTCCCGCACCCGCGCCTGCTCGTCCATCTTCAGGATGCGCTGCACCCTGGGGGCGAGTTCGCCGAGGTCGGCGCGCAGCACCTGCTGCTTGATCTCCAGGATGTGGCCGGGGTGCATGGAGAAGTTGCGCAGGCCCATGCCGAGCAGCAGCAGGGTGTAGGCGGGGTCGCCGGCCATTTCGCCGCAGACCGACACCGGCAGGCCGAAGCGGGCGCCGGTGCTCAGGGTGCCGCCGATGAGCTTGAGCACCGCCGGGTGCAATGGATCGTAGAGGTGCACCACCGCTTCGTCGGAACGGTCGATCGCCAGGGTGTACTGGATGAGGTCGTTGGTGCCGATGGAGAGGAAGGACAGCCGGCGCACGAACATGCCCAGTGCCAGCGCTGCCGCCGGCACTTCGATCATGCCGCCGATCTGCACGCCTTCGTCGAACTTCACCTTTTCCGCCCGCAGTTCCGCCTTGGCCTTGTCTACCAGCGCCAGGGTCTGGTCGATCTCATGGGCGTGGGCGAGCATGGGCACCATGATGCGCAGCTTGCCGTGCACCGAGGCGCGCAGCAGGGCGCGCAGCTGGGTGAGGAACATCTTGGGCTCGGCCAGCGAGTAGCGCACCGCCCGCAGTCCCAGCGCCGGGTTGGGCTCGAAGCGGGCGTGGGCGCCGTTGAGGGCCTTGTCGGCGCCGACGTCGAAGGTGCGGATGGTGACCGGCTTGCCGGGCAGGGCCTTGAGGACGCTGCGGTAGGCCTCGTACTGCTCGTCCTCGTCCGGCAGGGTGTCGCGGCCAATGAAGAGGAACTCGGTACGGTAGAGGCCGATGCCGTCGGCATTGACGGCCTTGACCTGCGCCATGTCCTTCGGGCCTTCGATGTTGGCGAGCAGGGCGATTTCCTCGCCGTCCAGCGTGGTGGGCGGGGTGTCGCGCAGGCGCTTGAGCTTGGAGCGCTCGAGCTCCAGCTCGGCGCGGCGCAGGCGGTACTCCTCGACGATGTCCTCGTCCGGGCCGACGATGACCACGCCGCGGGTGCCGTCGACGATCAGCAGCTCGTCGTCCTGCACTAGGTCGCGGATGTGATGCAGGCCGACCACCGCCGGGATGGACAGGCTGCGGGCGACGATGGCGGTGTGGCTGGTGGGGCCGCCGACATCGGTGACGAAGCCGGCGATGTTGTGGTCGCGGAAACCGATGGTGTCGGCCGGCGACAGGTCATGGGCGACGACGATGGTGCCCAGGCCGTCGCGGCGGCGCGGCGGCAGGTGCCCGGGCTGGCCGAGCAGCACCTTGACCAGGCGCTCCACCACCTGGACGACGTCGGCCTGGCGCTCGCGCAGGTAGGGGTCCTCGATCTGGCGGAACTGCTCCACCAGCAGCTCCATCTGCGCCACCAGCGCCCATTCGGCGTTGTAGCGGCGATTCTCGACCAGGCCGCGGGCGGCTTCTATCAGCATCGGATCGGCCAGCATCATCAGCTGCAGATCGACGAAGGCGCCGACCTCGCTGTGGCCCTGGCCGGCGGTGGTGGCCGCCTTGAGGCCGATCAGTTCGCCCTGGACGGTGGCGAGTGCATCCTCCAGCCGGGCGACTTCATCGGCGATGTGCTTGGGCGAGATGTGGTAGTGATTGACCTCCAGCAGCGCGTGCGACACCAGGTGCACATGGCCGATGGCGATACCCTGGGAGACCGGCAGACCGTGCAGGGTGAAGGGCATGGCCTACTCCGCTTCGCCAAAGCGGTCGGCAATCAGCGCGAGGATCTCCGCCAGCGCGCGGTCGGCGTCCCGGCCCTCGGTTTCCACCGTGATGGTGGCGCCGCGGGCGGCCGCCAGCATCATCACGCCCATTATGCTTTTTGCATTTACCCGGCGGCCGTTGCGCTCCAGCCAGACCTCGCAGCCGAAGCTGCTGGCGAGCTGGGTGAGCTTGGCCGAGGCCCGCGCGTGCAGGCCCAGTTTGTTGATGATTTCCGCGTCCGCTTTAGGCATTTCCCTGTTCCCGCCTGGTTGTCGTTTTGTGCGTTTTATATGTTTGCTACTTGATGTGCAGTACGCCGTCGCAACCGCCTGACACCGCACGCTGGATCAGCGTGGCCATATCGCGCTCGCGGTAGGTGAGCACCCGCAGCAGCATCGGCAGGCTGACGCCGGCGATGCCTTCGACGAGGCCGGGCTGCAGCAGCTTGGTGGCGATGTTGGAAGGGGTGGCGCCGTAGATGTCGGTGAGGATGACCGCGCCCTCGCCATGATCGACCTCCACCAGCATGCGGCGTGCGATTGGCAGCAGATCCAGCGGGTCGTCCTGGGCGGAGACGCCCAGTTGGGCGATCTGCGCCGGGCGCCGGTTGAGCACATGGCAGGCGCACTGGATCAGCGATTCGCCCAAGGTACCGTGGGTAATGAGGAGAATGCCGATCATGGGACCGTCCGCTGGATATCCGGCCGATTGTAGCCGATGCGCCGCGCATGGCTCATCCGCTGGAGCCTGGCGGTGGGGCGGCCAGCTGCCCCCGGCTTGGCTTCCAGGCGGCGGCGCGTCTTCATTCCCCTTCCGGGTGATGCCGGCCGGCACTCCATCTGCTCCGATGTTTCCGCAGGCATGCAGCCTGCGGACCAGGAGAGCCTTTCGATGAATTACAACGTCAATACCGGCGTCGGGACGACCGCGTGGAACCTGCTTGCCAACGCCAACCCGCCGGCGGTCGCCGGCCCGGTGATAGAGCATCCCGCCGCCAATGCCGCGGCCTACTTCTGCTTCGCCATGGATGGCGCCGCCTCGGTGGATGCCGGCGGTCCGTATGCCGGGCTTTTCACCTGGAACCTGTGCGGGTGCATCGCCGGCTTTCTCATCCGCACCAACGGAGGCGCCGTGCGCAGGATCACCGGCTATCACAAGACGTTCCAGGACACCGTTCCCGGCGCGGCCGTCGCCCTGTTCAACGCGGCAGGCACCAATGGCCCCCAGCCCGGCGACGTGGATTACCTCATCGTGCCGGACAAGGTCTCGCACCCTCCCTCGGTGCCCCATCCCGTTTCAGGGTTGGTGGGTCTGACGATCCATTACTACATGAACCCGCAGCGCAACGTTTCCTGGGTGGTTTCGTTCAATGGCGACATGGGAGAAATGTCGGCGGCTTTCACCGGCTCTCGTACCGCGGGGCAGAACATCAGTTGGGGGACCCAGGTGGTCCTTCCCCCTCCGCCGACGAACAGCGGCTGCTGCGTCCTCATTTGAGGGCGGCGTCCGCAGAGGGCCGCGCCAGCGTTTCAGCGCGGGCCTTTTCCGGCGTGCCCTGCCGCGTCACCACCCCATCCAGCGGCCGTATTGCCCGGAGAAATCCTCCAGCAGCCAACTGCGGTCCAGCGTTTCCAGTGGCAAGGTGCGGCTGTGGCCGCCGCGCACCACGATCTCGGCCTCGGCCGGAGCGGCCTCGTCCGGCGCCAGGTCGGCGATGGTGGCGGCGTAGCGCTGGCTGACGCGCCCCTTCACCACGTAGAAGAACTCCTCGCGACCGTCGCGCATCACCGTCACCCCGGCGTGCAGCGGATGGCGGTCGATGAGGATCTCGCGGCCGTTGCGCCGCATCTCGGCGGCCACCTCCTCCAGCGCCGGCAGCACCGTCTCGCGGATGAAGGCGGCCAGCGCCAGCCGCGCCGGGTGGCGCATGCCGCGGCCGGCTTCGCCACGGCCGCGGGCGGCGACATAGCGCAGCCGGGCGCGCCAGTCGTCCTCCACATGCGGTGGCAGGTTGAGCGCTTCGCCGGCGGGGGCGAGGTCTTCCGCCAGCGTGGCCGGGCGCGGGCTGTCGCGCTCGGCGCGCAGCGCCTTCAGCAGGCCGGCGCACATCGCCAGCATGATCACCGCGAAGGGCAGGGCGGTGGCGATGGCCGCGCTCTGCAGCCCCTGCAGGCCGCCGGCCACCAGCAGCACCGCGGCGATGGCGCCGGTGAGCACTGCCCAGAAGGCGCGCCGCCAGGCCGGGCCGTCGCTGCGGCCGCCGTTGACGATGGTGTCTATCACCAGCGCGCCCGAATCCGCCGAAGTGACGAAGAAGGTGGCCACCAGCGCCACCGCCAGCACGGTGGTGATCTGCGCCAGCGGCAGCGACTCCAGCATCTTGAACAGCGCGGTCGGCACGTCTTGCGCCACCGCGGCGGCCAGCTTGCCGCCCTGGAACAAGTCTAAGTGGATGGCGGTATTGCCCAGCACCGCGAACCAGAAGAAGGCAAACAGCGTGGGCACGAACATCACCCCGGCGATGAACTCGCGTATGGTCCGGCCGCGGGAGATGCGGGCGATGAACATGCCGACGAAGGGCGCCCAGGAAATCCACCAGCCCCAGTAGAACATCGTCCACGTTTTCTGCCATTCCGCGTGGCGGAAGGCGGTGGTGCGGAAACTGTTGAGCACCAGCTCCTGCAGATAGAGGCCGACGCTTTCAACGAAGGTGGACAGCAGGAAGACGGTGGGGCCGACGATGAAGACGAAGCACACCAGCGCGATCGCCAGCAGCACGTTGAGCTCGGACAGCCGGCGCACGCCGCGGTCCAGCCCGGAAGCGGCGGAGAGCATGGTGATGGCGGTGATGGCGGCGATCAGCAGCACATGGTTGGTGGTGGTGGCCGGCAGCCAGCCGAGGAAGGCCAGGCCGGAGCCCACCTGCAGCACGCCGAAGCCCAGCGAGGTGGCGATGCCGAACAGGGTGCCCAGCACCGCCATCACGTCCACCAGATGCCCCAGCGGACCGTGGATGCGCTCACCTAGCAGCGGGTAGAGGGTGGAGCGCACGGTGAGCGGCAGGCCGTGGCGGTAGCCGAAGTAGGCCAGCGACAGGCCGACCACGATGTAGATGGCCCAGGCATGGAGGCCCCAGTGGAAGAAGGTGGTTTCCATCGCCTCCTTGGCGGCGGCGATGCTGCCCGGCTCGGAGAAGCGCGGCGCGCCGAAGTGCAGCATGGGCTCGGCCACGCCGTAGAACAGGATGCCTATGCCCATGCCGGCGGCGAACAGCATGGCGAACCAGGTGAGGTAGCCGTAGTCCGGCTCGTCCTCATCGTCGCCCAGGCGGATGCGGCCATAGCGGCTCAGCATCAGCCACAGGCTGAAGAACAGGAAGAGGGCGACCGAGAGGATGTAGAACCAGCCGAAGCGGCTGACGATGCCGTCCTGCAATTGGCCGGCGAGCGTGGCGGCGCGGCCGGGGAAGAAGGCGGTACCGAGGACGAACAGCGTAGCCACCACGGCGGCGACGGTGAACACGATGCGGGAGGCTGGCATGGCGGGTTCTCCAGGTTGTCGTGGGGCCGCCGCTGGGCGGCGACGGCAGAAACGGCTGCGCCGCCCAGGGGGCGGCGCAGTGTGTGCAGCCGGGCGGAGGAACCCGCCCGCGGGAGCCGGTCAGTGCCGGACCGGCATCATTCCAGGCCCTGGCTGGCGAGGTACTCCTCGTAGGTGCCGCGGTAGTCGATGATGCTGCCGTCGAGCTTGATCTCGACGATGCGGGTAGCCAGCGAGGAGACGAACTCGCGGTCGTGCGAGACGAACACCAGCGTGCCGGCGAACTTGTCCAGGCCGGTGTTGAGCGACTCGATGGACTCCATGTCCAGGTGGTTGGTCGGCTCGTCCATCACCAGCACATTGGGGCGAGACAGCATCAGCTTGCCGAACAGCATGCGGCCCTGTTCGCCGCCGGAGATGACCTTCACCGACTTCTTCACCTCGTCGCCGGAGAACAGCAGCCGGCCCAGCGTGCCGCGCAGCAGGGTCTCGTTGTCCTCGCCGGTGGCGGCGGCGGTGATGCGGGAGTAGGGCGCGATCCAGTCGGTGAGGCTGACGTCATCGGCGAAATCGGCCGAGTGGTCCTGCGCGTAATAGCCGGCCTTGGCCTTCTCGGCCCACTTCACCTCGCCCTTCTGCGGCGTCAGTTCGCCCACCAGCAGCTTGAGCAGGGTGGTCTTGCCGACGCCGTTCTCGCCGATGATGGCCAGGCGTTCCCCGGCCTCGATGGCGATGGAGAACTTGCTGATCAGCGGCTTTTCCATGCCCTCGTAGGCGAAGCTGATGTTGTCCACCTCGCAGGCCAGGCGGTGCAGCTTGTCCTTCTCGTCGTAGTCGAAGCGGATCCACGGGTACTGGCGGCTGGAGGGCTTCACGTCTTCCGGCTTCAGCTTGTCGATCAGCTTCAGGCGGCTGGTGGCCTGCTTGGCCTTGGACTTGTTGGCCGAGAAGCGGCGCACGAAGTCCTGCAGATCCTGGATCTTTTCCTTCGCCCGGGCGTTGGCGGCGGACTGGCGTTCGCGCGCCATGGTCGACGCTTCCATGTAGTCGTCGTAGTTGCCCGGGTAGATGGTGATGGTGCCGTAGTCCAGGTCCGCCATGTGGGTGCACACCTGGTTCAGGAAGTGGCGGTCGTGGGAGATGATCACCATCGTGCAGTCGCGGTTGTTGAGCACGTCCTCCAGCCAGCGGATGGTGTTGATGTCCAGGTTGTTGGTCGGCTCGTCCAGCAGCAGGATTTCCGGGTTGGCGAACAGCGCCTGGCACAGCAGCACCCGCAGCTTCCAGCCCGGCGCCACGTTCTTCATCGGCCCGTTGTGGAACTCGGTGCCTATGCCCACGCCCAGCAGCAACTCGCCGGCGCGCGCCTCGGCGGTGTAGCCGTCGTACTCGCCGACCTTGCCTTCCAACTCGGCGGCGTGCATGTAGTCGTCCTCGGTGGCGTCCGGGTTGGCGTAGATCGCGTCGCGTTCCTTGATCGCCGCCCACAGTTCCTCGTGGCCCATCATCACCACGTCGAGCACGCGCACGTCCTCATACGCGAACTGATCCTGGCGCAGGTAGGCCATGCGCTCATGCACGTCCTTGGAGACGTTGCCGGCAGTGGACTCCAGGATGCCGCAGAGGATCTTCATGAAAGTCGACTTGCCGGCGCCGTTGGCGCCGATCAGGCCGTAGCGGTTGCCCTCGCCGAACTTGACGGAGACGTTCTCGAACAGGGGCTTGGCCCCGAACTGCATGGTGATATTGGCGGCGACGAGCACGGCGAAATCCTGTTTTTCAGCTAAAACAAAGCCTTGGATTATAGCCCAAAGGCTGGAGGCCATTCGCAGATGGCGGGAAGGTGCTCCCGCCCCAGCGTACGGTACGGCTGATTCGCTTTCTGCGGATTCTTGCTACTCGGGGTGGGGAACTGGCAGGCGGGCGTTCAGGCCGCCGACCACACCGCCAGCTCGTAGCCGTCCGGATCCTTGAAGTGGAAGCGGCGGCCGCCCGGGAAGGAGAAGGTGGGGCGTATCACCTTGCCGCCGGCGGCTTCCAGCCGCGCCTGGGTGGCGGCGAGGTCGTCGGCGTAGAGGATGACCAGCGGTCCGCCCGGCCGCGGCGGTTCGCCGGTGGTGAGGCCGCCGGTGAGCCGGCCATCGCTGAACTCGCAATAGGTGGGGCCGTAGTCGGTGAAGGTCCAGCCGAAGACCTGGCCGTAGAAGGCCTTGCTGCGGGCGATGTCGGTAACGTTGAACTCGATGTTGTCGATCTGCCTGTCCTGGCCGCGAACGCCCATGGTGGTCTCCTGATACGGGTTGGATCGTGCTTGCGGGGTGGAGGCGCCCCTCCGGAAACTGACCGGCCGTGGCGCCCTGCGTTCTCGAGGCCGCTGCAGCGCGCTAGCGGCGCCGCCTGGTCAAAGCCACTTCTGCAGGAACAGTGCCCGGCCGGCTGCGGGGTCCAGCACGTAGGGGCGGAAGCCGGCTTGGTCGTAGGCGGCCAGGGCGCGCTGGTTGTTGGAGAGCACTTCCAGCGTCAGCTTGCAGCAGCCGCGGGCGCGGGCCTCGGCCTCGGCGGCGGCCAGCAGTCCCTGGGCGATGCCGCGACCACGGTGTTCGGCATGGACGACGATGTCGTGCACATTGAGCAGCGGCCGCGCGGCGAAGGTGGAGAAGCCTTCGAAGCAGTTGATGAGGCCGATGGCTTCCGGCCCGGAGAAGGCGAGGAAGGAGACGAAGCTGGGCCGCCCGGCGAGGCGCTGCGGCAGCTCGGCGCGCACCGCTTCCGCCAGCGGTTTGCCGCCGCCCATGGGGTCGCGGGCGTAGTGGTCCAGCAGGGCGAGGAAGGCCTGGACGTGGGCGGGGTCGTCCAGCCGGGTGGGTTCGATCTGCAGCGGAAAGCTGACCATGGGGGAAACCTCAGTCCGGATCGGCGACGCAGCGGTTGCGGCCTTCGTTCTTGGCGCGGTAGAGGGCCTCGTCGGCACGGTTCACCAGGCGCTGGTAGTCCGGGTGGCCGTCGTGCATGGCGATGCCTATGCTGCCGGTGACGTGCAGGTTGCGGCCTTCCGGCAGCAGGAAGATTTCCTGCTCGATGCGGCCGCGTATCTTCTCCGCCACCCGCAGCGCATGCTGGCGGTCCACTTCCACCAGCAGCACCAGGAACTCCTCGCCCCCGTAGCGGAACACGAAGTCGCCGGAGCGCACGCTGTTCAGCAGCAGGCCGGCCATCTGCTGCAGCACCCGGTCGCCGGCCTCGTGGCCGTAGTCGTCGTTGATGCGCTTGAAGTGGTCCACGTCCACCAGCAGCAGGGCGAAGCCCTTGCCTTGGTTGCGCGCCAGCTCGGTCTCGCGGGTGAGGATGGCGGGCAGGAAGCGGCGGTTGAGCAGCTGGGTGAGGGCGTCCTTGCCGGATTCGAGATCGACGAAGCGCTCGAACAGGGCGCCGATGAGGAACTTGAGCTGGGCGAGCTCGTGCTGGATCTCCTTCACCAGCCGGCGCGCCTCGGCACGGTCGCCGTTGTCGATCTGCTGGCCGCACAGCGGCAGCAGGGTGTGGTCCACCGTATCCATCGCAGCGCGGATGGCGGGCAGCTCGGCCGAGCCTTCGAACACCGCGATGGCCTTGTGCTGCAGCCACAGGCCGAAGGTGGAGCCGTGGATGGGCGGCAGCTCGTCGCCGGAGCGGGCGGTGACCATGGCCTGCAGGAAGCGGTTCTCCCAGTCCAGCAGCGAGGCGCGCTGGCGTTCGCGTTCCAGCGGCATGTTCTGGCCGTAGGAGAACACCCGGTAGGCTTCGTCGATGCGGGCGGCGCGCTCGTGGGAGGCGACGTAGGCGGAGCTCATGACCTCGAAGGCGAGGTCGATCAGGTTGTCCACGTACAGCACCGCTTCCACCAGCGCGTTGCGGTCCAGGCCGCTGCCGGGCAGGCGGCGGGCGATCTCGCCCTTGAGCAGGCGGGCGCCGCGCGCCACCAGGTTCACCGGCAGGTCGATGCGGGCGTGCACCTCGCCCACATGCCGCTGCATCGCCATCGCCGAGCCGAACTGCTCGTGCGTCTCACAGGAGAACAGGGTTTCCAGCCAGCGCTGCATGGAGTGGCGCAGGCGGGAATTGACCTCGTCGTGGGTGAGGAAGGGGTGCGCCTCGGCATCGCTCAGCATGCGGGCGTAGAAGGCGTCGCTCATCTCCGCCTTGTGCGCCAGTACTACGTCGCGGATGGCAAGGCGGGCGGCCGGGCTGGCGCTGTCGAACAGGGTCAGCCAATCGGCATGGATATAGTCGGAGGCCGGGTCGGGAACCGGGTGAGAAGAAGCGTCGGCAGGGAGCATGGCGGCGGGGCGATCGTGGACCGGTCTATTGTGCCACGCCGGAAATGGCCGTAGCTGCTGGAATCTGACAATGGCAATATGTCCTTGGAATTATTTCGCCCGCCCGGCGGCCCACCGCGGGCTGATCGCCGGCGGCCGGGATTTTCGTTGCCACTGCCATCGGCATAGAATGCCGCCACTTTCCGCGATCCAGCTCCCTATGCCGCATGTTCCCCTGAAGTTGCGCCTGCTCGAAGCGGTGATCCGCATTGTCCTGCCGTTTCTCGGCATCCTCCTGCTGGTGGCGGGCTTGATGGGCGTGGTGTCTTTCGCCGCCATGCCGCTGGCCGAGGCCATGCGCAGCCGCCAGTGGGTGCCGGTACCTGCCCATGTTGAGCACATCGAGGTCATGCCGGCAGATCTCATGCGTAATCGCCCGCTGCCGCAGCTGCAGGTGGAGTACCGCTACCGCTACGAAGGCACTTGGTACTCCGGCGACCGCCACGACCTGCACCACGGCCTGGATACCGAGAAGGCGATGGATGCGCGCCTGGCCAAGCTGGAGGATGGCGAGCCGGCCACCGCCTGGGTGAATCCCAAGGTGCCGGAACAGTCGATGATGGACCGCTCGCTGCACTGGCCGGTGGTGGCGCTGGCGCTGCCTGCGGCGGTGGTGGCGGTGCTGGGCGGCCTGCTGGTGTTCGCCGGCATGGTGGCCTGGAACGACTGGCGGCCAGCCTGGCGGCGGACCGAGGGCGAGTGAGGCGGTTTCCGCGCAAGCGGGGGCCGGAATGCGGAAAGGGGCTGAAAAGCCCCTTTCTCGTTGACGCCGGCCGGCGTTCGGGCCGCGGCTCGAACTCTCAGACGTAGCGGGCGATGTAGCAGGGTTCGCCCGGCGCCACGCCTTCCGGCAGCGGCAGCCACACCCGGCGGCCACTGCCGGGAATCAGGCTGAGCGGCTGGCCGTCGGCATCCTCGATGCGCTCGGCGAGCGCGTCCCGCGGGCCGGCCGGGGCGACGAACTCCAGCCGGTCGCCGATGCCGAAGCGGTTCTTCACCTCCACCTCCGCCAGGCCACGCTCGCCGCTGTAGCCCACCACCTCGCCCACCAGCAGGCTGCGGCCGGATTCCGAGTGGCCGCGCAGGTAGTTCTGGTGCTCCGGCGTGTGGTGGCGCTGGTAGAAGCCATCGGTGTAGCCGCGGCTGGCGAGCCCTTCCAGCTGGCCCAGCAGGCCGAGGTCGAAGGGCCGGCCGGCAACGGCGTCGTCTATCGCCTGGCGATAGCCTTGGCAGGTGCGGGCGACGTAGTAGGGGCTCTTGGTGCGGCCCTCGATCTTCAGCGAATCGATGCCGATCTCGACCAGCTTCTGCACATGCTCGACCGCGCGCAGGTCGCGGGAGTTGAGGATGTAGGTGCCGTGCTCGTCCTCTTCCACCGGCATCAGTTCGCCCGGCCGGCTGCCCTCCTCCAGCAGCCACACCTTGGCGCCCTGCGCATGGCGGGTGCCGCCGCCCAGCGCGGTGCCGACGGTGCCCATGCCCTGCGGATTGCCCAGCGGCAGCTTGCCGAGCGGGCGGGAGTCGCCGGCCTCGTCATCCGCGGCTTCGTGCAGCTTGTAGTCCCAGCGGCAGGAGTTGGTACAGGTGCCCTGGTTGGGATCGCGGTGGTTGAAGTAGCCGGAGAGCAGGCAGCGGCCGGAGTAGGCGATGCACAGCGCGCCGTGCACGAACACCTCCAGCTCCATTTCCGGACAGGCGTCGCGGATCTCCTTAACCTCGTCCAGCGACAGTTCGCGCGACAGGATGATGCGTTTCACCCCCACCGACTGCCAGAAGCGCACCGAGGCGTAGTTGGTGGTGTTGGCCTGCACAGAGAGGTGGATGTCCACCTCCGGCCAGCGCTCGCGCACCATCATCATCAGCCCGGGGTCGGCCATGATCAGCGCGTCCGGCCGCAGCGCGATCACCGGCGCCATGTCCTCCTCGAAGGTGCGGATCTTGGCGTTGTGCGGGTAGATGTTGGCGACCAGATAGAAGGCCTTGCCGGCGGCGCGGGCCTCTTCCATGCCGGCGGCCAGCACGTCCAGCTTGCCGAAGCTGTTGTTGCGCACCCGCAGGGAGTAGCGCGGCTGGCCGGCATAGACCGCGTCCGCGCCATAGGCGAAGGCGGTGCGCATCATTTCGAGGGAGCCGGCGGGGGCGAGGAGTTCGGGGCGGCGGAGCGGGGACATCGGCTGACGGCGGGCGGACAAAAGCGCATTCTACGCGGCCGGCGCGCCACCTTCCGCCGGTGGTGCCGTACCAGCTGCTCAGTCCTGGCCGTTGCCGATGCGGTAGTGCAGCTGCACCAGGCCCATGCTGTGCAACCGGCTGCTGCGCAGCTGCAGCGCGGCGGGCGCGGCGTCGCCGCCGAACAGCGGGATGCCGCTGCCCAGGGTGACCGGCACGACCGAGAGGATGAGGTCGGTGAGCAGGCCGCGCAGCAGGAACTCGCCGGCCAGCTGGCCGCCGCCCACCAGCCACAGATTGCGCGCGCCGGCGGCGGCGAGTTCGCCGATGACGGTGGCCGGGTCGTCGGCGGTGATGCGGATGGCGCTGCTTTCGTCGGCGTCCTCATCCTCATGCAGGCGCCGGCTGCGGTCGCGCGAGAACACCCGGCAGGGCTTGTCCGCATAGGGCCAGGCGCCGAAGCCCAGGCAGTGCTCGTAGGTGCGGCGGCCCAGCAGCAGGGCGTCGATGCCGGCGTAGAAGTCGGCATAGCCGTAGTCGTCGCCGCTGGCCTCGAAGGGCGCGAGCCAGCCGGTGCCGCCGTCGGCGGTGGCGATGTAGCCATCCACGCTGGCGGCCACGTAGTAGGTGATGCGCAGATCTGCGGACATGGTGGCTTCAGCCCCGCGCGCCGGCCAGCCAGGCCGCGGCGGCCGCGCCTGCACGGTGGCCGGTGGCGAAGCAGGCGGTGAGCAGGTAGCCGCCGGTGGGCGCTTCCCAGTCCAGCATCTCGCCGGCGCAGAAAGTGCCGGGGCGCTCGCGCAGCATCAGGTTTTCGTTCAGCGCGGCGAACTCGACGCCGCCGGCGGTGCTGATGGCCTCATCCAGCGGACGCGGCCGCGCCAGCCGCAGCGGCAGAGCCTTGATCAGCGCTGCCAGCCGCGCCGGCTCGGCCGCCAGGGCGGCGAACTCCTCCGCGGTGGTCGCCTCCCGCAGCAGTCCGGCCTTGACGCCCTTGATGCCGGCCTGGCCCTGCAGGTGGCTGGAGAGGGAACGGCTGCCGCGCGGGCGCGCCAACTCGGCGGTGAGGCGCTCCAGGCTGCGGCCGGGTACCAGGTCCAGCTCCAGCACCGCTTCGCCGCGGGCGGCGATGGCATCGCGCAGCGGCGCGGACAGGGCGTAGATCAGGCTGCCCTCCACGCCGTCGGCGCTGACCACGAATTCGCCCTGGCGCTGCAGCCATTCGCCGTTGGCGGCCTGCAGGCGGGCGACCACCGGCTTCACCGGCTCGCCGGCATGGCGGCTGCGGAAGTGCACGCTCCAGCCCTGGCCCGCCGAACCGGCGACATCGAAGCCGCAGTTGGCCGGCCGCAGGCTGGCGACCGGGATGCCGGCGCCGCGCAGCAGCGGCACCCAGGCGCCATCGGCACCGAACCTGGCCCAGCTGCCGCCGCCCAGCGCGAGCACGGTGGCGCCGGCGCGGATGGCGCGCTCGCCCTCCGGCCCGGCGATGCGCAGGCTGCCGTCCGCGTTCCAGCCCAGCCAGCGCTGGCGCACTTCGAAACTCACGCCGGTGGCGCGCAGGCGGGCGAGCCAGGCGCGCAGCAGCGGCGCGGCCTTCATCTGCGCCGGGAACACCCGGCCGCTGCTGCCGACGAAGGTGGCGGCGCCGAGTGCGTCTGCCCAGGCACGCAGGGCGTCGGCGCCGAAGTCGGCGAGCAGTGGCGTCAGTTCCGCCGCGCGTTCGCCGTAGCGGCCGAGGAAGGCGTCCTGCGCTTCGGCATGGGTGAGATTGAGCCCGCCGCGGCCGGCGAGGAGGAATTTGCGCCCGACCGAGGGCATGGCCTCGAACAGGGTGACGCGGCGCCCGCCTCTGGCCAGTTGCTCCGCGGCCATCAGCCCGGCGGGGCCGCCGCCGATCACGACCGCTTCATGGAACTGCCCGTTTTCTGCCATTTGCTGCTGCTGGAGATGTGCTGGGGGAGCGGCGATTGTACGTGCTGCGGCATGGCAGCAGGCAGGTACGGCGGCGGTTCAGTCTGAACCGAGCGCCGCCAGCCGGCGGTCGTGCAGGCGGGAGAGCAGCAGCAGGGCGACGACGGCGCCGATCAGCGCGCAGAACATGTCGGACTGGGTGTCCCAGGGATCGCCCTGGGTACCGAGGAATTCGTCCGCGCCCTGGCCGAGGGCGAGCGCGACCCCCCATTCGATCAGCTCGTAGCCGGCGCTGATCGCCAGCGCGATGCAGACGCAGATGAAACCCAGCATGCGGCGGCCGCTGACGTAAGCGCCGCGCAGCAGGATCTCGCGCGCAACCATCGCCGGCACGAAGCCCTGCATCAGGTGGCCGATCTTGTCGTAAGGGTTGCGGCCGAGCTGGAAGGCATCCTGCAGCCAGAAGCCCAGCGGCACCCGGGCGTAGGTGTAGGCGCCGCCGAGGATGAGCACCAGCGCATGCGCGGCGATCAGCAGGTAGAGCAGGTCGGTGAGGGGATGGCGCCGCCAGGTGGCCGCCAACAGCGGCAGGGCCAGCAGCACCGGCGCCACTTCCAGCCACCAGGTGCCGCGGTCGTAGGGCGCGCGGCCGGAAACGGCGAGGGCGGCGAGTACCAGCAGGGCGAGCGCCGCCGGCAGCGCCGGGCGGGCGGCGGCGCGTGCGCGCATCAACGGCCGGGGGCGGGCTTGCCTTGCTGTTGCTGGGCGCGGCGCTGTTCGGCCACCGCTTCCTGGATGGCGGCCTTCAGCTGCTGCATCAGGGGCGCCAGGCGCTCCTGCGTCATCATCATGCTCTTCTGCATCACGATGGGCATCTTGCGGGTGAAGGCGTGGCCGGCCTCGCTCTCATAGAAGCGGATCAGGCCGTCGATCTCCTGCTGGGTGAAGGTTTCGGTATAGAGCTGGACGTAGAAGCCTTCCATCTTCTCCCACGACAGTTCGTTGCGGACCTGGCCGGCCAGCTTGGCGATGACCTTGTCGGCAACCGCCTTGGCGGCGGCGGGGTCGGGCGAGTTGGCCATGTTCTGTTCGAAGGCGCGGCGCATCATCCCCTCCACCTGGGCCTGGTTCTGCTCCATCAGCTTGCGGGTTTCGGTGACGGCCAGCAGCTTGTCCACCGAGGCGCGGGTAGGGGTCTGCGCCTGGGCGATGCCCATGCCGGCGGCGAAGAGGAAGAGGCAGGAGATGAGGCGGATCGCGTAGCGGTTCATGACTGCGGCTCCAGGCGGAAGAGAAGGTGGCCAGCGCGGCGGCTGGGCGCGGGATGGGCCGCGGGCGGCCCGGGGTGGGCGGGATTATGGCATGAGGGCGGAGGCCGGACCGCTGCAGGCCGGCGCGGTGCCGAGCAGGAAGGCGACGAGCTCGTCGAGGTCGTGCAGCAGGGCGCGCGGGGCGGTGGCCTGCAGCGCGTCCGGCAGGGTGTAGCCCCAGGCGACGGCGGCGAAGTCCAGGCCGCAGGCGCGGGCGGCGTCGGCGTCGCGGATCTCGTCGCCGATGGAAACCGCTTCCGCCGCCCGCACGCCGGCCTGGAGCAGCAGCTTCTCGTACTTGCCGCGCTTGCCGAACAGCGCGCTGCCGCAGGCGAAGTGGCGGAAGCGGGCGCTGCTCTGCGGGCCGAGGATGCGCTCGGCGTTGGCGCGGCTGTTGGAGGTGGCCAGCGCCAGCGTCACCCCGGCGGCGTCCAGCTGGGCCAGGGCCTCATCCACGCCGGGGAAGAGACGGACGGCGGCGATGTCGCGGCTCATCAGCCGGCGCATGTCGGTGGTCACCGCCGGCAGCTTCCACAGCGGCAGGCCAACGTGGGCGAGGATCTGGCGCGCGCCCTGGCCGCGCAGCATGTCCACTTCGTGCGCCTCGACCCGGCGGAAGCGGTGGCGCTCGGCCATCAGGTTGATGGCGCCGAGGAACCAGCCCAGGGAGTCCGCGAGCGTGCCGTCGAGATCGAAGATGGCGAGGCGGTAGGTGGGCGGAAAAGCGGGCATGGCGGGGGCGGGCACGGGCTGGTGGTCTGCGAGGGGGCAGGAGGCGCGAGGGGCGTGATGATAGCCGGGTTCGCCCGCGGCAATGTCGCCGGCATCTGCTGCGGCGGTGCCGGATCGCGCGGCACCGGCGAGGTGGCCCGGCCGTGGCGCCGGGCGGGGCTGGGTCAGCCGGCGGCGATCTCCCAGAACATCGCCTCGACCTTGTGGCCGTCGAGGTCGCGCACGAAGCAGCCGTAGTAGGGCTCGCCGTAGTGCGGTCGCGGGCCGGGGGCGCCGTCGCCGCTGGCACCGGCCGCCAGCGCGGCCTGGTAGAAGGCGTCCACCTCGGCGCGGGAGCGGGCGAGGAAGCCGATGTGGGTGCCGTTGCCGACGGCAGCCGGCTGGCCGTCCAGCGGCGTCTGGATCCAGAACTCCGGGTAGGCGCGGCCGTAGGCGGTGGCGCCTTCGTGCTCCAGCACCCGGCGGCAGCCCAGCGGGGCGAGTACCTGGTCGTAGAAGGCCTGGGCCTTGTCGTATTGATTGGTGCCCAGGGAGACATGGGAAAGCAGGCTGGCGGGCAGGTTGTCACTCATCGGCGGCTCCGGTGGATAGGGAGGTTCAGCTGGTCGAGGGATAGGCCTGGGCGCGCTGGCGGAAGGCCGCCGGCAAGGGCGCGATGCGGCGGGCCTGGTAGTCGAAGAACACGATGCCGCTCTTGCCGCAGGCGATCTCCCGGCCGCTGTCGCGGTCGCTCATCAGCCACGGCAGGTCGCAGCCGTACTTGTTGAAGTCGTCCACGCCCATGGCGACCACCATGGTCTCGCCGTGGAAGGCTTCCGAGCGGTACTGCACCGCGGCGTCGGCCAGGATCACGCCTACGCCTTCCACGTTGGATTCCTTGTAGCCCAGCGCCTTGAAGAAGCGCGCGCGGGTTTCGGACACCAGGGTGAGCAGCAGGGCGTTGTCCAGGTGGCCGGCGGCGTTGAGGTGGCTGAGGTAGAGCGGCAGCTCAACGCGGAAGGGCAGCTGCTCGGGCAGCTCGATCTGGATGCGTGGCATGGCGGCGGGAGGCCTTGCGGGGCGCTTGAGGAGGTGGATGGGGAGGGCGCGGCCCGGCCGCGGGCGAGGCCCGCGCGGCCGGGCGGGTGCTCAGCTTTGCGGCGGAATGCGCAGCACCTGGCCGGGGTAGATCTTGTCCGGGTGCTTCAGCATCGGCCGGTTGGCCTCGAAGATGCTGGCGTACTTGTTGGCGTTGCCGTAGTACTGCTTGGCGATGGCGGACAGGGTTTCGCCGCGCGCCACGGTGTGGAAGCGGGCTTCCGGTTCCGGCGTGGCCAGCGCCAGCTTGTCTTCCACCTGGGAGACGCCCTTGACGTTGCCGGCAGCGAGCAGGATGCGCTCGCGGGTGGCCTGGTCCGGTGCGGTGCCGGATACGGTGGCGGTGGTGGTGGCGCCGTCGAAGCTCACCGCCAGATCGGGCGGCGCGAGCTGCAGGGAAACGATGTAGGTCTTGATCGCTTCGCCGGCGCGGGCATTGGCGGCGGCGATCTTCTCGGCGGTGGAGGGTGGCGCGGCGGTGCTGCCCGGCGGCGGCGCGCTTGCCGTGTCGTCGCTGCCGAAGAGTTTTTCACCTGCGTCCTTGATGAAGCCGAACAGTCCCATGCGGGTCTCCTGACTGTGGGGGAAGCGAGTTGGGCAGAGCATAGACCAAGATGTCGCCAGCAGCCTATTTGGGGCAATGCTTTCCCGCTGCCCATGCCGTTCGCTTTGGTCTAGACTGCCCGGCGGTATTGGGAAACCGATGAAATTGAACCTGGGTAGCCGGAGGAAGAAAGATGTTCGATCAGGAAGACGGTGAGCTGAACATAGTAATGGGCGTGCTGTTCGGCATCATCGCGCTGGTGATTGCCTTTGTCATCGGCATCGCCACCTACGCCAGCCGGGGCCAGGCCACGGCGCCGGTGGAGGTGGAGGTGGTGCAGCTGGACGGCGGCGTGGCCTTCGTCGAGGTGGAGGAAGTGGGCGAGCCGCTGGTGAAGCTGTATTTCGAAGTGGGCGAATCCAGGCTGCCGGGTGGCTTCGAGGAGGCGCTGTCGCGGGTGGTGTCCGAGCTGCAGGCGCGGCCGGAAGCGGTGGTGCTGGTTTCCGGCTATCACGATGAAACCGGCGGCGCCGAGATCAATGCCACGCTGGCGCGCCAGCGTGCACTGCAGGTGCGCGAGGCCTTGTACGCGGTTGGCGTGCCGGAGGCGAAGGTGAGGCTGCGCAAGCCGGCGGTGACCCTGGGCGACGGCGAGGCCGCCGAGGCGCGCCGGGTGGAGATCCGGGTGCAGTAATAAGCCTGCGCCGGGCCGTCGGCGCTGGCGGCAGGAGGGACGACACGGCCGGGCTTGCCCGGCCGTTTTTTTGCCGGCTCAGCGGGCCGGTGCGCCCGCCGTCGCGGCTTCCACCGGGGTGGCGACGGCGCCACTGGCCGGGGCTGGCGGTGCCGAGGCCAGCGGCGGCTCCGGTGCCCGCTCCAGCCGGTCCAGGCTAAGGCGCGCCTCACCCTGCAGGCTGCGCAGGCCCTGCATGCGGTTGCGGATCTCGCTGCCGATGTCGCGCACGTCCTGCTCGCTGCGTATCACCCGCGGCGTGATCATCACCAGCAACTCGGTGCGCACCGTGCTGACGGTGGTGGCGCCGAACAGGTTGCCCACCACCGGCAGGTCGTGCAGCACCGGAATGCCCTGCTTGCCGCGCGTCTTGTTGTCGCGGATCAGGCCGCCGAGCACGATGGTCTCGCCGGAGCGCACCGACACCCGACTCACCACCTGGCGCTGGTTGAAGGCGCGCTGGCCGGTGGCGGAATCCTCCTCGCCGACGTCGGTGATGGCCTGGTTTACGTCCAGCGACACCATGTCGCCGGCGTTCACCGAGGGCGTCACCGCCAGCATCACGCCGGTGTCCTTGTACTGGATGGAGCTGGTGGTGGTGCCGCCGTCGGTGATGGTGGTGGAGGAGCGTATCGGCTGCTGGTCGCCGACCTGGATGGTGGCGGTGTGGTTGTCCTGCACCATCACCGTGGGGTTGGAGAGCACGTTGAGCAGAGAGCGGGTGGCGAGCGCGTTCAGCACCGCGCGCACCGAGCCGGCGGGGTTGATCGCCGAGTAGAAGAAGCCCTGGCCGGTATTGCTGATGGCGCCGCTGTCGGTGCTGCTCAGCTGGCCCTGGCCGGTCCAGCCGCCGCGCAGGCTGTTCTGGAAGTACCACTGCAGGCCGTACTTCAGCTCGTCGCTCAGCGTCACTTCGACGATGCTGGCCTCGATCAGCACCTGGGTGGGCGCCACGTCCAGCCGCCGCAGCGCGGCCTCGATGCGGCGGTAGTCGCGCCGGCTGGCGTGGATCAGCAGGGCGTTGTTGTGGTTGTCCGCCACCACCCGGATGTCCTGCCCCTGGCCCAGGCTGACCTGGGTGACCGCGGTGCCGCTCACCTGCGCGCCGCTGCCGAAGGCGCTGGTGGTGCCGGTGCCGCCGCTGCCGAATGCGCTGGTGCCGCTGCCCAGGCTGCCGAAGCTGCTGCTGGTGCTGCCCTGGCTGCGCGCCAGGCCGTTGGCGACGCCGCTGCCGCTGGTGACGCTGCTGCTCTCCAGCTGGCCGCTGCCGTAGAGGCCGTTGAGCAGATCGGCCAGATGCTGGGCGGAGCCGTTCTGCACCGGATAGACGTAGAGCTGGCCGTCGGCATCGCTGTCCTGCGGATTGTCCAGGCGCTCTATCCACACCCGTACCTGCTCCAGGTAGTGCGCCCGCGGGGTGACGACCAGCAGGGCGTTGAGCCGCTCTATCGCCATTACCCGCACCAGGCCGGCGAGCGGGCCGGCCTGCTCGGTGTCGGTGGTGGCGCTGCCGCCGCCGTTCGGGTTGCGCTGGGCGACGCGGTTGGCCTGGGCGTTGTTCGCCTGGCTGGGCGTGTTGCGGGCGGCCGGGGCATTGGCGGTGTTGCGGTTGGCCGGCGCCTGCGTGGCGCTGGCGCTGCTGTCCCGCTCCAGGATCACCGTGCTGCTGCCGAGGAGGGCGTTCAGTTCCTGGGCGAGGTCGCGGGCGGAGCCGTTGTTCAGCGGGAACAGCCCGACCGACATGCCCTTGAGGAAATCCACGTCGAAGGTGGCGATGATCTCCAGCCAGCCGTCGAGCTGGTTGCGGCTGCCGGCGAGCATCAGCAGGTTGCGCACCGTATCCACCCGCAGCAGCGCTTCGTTGCTCGCCACCGGCCGCAGGATGTCGGCCATCTCGCTGGCGCCGATGTACTGCAGCGGCACGATCACCGTGCCGGCGCCGGCGGCCAGCGCGCCGGCCTGGCGGGGCAGCGGCACCGAGGATTTCAGTGCATCCGACTTGCCCACGCGATAGCGGCCGGCGGCGTCCGCCACCATGACGATGCCGTTGGCCTGGAGCAGGGATTCCAGCAGCGGCAGCACCTGCTCGCGCGGCACCGGCGCCTGGGTGTGCAGGCTGATTTCGCCGCTGAGCGGGGTGACCAGCGCGTAATCCACTTTCAGCAGATCGCCGAGGATGGCGTGCACCACCTCGGTGACCGGCGCCTGCTCGAAACGCAGCGAGATGGCCTCGCCGCGGCCGCTGATCTGGCCGCGGGCGGAGGGCGTGGCGATCATCAGGTCGCTGCCCGGCTGCAGCGTGGGGGCGAGGCGGCGCCCGTCGTCCGGCTTCTCCAGCGGCGGCAGCGGGCGCGGCGTCCATGCTGGCGTTCTGGCTTCCCCGCTGGCCGCCGCAGCGGATTCCGCCAGGGCGTGCTCCAGGGGCGGCGTGGTGCCGCAGGCCGCCAGCGACAGGGTGAGGGCGAGGCAATAGGCTGTCTTGAGCTTCATCCGGAATCGCGGCCTGTTCATCAAGAGTCGGGTTGGGGTTGGTTTTGCGCTTGCGGTTGACGCTGCGGCACCGGGCGGGCCTCGCGGCGCACACGGCGGGCGGCCGCGTCGCTGGCGGCGGGGGCTGGGGTTTCCTCGCCCTGTTGCTGCGGGCTTGGTTGCGCCTGGGGCGTGGGCGCGGCGTTCTCCGCCGGCTTGGGCGTGGCCGCGGCGGCATTGGCGCTCGCGGGAGCGGCTGGCGCGGGCGGTTGGGGTGCGTGCTCCAGCTGCAGCTCCCGCGTTTCGTCGGCGCCACGGCTGAAGTGGGCGCGGCGGCCTTCGGCGCCTTGCAGCGACCAGCCGTCCAGCTTGTCGCCCTGCTTCAGCCGCAGGGTGGTGTTGCCGCTGCCGACGATGGCCACCGTCTGTTTGCCGCTGCCGAGCAGACCGAGCAGGCGGGCGTCGCCGAAGGCGCCGGATTTGCCGTCGCCATTGCTCTCCGTCGCGCTGCCGTGGCGGCCGGCGATGAACAGCGGGCGTTCCTGTATGGCCTGGGCGGCGGCCGGCTCCAGCGCGGGGCGGGAGACGGGCTGTACCGCCAGGGTTGCCTGGTCTGGCGCCATCGCCACCGGCGGCTGCCAGGGCGGCGCGGCATACAGCCAGAAGGCGGCGAGGGCAGCGAGCAAGGCCAGGTTGAGGCCGGCCAGCAGCAGGCGCGGCGAGAGGGCGCGGAGCGAGGGCCGGCTCATGACTGCCGCCTCAGCACGCTGAAGCGGACCTGCACGTTCAGCCGGTTCTCGGTGGCGCCACGGCGGCGCTGGGCCTGGATGTTGATGCTGTCGGCGTACACCGCCGGCGCCTGTTCGGCCAGCGCCTGCAGCATCTGCTGCAGCGGGCCCAGCTCGGCCTCCAGCGTCATCGACACCGGGATCTCGTCCAGCCCGTCCTGCGGCTTGCCGGCGACGATCTGGCTGCCGACCACGGCCACGCCGGCGGCTTCGGCGGCGGCGCGCAGGCGCTGCTGCAGGTCGGTGCCCAGGCGGTCGGCGTTGCTGCTGGCCGGGTAGGCGTAGCGCTGCAGCCGGGCTTCGGCCGCGGCGGCGGCCTCGGTCACCGGTGTGGCGGCGTCGCGCAGGCCGGCGAGGCGGGCATGGCGCGGGCTTACCGCTTCCAGCGTTTCGTCCGCCTGCGTGGCGAGGTCGAGCAGATGCACCAGCACCAGGCCGACCGGCAGCAGCAGGCAGAGCAGGGCGGCGGCGATGCTGAGGCGGGCGCGGTGGCGCAGCAGCGTCATCTGGCGTCCTCGGCGAGCTTGAATTCGATGACGAAGGATTCGCGCCCGGTGGCGCGGTCGCGGGTGATGGCCGAGGGCGCGCGGACGTCGTGGAAGTCCGGCTGGCCGCCCAGGGTGTCCATCAGCCCGGCGGCGTTGTCCGCCAGCCCGGCGATGATCACCGTATGGCCGCGTATCTCCAGCCGGGTGAGATGGACCGGGTCCGGCAGCAGCGCGGTGAGGCGGGCAAGCACCTGCACCGGGTCCGGCCGCGCGGCGAGGTAGGCGGCCACCGTCTGCAGCTGCAGATTGGTTTTGCCCAGGGCATCGCGGGCGCTCATCGCGGCGGCGGCCTCGCGGCCCAGCGTCGCCAGCCTGGCTTCCGCCTCGGTGGCCTGCTGCTGGCGATGCAGCGCCGGCGAGGCGGCCAGCGCCAGCAGCAGGACCAGCGCAAGGCCGGACAGGGCGGCGGTATGGAGGTGGGCACGGCGCTCGCGGGCGTGGCGCAGGGCTTCGTCGTAGCCGGTGAGCGGGATGAAGGGCGCGCCATCGGCCCAGACTTCCACGCCCTGGCCGGGGAGGCGCTTGCGCCTGGGATGTTCGGCGGTGCTGCCGCCTTCGCCCGGCGCATCCTCGAACAGCTGCGCCAGCCAGGTGGCGATGTGGCTGCGGGAGGCGATGGCGATGTCCGCCTGCAGGCCGCTGCCGTGCGCCTGCACCTGGCAGCCCCAGGCGGTGGCCTCGGGCGGGAAGGGGCTGGCGGCGCGTACCGCCAGTTCCAGCGCTGCCGCCTGCTGGGCGGCGGGCAGCAGCGGTAGTTGCAGGCGCTGGCGCAGCACCTGGGTTTCCGGCAGCAGCACCGCCAGGGTGCGGGGCGTGGCCCTGGCGATGCCAGCGCGTGCCGGCCAGTCGCTTTCGCTGCCGTCGGGGTGCAGCAGGCGCACCGGCTCGGCCGGCAGCAGGCGGCGGAACAGCGGCCAGCGGCGGGCTTCGGCGCAGCCCTGGCGCCAGTGCTCCCACAGCTGGCGCAGGTCCAGGCCGAAGAGGTCGAAACGGTTGCGTGGCTGCGCCATGTCTAGCCCCTGGCCTCGTCGGCGCGCAGCCGTACCGGCTCGACGGCGATGGTGCGCCAGGGGGCGCCACCGGGGTCGGCGCCGAGCAGCAGCCAGCGGCCGCGTATCGCGCTGCGGCCGGCGTCCAGCGGCAGGCGGGCTTCCACATGGAGGATGTTGCCGAGGGTGCCGTTGCGCACGAAGGCGGCCTCCAGCTGGGTGAGATCCACGCCCTGCTCGCCGGCGTCGCGGGCGACGGCGATGCGGTAGGCGACGTCCTGCTTGCCGTGGGCGGCGAGGTAGAGCACTTCCGGCGGCGCGGCATAGGCGTTGATGCCGGGCGCACCGCCGGCCCAGACGGTGATCAGCGGGCGGATGCGCTGGTAGAGGTCGAAATCCATGCCCAGCACCTGCATCAGGTCTTCCGGCACCAGGAAGCTGCCGTTGCGCGGCCGCCAGGGCACGCCGGCGGCCGCGTAGGCGGGCGCCTCGGCGCCACCGGGCAGTTCGGCCTCGTTGCGGTCGCGCCAGTCGACGATGCGTTTGGCCATCGTCTCCGCCTCCGCCGGCGCGAGGCCGCCGCCGAATTGCAGCAGCACGGCCAGCAGGGCCTGGGAGGCGGTGTTGAGGTCCACATAGCCGCTGGCCGGCACCAGCCGTACCGCCACCGGCCGGCCTTCGATCAGGTAGTCGGTGTGGAGCAGGCGGTCCGGCGTGGGCGAGCGCGTCTGCCAGTCCAGCACCGCCAGCTGGATGGCGGCGTCGCCCAGCGCGGTGGCCTGGGCGAGGTCGCTGCGCACCTGGGTGGCCTTCACCTCGGCCCGCGAGATAGCCAGCATGCCGGCCACCAGCAGCGACAGCGCGGCCGTCATCCACAGCACGGCGATCAGCGCCATGCCGGCGCTGGGTGGGGAGAGGGGGGCTGGGCGTGCTGTCGTCATCGGGCGGAAGGGGTGTTCACCAGGCGCAGGCCGTCGCTGTTGTCCACGCCGGTGATGGTGATGAAGAGCGGCGGCCAGACTTCGCCGGCGGCGGCGATGTCCAGGCGCACCCGCTCCGGCAGGCGCTCCGGGTCGGTCCAGCTGTCGCTCCAGAGCGCTTCCTCGGCGGGCGTCATCGGCCGGCTCTGGTAGGCGATGCGCAGGCCGTCCAGTGCTTCCACCAGCACATGCACGGAGGCGGTTTCGTCCACTGGCGGGCTCACGCCGGCGTCCGGCGCATAGGGCAGGTACTGCAGAAGCAGCCGCGGCGGCGAGCCGGCGGTGGCGAGGCGGAAGCGGTGCAGGCCGCCGCTGCCGTAGCGCGCCGGCATGGTGCCTAGCCAGCTCAGCTCGGCGGCATCGCCACGGAAGAAATTGACCTTGCTGCCGTCCGGCAGGGTTTGCTTGAGCTGGCGCACGCCGGCGGACAGCGCGGTGCGCAGCAGGCCGCCGACCAGCCAGGCGTGGCCGGCGCGGCCGGCGCGTTCGTCCAGCCGGCTGGCGGTGGCACCGAAGCCGCCCAGGGCGCTGACCAGGCCGAGCATGATCAGCGACACCAGGCTGAGGGCGATGACGACTTCGACCAGGGTGAAGCCGTGCGGCGCGCGGGGGCTTGCCGGGCGCACTCGCGGCGCATCCTGCGTTGCCCGATTCAGCGGAAGAGATGCCGCCAGCCGGCGCCGCGCGCTCATTCCGCCCGCTCCAGCGCGGCCCGCCGCTCCGGCAGCAGGCTGACCAGGCTCAGCGCCTGCCCCCGCCGGCCCTCGCCCCAGGCCACCGCCGCCTCTACCCGGTACAGCGGCCAGCCGGGGCTGGCTTCGTGGCCGGTGGGGTAGGGCCGGGCGCTGAGATGCCAGCGCAGGCCGGCGTCGCTGCCGCTTTCGTCCAGGCCGCCGGCGGGGATGGTGCTGCGCGAATCCAGCAGCGACAGCGCGAGGGCCAGCGCCCGGGTGCGCGTTTCGCCGGTCTGCACGCCGCGCACGCTGCCGCCGGCGGCGTGGTAGAGGGCGGCCAGCGAGAAGGCCATGATCGCCAGCGCCACCAGCACTTCCAGCAGCGAGAAGCCGGCGGCCGAACTGGCGGAGAGAGGGTTGCAGCGATGGAGCGGCCTCATCCGGCGATGCGCTCCTGGCTGACGTTGCCGAGCAGCCAGTCCACCCGCAGGCGGACACCGCCGCCCTGGGGCCGGCGCAGCTCCAGGCTGCCGCCGGTGGCGCCGCCCTCGGGCTGGAAGCGGATCTGGCCACGCGCTTGGCCGGGGCCAGCCGTTTCGCTTCCGGCGACGATGAAGCGCACTTCCAGCTCATCCGGAAACATGCTTTCCGGCCGGCCTTCCACGCCATAGCGGCGGCGCCCCAGATCCACGCCGAAGGCCACCGGCCGGCCGCTGCGCAGCGCCTCGCTGCGGGCCAGCTGCAGGCCGGCGAGCATGCCGCGCACCGTGCTCTGGTAGGCCATGGCCTGCTGCAGCCGGCTGTAGTTGGCGGCGGTGGCGCCCACCGCCAGGGCGACGATGGCGAGCGCCACCACCAGCTCGACCAGGGTGAAGCCGCGGGCGGCGCTCATGGTGGCGGGGGCAGATGGCGAAGGAGGAGGCCGCGTTACTGCCAGTTGCCGACGTCGGCATTCTCGCCGTCGCCGCCGGCGGTGCCGTCCGCGCCCAGCGAGTAGATGTCGATGTCGCCGCGCTTGCCCGGCACTTCGTAGAAATAGGGCTTGCCCCAGGGGTCTTGCGGCACGCCGCCCTTCTTCAGATAGGGGCCGTTCCAGCCGGGCGCGCTGCCGGGGCGGCTGACCAGCCCTTCCAGGCCCTCCGCCGCGGTGGGAAAGCGGCCGACGTCCAGCTTGAACAGCTCCGCCGCGTGCTCCAGGTCCTTCACCTGCACCGCCGCCGTCTTGCTCTTGGCGCCGCCGAGCTGGCCGAGCACCCGCGGGCCGACCAGGCCGGCGAGCAGGCCGAGGATGGCGAGCACGACCAGCAGCTCGACCAGGGTGAAGCCGGCGTCGCGGCGGCGGGGCGTGTTCATGGCGGAGGCGGGGTTCGGGTTCATGGGCGGATGTGGGCGGTGGTTAGGGGAATGGGAGGGACTCAGTTCGCCAGCTCGTTCACCGACAGGATGCCGAGCAGGATGGAAACGATGATGGCGGCGATGACCGCGCCCAGCAGCAGGATGAGCAGCGGCTCCAGCAGGGTCAGCGTGCGCTTGATGCCGGCCTGCACCTCGCCATCGGTGACGCGGGCCAGCTCCAGCAGCATGGCGTTCAGCCGGCCGGTTTCCTCGCCCAGCCGCACCATGTTCAGCGCCAGCGGCGAGAACAGCGCGCTGCCCTGCAGCGCATCCGCCAGCCGGCCGCCCTGCTTGATCGCCGGGGCGACGCCGGCCAGCGCGGCGCGCAGGCGCTGGTTGGACATGGTGTCGGCGGCGATGCACAGCGCCTGCACGATGGGCACGCCATTGCCCAGCAAGGTGCCCATGCCGCGGGCGAAGCGGGTGACCTCGTACTTGCGCACCACGCCGCCGAGCACCGGCAGGGCCAGCAGGCGGCCGTCGCGCCAGTCGCGGCCGGCCGGCGTGGCCAGCCAGCGGCGCAGCGCCCAGGTGAAGACGGCGGCGGCCAGCGCCATCAGCCAGCCCCAGTCCGCCACCAGGTGACCGGCGGCGACGATGAGGCGGGTGGGCAGCGGCAGGGCGTCGCCCATGTCGTCGAACAGGCTCTCGAACTGCGGCACGACGAAGCCCAGCATCAGGAAAACGGAGATCGCCGCCACCACCACCAGGATGGCCGGATAGGTGAGCGCCGAGATCACCGATTCCCGCAGCGCCTTCACCCGCTCCAGATGCTCCGCCAGCCGCGCCAGCACCTCGGCCAACTGGCCGCCCGCCTCGCCGGCGCGCAGCATGTTGACGTAGAACTCACCGAACAGCGGCAGATAGGGCTGCAGTGCCTGGGAGAGGCCCTTGCCCGACTTCACCGCCTTCAGCACCTCGTCCAGCAGCGCGGCGACCGAGGGTTTGGTGGCCATGCCCTGCAGCACGCGCAGGGCGCGGTCCAGCGGCAGCCCGGCGCGCAGCATGACCGCCAGTTCGCTGGTGAAGGCATGGACGTCCGCCGCGCCGGGACCTTTGTCCCTGGCCAGGAAGCCGCCGGCGAAGGCCGCCTTGTGGCCGGGCACAGCCTGATCGACAGCCGTGGATGGCGCGGCGCTGCCCCGGCCCGCCTCCACCTGCAGCGGCGTCAGCCCGCGCGCCTGCAGCTGGCGGATGGCGGCTTCGCTGCTGGCGGCCTCCAGCGTGCCGCTGCGCAGCTGGCCATCTCCGGCGGCGGCGCGATAGGCGAAGTCAGGCATCGCTCTGGTCCTGGGTAACGCGCAGCACCTCGTCCAGCGAGGTTTCGCCCTGGGCCACCTTGCGCAGGCCATCCTCATACAAGGTGATCATGCCGCTGCGGCGGGCGGCGGCGTGCAGGCTGGTGGCGTCGGCGCCGGCGAGGATGGCCTGGTGGGCGGCGGCATCCATGGTGAAGAGTTCATGGATGGCGCTGCGGCCGCGGTAGCCACTGTGCTTGCATTCCGGGCAGCCGCGGGCGGCGTAGACCTGGCGGCTGCCGGCGGGCAGGAAGCGCCCCAGCCCGGTGCGCTCCACGATCTCCGCCGACAGCTCGGCCGGCGCCTTGCAGGCGGAACAGAGCCGGCGCACCAGCCGCTGCGCCAGCACGCCATTCACCGAGGAGGTGATGAGGTAGCGCTCCACCCCCATGTCCTCCAGCCGCACGATGGCGCCGGCGGCGGTGTTGGTGTGCAGGGTGGACAGCACGAGGTGGCCGGTGAGCGCTGACTGCACCGCGATCTGTGCCGTCTCGGTGTCCCGCATCTCGCCGATCATGATGATGTCCGGGTCCTGCCGCAGGATGGAGCGCAGTGCGTGGGAGAAGCTCATGCTGATCTGCGCCTGCACCTGCACCTGATTGATGCCGCCCAGTTGGTACTCCACCGGGTCCTCCACGGTGAGTATCTTCAGCGCGGCCGCATCCAGCTTGGCCAGCGAGGCATACAGGGTGGTGGTCTTGCCCGAGCCGGTGGGGCCGGTTACCAGCAGGATGCCGTGCGGCCGGGCGATCAGCTCGCGGTAGCGCGCCAGCGTGTCGGCCGAGAAGCCCATGTCCTCCAGGTTCAGCCGGATGCTGGCGCGGTCCAGCACCCGCATCACCACGCTCTCGCCATGCACCGTCGGCAGGGTGGAAACCCGCAGATCCAGCTCGTGGCCCTTCACCCGGTTCTTGATGCGGCCGTCCTGCGGCAGGCGGCGCTCGGCGATGTTGAGGTGGGCGAGCAGCTTGATCCGCGAGGTGACGGCCGCCGCCAGCGACAGCTCCGCCAGCTCGCCCTCCTGCAGCACGCCGTCCACCCGGTAGCGGATGTGCAGGCCGTCCTCGAAGGGTTCTATATGGATGTCCGAGGCACGCAGGTCTATCACCCGCGAGATGATCTGATTCACCAGCCGGATCACCGGCGCCTCGCTGGCCAGATCCTTCAGGTGCTCGACGAACTCGCTGTCGCCGGCGTCCGCGGCGAGCAGGCCGTCACTTTCTTCCTCAGCCTCGTCCGGCTCCAGGTAGAGCCGCTCCAGCGCTGCCTGCAGTTCGGACTCCAGCGCCAGCCGCGGCGCAACCTTAAGCCCGGTCGCCAGCCCCAGCGCCTTCAGCAGGAAACCATCCTGCGGCGTCGCCATCGCCGCCAGCAGCCGGCCGTCGACCACCTGCAGCGGCAGCACCGCATGCGCGATCAGGTACTCCGGCGACAGACCGGCCACCTCCACCGGCAGCTCGGGGAAATCGCCCGCTGCCACCAGCGGCATACCCAGCTGCTCCGCCAGCGCCCGCCCCACCTCGGCCTCCGAAACCAGCCCCAGGCGAACCAGCACCCGGCCGATCAGGTCGCCGATTTCCTGCTGCGCCGCCAGTGCCTGCTCCAGATCCCGCGGCGAGAGGCGGGCCGCCCGTACGAGCAATTCGCCCAGCCTGGGCCGGCCAGCCTGGGGGCTCACTGCTTCCTCGCACATCGGGGTGGCGGCGTTCGTCGGCACAGGGTCGGGCCTTGCTTTAGGGGTAGATGACGAAGGTATCCAGGCTTAGGCAAGTTGCGCGCCATACGGCAGGGGGCGCGTCAGGCTTGGGATCGCGAATGAAAGACGCCCAAATAGTTCATCGACATTGTCTGTTATACCCCATGCCTACCTTATTTGTGTAGGTAGGTACATATATATAGCAGGGCCGGAGCAGTGCATTGATGATGGCCATGGGTACAGGAAGTCAGCCGGCGTGTGAGTCATCCAGCCGATCAGACAAAAAGGAGAACTCTCGCCCGAAACGCGCGGGTGGAAACGCTGGTGAGGAGGAGTGAGCCTGACACGTCGCCCACATGGGCAGACAAATTTTGTATTTCGATAAATATAAATAAATGCCCTGCCGACCGGTTATTTCGACTGCTCTTCCATTTGAAGTTGATGAGCGACTCCTGAGCGTGCAGCGGCCCTGACTCAACGGTGAAGCAAGGCCCGAGCTCATGGTCCGTTGAGGCGGCATTTCTCCATTCCTTGTTCATTCATTCTTCAGTCGATCAAGTCAATGTGGGTATACCCATGTGCTTTGTAGAAGACGAAGTCATAGGTTTTTTTGCTGGAAAAATGCTTGTGAGATAGCTGACAACATGGCGAACTCGCGGTCATATTTGTTTACATGGCTACATAAATAAATGCCTGTCGCCCGCTCTGCTGCCGCAGCGACGGAGCGTCTGAAAGGGGCCGGCTCCAGAAAGCAAGCAGCTATTTCCTTTGATTAATCCATTTGTATAAATGGGCTTATGGGTCTGGCATGGGGTTTGCTGCGGGTATCGTTATATAAAAATGGATATTGGAAATGGGAAAGAAAAATCTCGCTGTCGCCCGCCTGTCTCGCAACAAGCTCACCGCGGCGATATCCCTTGCCCTGGCCATCGGCCCCGTCCCGCTGCTGGCCGCGCCCACGGGCGGTGTGGTCACCAGCGGCACTGCGTCCATCAGCCAGTCGGGCAGCGTGACCAACGTCAACCAGAGCACGCAGAAGGCGGCAATCAACTGGCAAGGGTTCAGCATCGCGCCGAACGAGACGGTCAACTTTCTCCAGCCCAACTCATCCGCCATCACCCTTAACCGGGTTGTCGGCAACGAGCGCAGCATCATAGAAGGCGCACTCAACGCCAATGGCCGCGTCTTCCTCATCAACTCCAACGGCGTGTTGTTTACCCGGGGCAGTTCGGTGAATACCGCCGGGCTGGTCGCCAGCACGCTGAACATGAGCGACGCGGACTTCGAAGCCGGCAACTACGTGTTCCAGGGCAATGGCAGCAGCGCCTCTGTCATCAACCTCGGCACGCTGACCGCGGATGAGGGCGGCTACATCGCCCTGCTGGGTAACACCGTCTCCAACCAGGGCGTGATCGCTGCCACCAAGGGCACGGTCGCCCTGGCTGCCGGCGAGAAGATCACGCTCAATTTCAACGGCGACTCCCTGCTGTCGGTGACGCTGGACGAAGGCGCGCTGAATGCACTGGTCGAAAACAAGCAGGCGATCTACGCCGACGGCGGCAAGGTCTTTCTGACCGCAAAGGCTGCGAATGAGGTATTGGGCAGTCAGGTTAATAACACTGGAATCGTGCAGGCGCGCACGCTGAGTGATCTGACTCAGGGTGAGATCGTCATCAGTGCTTACGGTGGTACCGCTAACATTGATGGAACCCTTGACGCCTCCGCGCCCACAGGCGGCGATGGTGGCTCCATTGAAACCAGCGGCAAGAAAGTCAGGCTCGCGGATAGTGCAGTCATTACAACCAAGGCTAATAGCGGCACGAATGGCGAATGGCTGATTGGCAGCGATGGCTACACCATTGCAGCGACTGGCGGGGATATCACCGGCGCACGGCTTTCCAGCCTACTGGCGGCAGACCTCACAAACATCAGGATCAATTCCGCGTCTGGCTCCAGTTCGGATGGCTCCTTGAATGTGAATGATGCGCTCAGCTGGAATGGAGACTCCAGGCTCACGCTCGAGGCGAGTGGAGATGTCAGCATCAATTCGGCGATTACTGCGACCGGAGATTACTCAGGTCTCGTTCTTGCCGCTGCTGATGACATCAATGTCAATGCGGATGTGGCATTGAGTGGAAGTAGTGCAGCATTGGTAATGAATTATGGGGGTGACTATTACATCCGTACTGCGGCGAGCTATAGCGGTACGGTTCTGGATGCAAATGGTAATCCTGTTGCTAATAGTGCTTCCTCGGATTCTGGTTTTGCAAGTATTACGCTAGAAGGGGCATCGGCTAGTCTGAGAATAAATGGTCAGAATTATATCTTGATCCATAGCCTATCCCAGCTAGACGGCCTTGATGGCAATAACGCGATTACCGGATCAGGCGCTGCAGCGGCCGTCACAAACTATTATGCGCTTGCTGGTGATCTAGATGCATCCGGTGTCAGCTATCGTGATGCATTAATAAAAACCTTCACAAATAGTACGTTAGCTGGCCTGGGAAACAGCATCAGCAATCTCACTATTAGCGGCACTGCAACCACGACAGGGCTGATTGGTACGGCCAATGGATCGACTATAAGGGATTTTGGTGTTGTGGCTGCCAATATTAGTGGAGTCAATAATGTAGGTGTTTTGGTTGGTGGGGCTAGTGGAAACGGAGTAAAAATATTCAATAGCTACGCTACTGGTCAGATATCGGCTAGAAGTGCTGCGGGTGGTTTGGTAGGGGCAATAAATAATAATGCCGGCCTTCGCTCTACTGTCATTCAGTCCTTCGCAGATGTGGATGTCACGGGCGAGGCTGGGAGTTTGGGGGGATTGATTGGTGTTGTTACCAAGGCTGTTTATATCGATAGCTCTCATGCAAGTGGTGATGTTGTATCTACTTCGTCTACTCAAGTAGATAGCATTGGGGGCTTGGTGGGAAGAATCCTCACTAGCACTCCTGCCAGCTTGATATCCAACTCATACGCAACGGGTGATGTATCTGGCTATCAATCCGTGGGTGGATTGATTGGCTACGCAGTTGGGAGTTCTGCTGGTAATAGGCTCTTGGTAGTGAACAGTTTCGCGACCGGAGCGGTTACTGCGACGGCAAGCACTTCGGGTTTGCATGCGGGGGGGCTGATTGGATACGCCCAGTATGTGAATGTCGATAATTCTTATCACTCTACCGGCGATGTCAAGGTGCTCGGTAGCCAGTTTACAAACACCGGCGGCCTTATTGGCTCATTGATTGCGGGGTCTGTAACAAATTCGCATGCGGAAGGCAGTGTGTTGGTTGGAGATAGCGCATATGCGGTTGGTGGTTTGATCGGATATATGGACGCTGCCTCAAGCGTAGACAGGTCATATGCGATCGGAAAAGTGGAGGGAGTCGCTGGCTACGGTGTGACGGGCAGCCAGATGGGAGGACTAGTTGGGAAGAACGATGGAAGTATTTCCAACTCTTGGGCGAACGTGAATATAAAAGGGCATGTCGCTCTGGGGGGGCTGGTAGGCCTTAATAGCGGGACGATAGTTGGCTCCAGGGCTATGGGGAGCGTGGCTGGCTATTCTATTGGCGGCAATGCGGCTTCGGGGGCGGGGGGGCTTGTTGGGTCTGCCACAGACGGCTCCGTGATTAGAGAGTCGACTGCCAGCGGTTCGGTCTCAGGGGTGGATTCCGTTGGTGGTCTTGTTGGGACCAGCAGAGGTGGCGTGATCGATAAATCCACTGCAAGTGGAACCGTCACTGGCACTGGGCAAGGGGTAGGCGGGCTTGTCGGATCAATCAGGGATAGTGCTAATGGATCCACTCTGGTTATAACCGACAGCTACTGGAATTCCAATTCCACTGGACAGACCAATGCAATTGGTTACGTCTATGAAGGGTCAGCTCCCATTATCCAAAATTCTCAGGGGCTGACGAATGAGCAATTCGTAGATGTTCAACATTACATCGATGGGACGATCGAGCAGGTGCTGCTGGAAAGAGCTCAGCTAGCTGCTGAGCGGGCACTGCAGGTTCTCGCCGAGGCTGGCGAGAAAATTGGCTCAAGTCTCTTGGCAGAAAGCGACAGGGAGGCCAAGGGGTTGGCTGAAATGCCGAACAATTCTGGCTTCCCAGAACGGCCGTCTCCAATTGAGTCTCTGCTCACATTCAAGGATGCCGGAGATTACGGAGCACAACTCCGCCGTATTGAGGTGGACGGCGTTGTTTATGAGCTAGAGGAAGAGGCCCTGGAGCCAGCTCAATAAAAGCAAGTGGTGGCCGGGGCGTCCCCGAAGCCATTTGCTCAACTGAATCCTTTCAATCCTTGAAAGGAGCACTGTGGGGAGGCCTTCCGGCTTCCCCATCTCCTGGGTCAATTGACCTAGGCCATCAACTGAAAGCGAAGGAGTAATGCGATGAGCGTCAAAGCCAAACGGCTTTCCATGCTGGTAGCTGCTATTGCGTGCGGTATGGCTGCATCCCATAGTTGGGCTGCTGATACGGTGTGCTCCGTTGTTGCATATGATGGTTTTTCCGTAACAAGAACGACGGTGACCGCCGGTAACGTCAGTTCTTTCAGTCCTGATACTACTGTGGCTGTTGCGTCCAACTTCTACGGGCCTGCGCAAGACTTGGTCGAGGCCTTCCTGACTTCCGCTGCAGGATCTTCCTATTCTGAAATCGGTGTTTGCCACAATGCCACTGGTCACCTGATGGGTGAAATCATGGCGCTCAGCTCCTCCCGCACTATCAATGGCACCACGTACAGCGCTCACCCCAGCGTTATCACCGGGGAGCCGCTTTCGCTTGCCATCAGCTACAAGTATGGTCTTTTCCTCGCGGCCAATGCCAAGGCTCCGGCGGACCTGGTCTATAGCGATACCTACAGTTCCACTAACTACACCATCGGCAGTGCGGTGAATGTAGCGAATGGTCTGCCGGCGCTAATTCTGGACCCGGGTGAAACGTCGTACTCGGCCGCCGACCTTGTGAAGACTGGGGTGACGGGGGATCCGGTGGGGTACTACTACGGAACGACCTCTACCGGCCCTGTCAAAATCAACTTCGCTAGCTATCTATCTCCGATCGCGATTGCGGATCCGGCCAATGCACCATACGGTCTCGCGGCACAGACAATTCTGACTGCCATGTCTCAGTGGCAGACGCCGACGAACATGGGTACCAGTGTTTCGGCTAGCTGCACTTCGACTGCATCTGGCAATACGCCTGCGATTTGCCGGTATGACAACATTGATCTTACGTTGTCTGCCATTGGCGATACCTCAAACAATATCAAGGCCGGCTTTGCATCATGGGGGCAGTTCTGCGGCAGCGCGACCTACGATGAGTTCGTGACTTTCCCCAGCTATGCGATCGAGCAATGGGGCGTTCTCCTAGAAACTGATGCAACCAACGGTACTTCTTCTGGTTCCGAGACGGCTGCTGCGGCTCTTTGGGCTTTCATGAATGTGACGAATCCGGGTGCTTCCAATGGTGGTCTGCCGGGCGGCAGCTGGAACGGATGGCTCACCGACCACTGCTATGGAACGATCTAATTTGATTAGAGAGGTGTGTTGGTAATCACAGGAGTGTCGCTCTGCGATTAGCAGGGACTCTTGGATTACGAACCGCATTGCCGCCCCGGCAAGGAATTGTTGGGGCGGTATTTCAGCATGTGATGCTTATTCTTCAGAAGGGTTTATCCCTGAAGAATGCGTTGAAGAAAACCTAAGTAGTATTTTTAAGAAATGAAGAGGTGCTCTCGTGGCGCCATGTCCGGCGAGCCGGTTTCAATTGATGGTTATATAGAATGAAAAACGCCAAAGGGCTTTTATTGCCCATGTTGTCTTGTTCGTGGCTTGCAGGTCTCTCTCTGATGGTGTGCTCTTCTCTCGGGTATGCACAGAGCCCCCCTGTTCCCGGAATCGGCGAAGCCATCAAAGAAACTCAACCCCCGCGCCCGCAGGCACCGCAACAAGCCCCCGCCCCGGTAATCATCCAGCAAGATGAGGCCCCCCTACGTCTGCAATCCAGCGAAACACTGATGGTTCAGGCCTTCCGTTTCGAAGGCGCGGATTTCATTTCCGAAGAGGAATTGCAGGAGCGGGTGGCGTCTTACCGGGGGCGTGCCTTGAACATGATGGATATCGAGGAGGCGGCGGGGCGGATTACCGCGCTTTACCGCAGCCGGGGTTATCCGGTGGCGCGTGCTTATGTGCCGCGTCAGGATGCGCGCGACGGTACGTTGACCATCCGGGTGCTGGTGGGCAAGTACGGCAAGGTGTCTTTGCGCAATCGCTCGTTGGTGGGCGATAGCCTGTTGAAGGGCACGCTGGCGCCGCTGGAGGCGGAGGCGGCGGTGTCGCGGGAGACGCTGGAGCGGGCGATGCTCATCGTCGGCGACATGCCGGGCGCGGAGATGCCGCGGATGGCCATTTCGCCGGGCGAGCGGCAGGGGAGTTCCGACCTCGAGGTGGGGGTGGACGCCGGCAAGCGCTTTGGCGCTTATGCGATGGCGGACAACCAGGGATCGCGCTACACCGGTCGCAATCGCCTGCGCGCCGGCGTGGATCTGAATTCGCCGCTGGGGATTGGCGACCGTCTCTCGCTGTCGGGGATGGCTTCCGAGGGCGAAGGCTTGGCGAATGGCCGATTGGCGTATGGTTTTCCGCTCGCGGCCAACGGCCTGCGTGGCGAGATCGCGGCGTCCAAGACCACCTATGAGCTGGGCAAGGAATACAAGGATCTGGACGCGACCGGCGATGCTTATTCAATAGAGGGAACGCTGAGCTATCCGCTGATCCGCAGCCGGGAACGCAACCTCTATCTCAGCCTGAACCTGGCCGCCCGGCGCATGAGCGACGAGATCGAGGCGACCGATACGAGGAACAGCCGCAAGAGCAAGGTGGGCACGTTGGGGGCGCAGTATGAAAGCTGGGGTAGCCTCCTTGGCTATTCCAGCTACAGCGGTTTCAACTTGGGCCTGACCTATGGCCACCTTGAACTGTTGAACGCAGACGAAGAAGCCCTCAACAAAGCCGGCGCGAATACCGGCGGCGACTACGGGCGGCTGAACCTGAGCTTCACCGGCAGCTTCGCTCTCAGCGAGAAGTTCAGCCTGTCGGTGGCGCTGAGCGGCCAGAAGGCGCTGATGGGCAAGAACCTGGATGGCGCCGAGCAGATGAGCATCTCCGGCACCAACGGCGTGAAGGCATACCGCGAAGTGGTGTTGGGCGACAACGGCTACCTGGCCAATGCCGAGCTGCGTTACGTGCTGCCTGAGGTTGCCGGGCTGAGTCATTCGCTTGGGCTCTTCACCGATACCGGCCGTACCCATCTGCAGAACGCCGACTACACCACGATCAATGGCGTGCGCCTGTCGGACGTTGGCGTGGCGTATTACGTTGGCTACAAGGCGCTGATGGGCAGTATCCAGGTGGCGCGCAAGGTGGGGCCGCGTCCCGGCGTGGTCGAGGAGGACGACAAGACCCGCGTACTGCTGCAGGTTGGCTTTGCGTTCTAGCTTCTGGCTGAGGGCGGCGGGAGCGGGCGCCTTGCTGCTGCTCGCCGCGGGCTGCGCAAACACGGTGAACACCGAGTACACCGCCGAGCAATTCGCGCGGGCAACAAAGTGGTGCCACGACAACGCCCGCATGGACCAGGTGCTGCAGCCGGATGCCTGGTTCTCCCGCTTCGTGGCTTGCCGCCGTGAGCATGTGATGCCCTTCGAGACCCAGGTTTTCCGGCGCGAGAAGGAGGTGGGGGAGATGTACGACGAACTCGCCCGGATCGCGCCGCTGGTGGACAAGAAGCAGGTATCCGCCAGGTCCGCGATGATGAAGTGGCAGCAGCTGATGCGGGAAAAACTGGCCATCGATTGCGCCATCATCATCGAGCATGCGGACGGCGGCGGGCAGTGCGCAGGCCTTCGGGCTGCGCGGGTGCGGTGATTCGAACTGCTTTCCATCGAGACCGGGCCCTCTCCGGCGCTCGGCCAAGGGAGCCGTCCGCCTGCGATGCCGGCGCTGCGCCTGACGCGCCTCCATCTAGCGACCCTGCTGCCGGGTTGAGCGCGGGCCTCGCGAGCCGCCGCTCCGTGGTGCCGCCCGATCGTGACGCGGTGAGGCAAAAGGACGACCAGAAAAGGCGGTTCATGCCGGGCGCCAATCTGTCCTGTCCGGATTCCAACATCGTTATGTAGTCGACAATATTTATGTCGTACTTCAGGCAGATCGGGCCAGGGGCAGTGCCGCTGTCAAGTCTTGCCTCGTAACCAGAAGTCGCAGTGCTGTGGGGTCTGCGGCTATTCCCGAGGTGAGCGGCGGCGCCGGGGCCGGCTGGCATGCCGATTGCGTCAACTGTTCTTGCTATATCGCATCGTATATAGATAAGCCTGCACTCCTGAGTGGGCGGAGCGATGCGAGTCATCGGTTTTCCCCATTTCTGCAAGGAGCAGGCGACATGAATATGGAGTGGCTTTCCGGCGCGATCGACTATGGCGTGATCGGGCTGCTGGTGGTGCTGAGCGTGGTGATCGTGGCGATCGGGATGGAGCGTTTGGCCTTCTATCGCCGCCTCGACCTGAAGGCGGTGAACGACATCAAGTCGCTGGAACTGATGCTGTCGCGCAAGCTCTTCGTCATCGCCTCGGTAGCGAGCAACGCGCCCTACCTCGGCCTGCTCGGCACGGTGTTCGGCATCATGCTCACGTTCTACAGGATGGGCCAGGACGCCAGCATCGACACCGCGCAGATCATGGTCGGCCTGGCGCTGGCGCTGAAGGCGACGGCCGTGGGCCTGGGTGTGGCGCTGGTGGCGGTGGTGCTTTACAACAGCCTGCTGCGCAAGGCCAAGGTGATGATGCTGGAGTGGGAGATCGCCAATGGACGATAAGCCCTTCGAGAGCATGAACATGATCCCCTTCATCGACATCATGCTGGTGCTGCTCACCATCGTGCTGACGACATCCACCTTTATCGCCAGCGGCCGCATCCCGGTGAACCTGCCCCAGGCCAGCGCCAGCGAGCAGGACACCAGCAAGACCGAGACGATAGAGATCGACGCAGCCGGCACCATTTACCTCGGCGGCGAGGCGGTCAGCACCGACTTGCTGAAGAGCCGCCTGGGCGCGGTGGCCAAGGACACGCCCTTCGTGCTTCGTGCGGACAAGGCGGTGCAACTGCAACGCTTCATCGACGTGGCGGATGTGCTCAAGCAACTGGGTTTTGCCAAGGTGGCGGTACAGACGGAGGTGGGACGATCATGAGCACGGGTCGCGCAGCGCTGGCTCTGCGCCAGCAAAGTGAAGCAGAGCGCATGGCAACGCCGCAGGCCGTACCCGCCCGCCCGAGCAGTCTGAAGCTGGTAAGGCCCGCGGGCAGGACGGGAAAGAGCGAGTTCGGCATGCTCGACGGCTTTGCATGGTCGGTACTGCTGCATGCGGCAGTGATATTTCTTTTCCTGGCGCCGGGCTGGTTCCTGGTGAAGCCGCAGCCCCAGCGCGACCAGCTCGTGGTCGAGCTGTTCGGCATGGTGAGCAACCGGCAGGAGCAGGAACAGCAGGCCGGCGCAAAGACCACCCAGCCGCCCCAGGAGGCTGCGCCCACGCCGCCCGCACCCATGCCACCCAAGCCGGTGATGAAGCGCGAACCGGTGCGCCATGTGCAGGAGGCGCCCAGCCCGGTGACGGTAGCCAAGCCCGAGGATAAGCCGGAAGAAGAGCCGCAGGAGCAGGTGACTGAGGCCCGCCAGCAAGTGGCTCCACAGCACGCTGGCGCGGAAGAAAACCGCGTCCAGCAGACCCTGCAGCGCCAGCCGACCGAGGCAGACCTGCTGCGCATGTACGTCAGCAGCCTGGCCAAGGCCATCCGTGAAAAGCTGGTGTATCCGCAGGCCCTGCGGGCGAGGGGCTATGTCGGGACCGCGGCGGTGCGCTTCACCGTGACCGAAAGCGGCGATCTGCTGCCGGGGTCGCTGGTGGTGATGCGCAGCAGCGGCTACCCGGAACTGGATGACAGTGCCCTGCGCTCGGTTCAGGCCAGCCTGCCCCTGCCCAGGCCGGATCGCCAGCGGGTGGTGGTGGTGCCGGTGACCTTCAGCGGAAGTTGAGGGTGGCGCTGGTGTGTGTATTTCTGCCTGCGCGATGGGGGCGGGAAGGTCGGGCATTTCTCCCGGCTGCGGGTGGTCCCTGGCTGGGAAGCGTCGGGACAACCCAGGCAAGTTGATTGCCCTGCCGCGCTGCTTTCCCCCTTTCCCCTCGCGTACAGCGAGTCCACCTGTCTGGCCTGCAGCCGCTATAGAAAAAGCAATCCATCAGTACCCGTATTGATGGGGAATTCGCTCTCATAGAAAGCTGCTCACGCATTCATGCAAAGCAAATGGGCAAGTTCTTGCTCGGCAGAGCAAGAACTTGCCCATTTTTTCTTTATGCATATCAATTGATTGCGAAACGGCGGGCGAGAGCTTGCTCGATTTTCAATGTCGCAATGCACTTGTGTGAAAAATCAGAGCGCTCACTCTGGAGCGTGGCGGGAACAACTCATCCAAGCCAATGTAATAAAGCCACTTTTTGAAAAGTAATCTCGCTTGGCATGCGATTTGCATGGTTGCTCGCCAGCACTTTGGCCACCAAGTCCCGCCGGCCCTTTCGTCTTAACCATCAAGAACAGAGCATCATGCCAACTCCCGCGTACATCGGCATCCAAGGCAACATCTCCCAGGGTGCCTTCACCTCCGACGCCGTGGGCAAGGCCTCCGTCGAAGGCCATGAAGATGGAATCCTGGTCGAGGAAATCAAGCACCGCATCGCCACCCCGACCGACCCGCAGAGCGGTCAGCCGTCGGGCCCGCGTGTGCATGAACCCTTCGTCCTCACCTGCGCGCTGAACAACACCACGCCGCTGATGTACTAGGCCCTGCCTCGGTGAAATGCTGCCCAAGGTCGAAGTGAAGTGGTACCGCACTTCCACCGAAGGCAAGCAGGAGCACTTCTTTACCCCCCTCTGGAAGACGCCACCAGCGTTGTCATCGACGGCACTGCCGCACGCCCAAGACTTCAACAAAGCCGAGAGCACGCAACTGGTCGATGTCTCCATGGGCTACCGCAAGATCACCTGGACTCACGCCGTTGCCGGCACCGAGGCCTCGGACGACTGGCGCAAGCCGCAGGAAACCTGATTCCGGCTCCTGCTTTGCGGCAGGCAGCCCGGGTTGCCGGCCGTATCGCGCTGATCTGCCGCAGGGGATTGCCCCGGCCTGAAAGGAGCACCTAATGCCCAGCCAATCCAACCTGCGCTTCACCTTTACTGTGGGCGAGATCGAGTTCGACGTCATCCAGTTCACCCTCGACGAGGGCCTCTCCGAGGGCTGCCAACTGGCGCTGGAGCTGGCCAGCCACGACCCGGCCATCGACTTCGCCAAGGTCCTCGACGCCCCCGCCCACTTCATCCTCTGGCACGGCGAACACCCCGTGCGCCATGTCCACGGCAAGGTCAGCCACTTCGAGCAAGGCACCACCGGCTTCCGCCGCACCCGCTACCGTGCCCTGGTCGAACCGCCCCTGGCGCGGCTCGAGCTATGCGCCGACTGGCGCATCTTCCAGCAAAAAACCGTGCCGGAAATTCTGAACCAGCTGCTCGCCGAGCACGGCATCGCCCCGTACCAACAGAACCTCACCGAACAACATCTCACCCGCGAGTACTGCGTCCAGGCTGGCGACACCGACCTGGACTTCCTCCTGCGCCTGGCCGCCGAGGAAGGCCTCTTCCACCGCTTCGACCACCGCCCCGACGGCTGCACTCTCATTCACAGCGACCGCCTCCACATCCAGGGCGCCATCGCCGGCGGCCCGGTGCGCTACAACCCCACCCCCGGCGGCGACCGGCCCGAGCCGGCCTTGCGCACCTTCACCTACGCCGAGCACGTGCGCACCACCCGCCAGACCCAGCGCGACTACACCTTCAAACACCCGCAGTACGACCAGCAGCGCAGCGCCATGGCTGAGCGGCCGGTCGCGGCCGAGCGGGACTACGAGGACTACCGTTACCCGGGGCGCTACAAGGACCCGTCTGGCGAAGCCTTCACCCGCGACCGCCTGCGCGGCCTGCGCGGCCAGGCGCAGACCGCCACGGTCGAAGGCGACGACCCGCGCCTGGTCCCCGGCCTGGCCTTTGACCTCATCGGCCATCCCCGCCAGGACTGGAACCGCGGCTGGCGTCCGGTGCACATCCGCCATGAAGGCCGCCAGCACACCAGCCAGGCCGAAGAGAGCGCCGGGGCGCAGAGCGGCACCCACTACCAGTACACCGCCCAGCTGGTGCCCGACCGCATCGAATGGCGCCCCGCGCCGCGGCCCCGCCCGCTCATCCCGGGCCCGCAAGTGGCCACCGTCGTCGGCCCCGAGGGCGAAGAGTTCCACGTCGATGAATTCGGCCGCGTCCGCGTGCAGTTCCCCTGGGACCGCGAAGGCGCGCACAACGAACACAGCTCCTGCTGGATTCGTCCGCTGCACGGCTGGGCCGGCAGCGGCTGGGGGCAAATCACCCTGCCGCGCATCGGCCAGGAGGTCATCGTCGACTTCCTCGATGGCGACCCGGACCAACCCGTGGTCGCGGGCCGCAGCTACCGCGTGGGCAACCGCCCACCCTACGAACTGCCCAAGCACCAGGTGCTCAGCACCCTCAAGAGCAAGGAGCACAAGGGCCAGCGCGCCAGCGAACTGCGCCTGGACGACACCACCCGCGAAATCAGCGCCGCGCTGATGAACGACCATGGCCAAAGCCATCTCCACCTGGGCTACCTCACCCACCCGCGGCCCGATGGCGGCCAGCCGCGCGGCGAAGGCTTCGAGCTGCGGACCGACCTGCACGGCGCCTTGCGTGCGGCGCAGGGCATGCTGCTCAGCACCGAGGCACAAGCCAGCGCCAACGGCGGCCTGCTCGACCGCGCTCAACTGGTCAGCACCCTGGAGGCGGCGCTGGAACTGGCCAGGACCCTGGGCCACTACGCCGGTGAACACCAGGGCCTACCCCACCAGGCCAAGCCGCAAGAAAACCTGACCGAGGCTGTGCGCAACCTGGGCCACGGCGCCAACGACCAGGCCGACGGCTGCGGCAAGGGCAATGAACCGGTCATCGCCCTCTCCGCGCCGGCCGGCATCGCCCTGGCCAGTCCGCGCAGCATCGCCCTGGGCGCCGGCGAACACATCGACGCCGCCGCCCAGCAGCACCTGCAGTTCACTGCCGGCGAACAACTGCTGCTCAACGCCGGCCAGGGCCTGGGCACTTTTGCCCAGAGCGGCGACATGCGCCACATCGCTCACCAGGGCGAACTGCTCCTGCAGGCGCAGCACAACAGCGCACGCCTGGAAGCCGACCAAAGCGTGGAGATCAGTGCCAGCAACGAGCACGTCCAGATCTCTGCCAAAGAGCACCTGACGCTGTTATGCGGCGGGGCTTACCTGAAACTGCAGGGCGGCAACATCGAGTTGGGCATGCCCGGCAACTTCACCGTCAAGGCGGCAAAGCACAGCTTTACCGGCCCCAGCCAGGCAGCACAGTCGATGGCGGCCTGGAAGAAAGGGCCAAACGAGCACTGGATAGGGCTACACCTGCTGGACGCCGAATCCGGCCAGGGCATCGAGAACATCGACTATGCCATTCATTTTCTCGATGGCGAGGTCACGCGCGGCACCTTGGACGAAGCCGGTAAAGCCCGGCACGAAAACCGCCAGCTCAAGCCTGTCGACCGCATCGAATACACCTTCCCGCCGGCTCGCGATGAAGAACCACACCCAGCACTGGAACTGCTGCTCAGCGAGCTTCAAAAGGAAAAAGGAGGTAGCCGATGAGCGGGGCAACTACCGGGCCGGCCCAAGACGGCCCACTGCGCCGAGCGCTGGCTTGGCTCACCGATGCGCCAGGCCGTATCTACGATGTAACCGTGGACACCGGTGCCTGGGTTTGGGAGGCCGTCCAAGGGGACTTCAACGAAGACCGCAGCACGGGGCAAGTTGCTTTCGACACCGTGATTTCGATGATCCCCATCGTCGACCAGGTTTGTGATGTCCGCGACCTCATCGCCAATTGCAAAAATATTCAGAAGGACCCGTCCGACCACTGGGCCAAGCTAGCCATTGGCCTGACCCTGATTGGCCTGTTCCCCTCCCTGGGCTCGCTCATCAAGGGCGTGCTGAAGATTTTCTTCCTCTACGTCCGCCGCTATGGGCTGGACCATGTGGCCAAGGCCCTGAATGACGCCATGCACGCGGTCATCATCTACCTGCGCAAACCCCAGGTGCAGAAGCTGGCCCGCAAGCTGGTTCCGCGTGGCCAACGGCTGTTCGCCTATCTGGCCCAGGAGGTGCGTCAAGTACGCGACCTGCTCAGCCCGAAGCAATTGCTGGATGCCTTCGATCGCGGCATCCGCACGGCCCAGAGCCTGCGCAAGTATGCCCTTGGCACCAAAGCCGGCGCCTTTGCCAATTCGGCCATCGATCTGCTGCTGAGCGTAAGGAAGAGCGCGGACAACTTCGTGGGTGAGCTGGTCAGGCCATTGCGCCAGGTCCTGGAAGACATCATCCGCCGCCTGGAACTGGAAGACCTGCTGCTGCATCACGGCATCATGGACACCACCAATGTGCATTTCTATGGCGGTCTGCCCAAGCCGCGTGCGGTGACCTTGATGCAAACCACCGAGCCGCCGCCTGCCTGGTTAAGAAAAGGAAAGTCCAGCGGCAACCCTCATGTCGAGATCGGGGATTATCGCGGCATCGTTGATAAGAGGGCGAAGGAGGGTTATCTCAGGATGGATGACAAGGAGATCACCAGCTTCGCCAGTCTGGCGGCCGATGAATTGAAGGGGCCGGCCCGCCTGTACCGGGTCATCGGCCCCGGCAGCTTCGCCAGCAGCCGTGACTGGATGACGGAGGAACAGTTCCAGGCGCTGCAAAGGGCCACGGACCCCAAGGCCGCCTGGCGCGACCACTACGCGGTCTGGCCGGACTGGAACCCCGACGGGCAGTTCGTGGTGTATGACATAAAGGTGGGCGAGACGCTGAAAGTCTGGCGCGGCCGTGCGGCGGAACAAACGCGCCCAGAGATGAAAGGCTTCCACCTTGAGGGCGGCTGGGAACAGATCAAGTTCGATGCCAGCGCCCTGCGCAACGAGGCCGGCGAGGCGGTGGGCAAGGCCGGCGATGACGGCATGTTCCTGCTCGTGGACCGCAGCAGCGGGCGAACCCAGCCCGCGCCGAATATGGACTATGCCCGCTACAAGCAGTTGCCGGAGGCCGAACAGGAGAAGTACGAGTTCATCCGCACCCGAATCAACCATCCGGCCATCAGTGGCCCCTTCGATACCGGCTGGGGGATGACGGACTTCGAGCCCCCCCTGTTCGCCGCGCGCCTGGGCTTGCCGAATCTCGACGGCCAGCTCAGCCAGATAAAGCCTTGAGGACCGACCATGGCCCAGCCCTTTGAACTCAGCCTAACGCAGAAACGCCAGGCCACCTTGATTTACCACTTTGCCTCCCTGGACTACCTCCAGGGCCTGTTGCTGCGCATCGATGGCTTGCTCCAGTACGCGGACTACCTGCTGGAGCGGCGCAAGGTAGTGGAACCCTTCATGTACAGCGCGCAGTGGGGCGCGCGCAATACCGGCGCCAACTGGAGCAGCACGGCCTATCCGGCCATGAGGGATTTCCGAGAGCAGGTGCTGATAGCGATCGCTTCACGTGACACGGAGGTCTACGAAGACTCCGGTGCGGCGTTCTGTAGCCGCATGCTGGCCGAGTACTCGATGATGTGGATGAGTCCGGATCAGGAAGAGGCGTTCAAGCAGCGCTTTGAAGAGGTTTCCAACTACGCGGGGGCAATGGATGGCATCGTGGGGCTTCTGGGGCGTGCCACCCCATGGGGCGACTTTTCCTTCTGGGTGACCTGGCAGCAGCACAAGGCCCTGTTCCCCCGGCTCCCGAAATTCCGCGTGCACACCGATATCGTCGGCCGCTCCGGCGAGGTGCCGCCGCGCACGGGGGCCTATGTGTCAGCCGATGACCCGCACGGGGCCATGCAGTTCGCCTGGACCGGCACCACCCCGGATGGTTATAGAGAGGGGGGGCTGCTCAATTGCAAGACCTTCAACGACATTGGCCTGGATGCCTTGGCGGCCTTGGGGCGTGAGGGGCTGTGGAGCGACGATGTTGGCTTGGCGGCCTTCCTCGCAAAGGTTTGGCACCGGATACCCGATGCCGCCGACAGATTCAATTGGTTTATATTCGACAAAAACGGCGCCATTGATACGGCGCCTGGCATTGCCGCAGCCGCCATCTCACAGAGTTCCTCCATAGCCCGCGCCTGCGACTGGTATTTCGTGGAGTTGCTGGAAGGCGAGTTCGAAGACGGCGACGCCACGGAGAGGGCGATGGGCGGCCAAAGTGTGCCGCCACCGCAGCGAGCCCGCGACGTCTGCCCCGCCACCGGCTGGTGGTCCTCCCCGGCCAAGCACGATTCCCGCCGCCATTTCCTGCGCGGCGACCTGTTCCCCGACATCCCCAGCGACACCACGGTCGGCTACGTGCAGTGGCAATGGGACGACAACCAGCAGGACTCGGCCTTGCCGCCGGAACTGCCGCTAGAGGCCAATAGCCTCCAACCCGCGCCGCGGGCCGGGCTCTGGCTACAGGCCAAGCAGTCCGAGGTGCGCTGCCGCGTCGCCGAGGGCGAGCCGCTGCCCCTGGTCGATGGCCTGTCCGTGCACTGGCAGTGGGCCCAGCAACCGCCGCCCGGCATGCGCGCCACCTCCGGCCAGCCTTGCCCCTACCCTGGCGTATGGAGTTGCGAGGACTGGCCAACCGGTGAGCAGACCTTCATGCATGGTGCGCCCCTGCCACAAGTGGAAGGGCGCAACGTAACCTGGAAGCTGGTACGCGGCAGTTGACGACGATGCCCACGCCCTTGAGACCCCAGGAAATCTACCTGCTCGAACGCTTCAGTTCCAAGGAGTACTACCAGCAGATGCAGGACGCCTGGGCAGCGATGCTTGCGCACGTGGAAGACTGCCTGCAGCGCTTCATGCGGCAGTTACCGGCGGACTACCGCAAGCGCGGCCTGCCGATGCAACCGGATATCGTCTGGGGCGACACCGTATTGCCGAATTTCCGCGAAACGATGATCTATGTGGACCGAGGCTTTATCAGCCTGACCCATGGCGATCATAGCGGCCTACTCGGAGCCATAGGTGTCCAAGGTGATTTACGAGGTGTCAAGGATTGCTGGAGCGGTTGGCTAGATGAGGTGGAACCTGGTGCCGAAAAACAATATTGGAACCTGATCGGGCGGGCTTCGCATTTCGCAAGTAATATTCTGGCGACTGCTGATTCCTACTGGGATAAAGGGAATCTCTCGACACGCTTCAATCCCTCCGTTCGTGGCCCACTCGACCCGCCCTCCGTCTGGCCAGGCTATCGCCTGAATACCCAGGTACAGGTCCGTACGGGAGAGCCGGTTCCACAAACAGGTGTCTATCTGCCGGATGTGGATGACGCCTGTGCACAGTTCCTGATCGCCTCCCAACACTTCACTACCTATCCACGCAAGGCTCCTGAAGCCAGGGTCGGTTTGAGCCCTAGCGGTTTTCAATGTGCCTCCAAGCAGCCAACCCTCTGGACCCTGGTCGAACGTGTACCCGGCGAAACCGTGCCCTTCGAAGAAGGACTCGGCCCCTTGCCCGTGCTACCTGTTTACGCTGGCCAGCCCTGCCCACGTGCCGGCTTCTGGTTCACCCTCGCTCAGCACGATTTGCGCCGCCACTTCCAGCAGGGCGAGATTTTCCCCGAAGTGCCGCGTGGCCTCGCCAAGGGCCATGTACTCTGGCTGTGGGATGAAGAGCAGGACGGCACACCGGCGGTTTTATCCTCCAGCGCTGCCACGGTCGACCTGCCCGCGCCAGTGGCGGATACCCCCAGCGCGTTCGCCAACAGCGGCGAACCGGCGCCCCACGCAGGGCTGTGGCAGGCGCTAGACAACCCCAGCGTTCAGTTCCGCGCCGGCCAGGCGGGCGAAGCCTTGCCCACCTACCAGGGCCAGCCGCTGCGCTGGCAGTGGATCGAACAGCCCGGAACAGGTTTGCGCGCCACCTCCGGCCAGCCTTGCCCCTACCCTGGCGTATGGAGTTGCGAGGACTGGCCAACCGGTGAGCAGACCTTCATGCATGGTGTGCCCCTGCCACAAGTGGAAGGGCGCAACGTAACCTGGAAGCTGGTGCGGGGCAGTTGACGACGATGCCCACGCCCTTGAGACCCCAGGAAATCTACCTGCTCGAACGCTTCAGTTCCAAGGAGTACTACCAGCAGATGCAGGACGCCTGGGCAGCGATGCTTGCGCACGTGGAAGACTGCCTGCAGCGCTTCATGCGGCAGTTACCGGCGGACTACCGCAAGCGCGGCCTGCCGATGCAACCGGATATCGTCTGGGGCGACACCGTATTGCCGAATTTCCGCGAAACGATGATCTATGTGGACCGAGGTTTTATCAGCCTGACCCACGGCGATCATAGCGGCCTACTCGGAGCCATAGGTGTCCAAGGTGATTTACGAGGTGTCAAGGATTACTGGAGCGGTTGGCTAGATGAGGTGGAACCTGGTGCCGAAAAACAATATTGGAACCTGATCGGGCGGGCTTCGCACTTCGCTAGCAATATTTTGGCAACCGCTCATGCGCACTGGGTAACAACTTTTCTAACCACCGGATACAGCGAAGAGCGTGGCCCCCTTGACCCTCCTCCCGCCTGGCCACGTTATCGCCTGAATCCCCAGGTACAGGTCCGTACTGGAGAGCCGGTTCCGCGAACAGGTGTCTACCTGCCCAATGTGGATGACGCCAGTGCACAGTTCCTGATTGCTTCCCACCATTTCACCACTTATACGCGTAACGCTCCCAAAGCTTGTGTGGGACTGAGACCAAGCGGCCTCAACTACGCCTCCCAAGAGCCAACCCTCTGGACCCTGGTCGAACGTGTACCCGGCGAAACCGTGCCCTTCGAAGAAGGACTCGGCCCCTTGCCCGTGCCACCTGTTTACGCTGGCCAGCCCTGCCCACGTGCCGGCTCCTGGTTCACCCTCGCTCAGCACGATTCGCGCCGCCACTTCCAGCAGGGCGAGATTTTCCCCGAAGTGCCGCGTGGCCTCGCCAAGGGCCATGTGCTGTGGCTGTGGGATGAAGAGCAGGACGGCACACCGGCGGTTTTATCCTCCAGCGCTGCCACGGTCGACCTGCCCGCGCCAGTGGCGGATACCCCCAGCGCGTTCGCCAACAGCGGCGAACCGGCGCCCCACGCAGGGCTGTGGCAGGCGCTAGACAACCCCAGCGTTCAGTTCCGCGCCGGCCAGGCGGGCGAAGCCTTGCCCACCTACCAGGGCCAGCCGCTGCGCTGGCAGTGGATCGAACAGCCCGGAACAGGTTTGCGCGCCACCTCCGGCCAGCCTTGCCCCTACCCTGGCGTATGGAGTTGCGAGGACTGGCCAACCGGTGAGCAGACCTTCATGCCCGGCGTGCCTCTGCCAAAGGTGCAGGGCCGCGATGTCACCTGGTTCCTGGTCAGGACGCAATGAGCGCTGGGCAGCTCATTGCGTTTCTACCCGAGCAATGAAGGAGCTACCGGCTAAATAAACGGCCGTAATCTGCGGCCATTCGTGCCCTAGCCGTGGTGCAGACAGATGCGCGATGCGGCTTCGCACTGGGCTTGGACGTTTTCGGGGCCGGCGATTTCGGCGACCAGGGCGGCGAAGCTCGCCACGCCCGAGCTGCGCAGCGGGCGGTAGGGGATGTTGAAGCGTTCGCAGCCACGCTTGAGCAGCGTCACCGAGTTGTGGGAGATGCAATCCACCGGAAAAACGACCAGGTCGGCGCCGGCCAGGGTGGTGGTGAGCAGGCCGCGGCGGTCTTCGATGCCGCCGTCGTGCAGCAGCAGCTCGCCGCCGGCGGCTTTGACCAGGGCGCGTATGGTGTTCGCGGCCTGCGGCCGGCCCCCGACGTAGACGATGCGTTTGCCCTTCAGCGGGGTGGGCGCGGTTCCGGCCTCGGCCTGCGGTGCGAAGGTGTCGGCGAGGTGGGTTTCCACCGCCTCAAGCTCTTGTTGCTGGGCGTTGATCTGGCGATGCGCCTCGATCAGCGCGGCCTCCAGGGTGGAGGCCCGGTCTTCCGCTTCTTTCAGCCGGGCCTCCGCCTTCTCCAGCCGGCCGGCATGGTGGGCGCTGGCCTGCTCGCTGGCCCGCAGGGCCATCTCGTTGTTCTTCAAGGTGGTTTCCAGCGCCCGCACCCGCTCGTCGGCAGAGGTTTCCGCCGGTCTGCTGCGCTCCTGCTGGGTGAGTGCTGCCTGGGCGGCGCCAAGGTCGCGTAGGCGCTGCTGTTGTCGGTCCACCTTGTCCTTGAGGGTGGCGTTTTCTTCTTCCAGCGCCAGCAGGCGGCGGATGTCGGCGCGGTTCGCCGCGCCCACCAGGTGGGACAGCATGTGCACTTCGCCGAAGGCGCGCTGGCGCAGGCCGGAGGTAGCGGCCGGGTGCGTCATCAGCGCCCAGTAGGCGCCGGGCACGTCACCGTGCTTGAGGCATTCGGCCCAGGCGGCTTCCACTTCGGCTTCGGTTTCGTAGCGACGGAAGCGCTTGATCTCCGGCGCATACACCGTGTCCAGCAGCTTGTGCAGCGCGCGGGCGCCGTCGCCGCCTTCGGTGGCCAGTTGAACCGCCATGTGGTGGATGTCGAGGTCGCTGGCCTTGGCGCGGTCCAGGTCGCAGAACTTGGGCACCAGTTTGCGCAGGGCGGTGGTGCTCAGGCAGGTGCCGATGATGGAGCAGTGCAGGTGCGGATCCAGCTCGTACAGCTTGGCGCCGCGGGGCAGGAAGGCTTTGGCCGGTACCGGCGCGGGCGGCTTGCCGGCTCGGGGCTGCGCTCGCAGCGCCCATGAAGAGGACGGAGTGGCGTCAGGGCGATCCTGGGTCTGGAAGACGTGGGCGGGCTGGCTCATGGCGACCTCGGCAAGGGCAGCGGCTGGGAGCGACTTATGTATGTAGTCGACTATACAGCGAAAGGCTGTGGCTGGAACGGGGCCATGCTGCGCTGCGAGGCCGCCCTTGTTCCCCGCGGGCTGGGGCTGCGGGCGGCAGGGCGGTTGACGGGCAAGCCGGTTCAGGGGCGCAACTGCCGAAGGGCGGCCGGGGGAGATGCCTGCGGTTGCCCGGCCGCGCGCTTCGCCGTGGCGCGCTCAGTTGCGCTCAGCCGCGCGGCGGCAACTGCCAGTCCACGCTCTGCGGCCGCCCCGGCAGGTCCAGGCTGGCGGTGGCCGCCGGGGTGCGGGCGACGATGCGGCCCTTGCGTATCACCGCCAGCCGGGTGGCGCGCAGGCGGATGGCTTCCACCGGGTCGCGCGCCTGCAGCAGCACCAGGTCGGCGCGGCAGCCCGGTTCCAGGCCGTAGCCTTCCAGGCCGAGGATGGCGGCCGGGGTGGTGGTGACCGCCCGGAAACAGGCGCGCATCGCGTCCTGGCCGGTCATCTGGGTGACGTGCAGGCCCATGTGGGCCACTTCCAGCATGTCGCCGCTGCCGAGGCTGTACCAGGGGTCCATCACGCAGTCGTGGCCGAAGGCCACCGGGATGCCGGCGGCCAGCAGCTCGGGTACGCGAGTCATGCCGCGGCGCTTGGGGTAGCTGTCGTGGCGGCCTTGCAGGGTAATGTTGATCAGCGGGTTGGCGATGGCGGCGACGCCGGCTTCGCGCATCAGCGGCAGCAGCTTGGAGACGTAGTAGTTGTCCATGGAGTGCATGGAGGTGAGGTGCGAGCCGGTGACGCGCCCGTGCAGGCCGAGGCGGTGGGTGTGGAAGGCCAGCGTCTCGATGTGGCGGGACAGAGGGTCGTCCGACTCGTCGCAGTGCATGTCCACCCGCAGGCCGCGCCCGGCGGCGAGCTCGCACAGGATGCGCACCGATTCCGCGCCGTCCGCCATGGTGCGTTCGAAGTGGGGAATGCCGCCGACCACGTCCACGCCCATGTCCAGCGCGCGTTTCAGGTTGTCCAGCGCACCGGGGCTGCGCAGCACGCCGTCCTGCGGAAAGGCGACCAGCTGCAGGTCCAGCCAGGGCTGCACCTTTTCCTTCACTCCCAGCAGGGCCTCCACCGCCAGCAGGCGCGGGTCGCAGACGTCCACATGGCTGCGGATGGCCAGCAGGCCCTTGGCCACCGCCCAGTCGCAATAGCGCAGCGCGCGTTCCACCAGGGCCTCCTGTGTCAGCTCCGGCTTCAGCTCGCCCCATAGGGCGATGCCCTCCAGCAGCGTGCCGGACTGATTCACCCGCGGCTGGCCGTAGGACAGGGTGGCGTCCATGTGGAAGTGGGCGTCCACGAAGGGCGGGGTGACGAGCTGGCCGGCGGCGTCTACCACGCTGTGGGCGACGGCCGGAAGCACCGGCTCGACGGCGACGATGCGGCCGTCGCGTATGCCGATGTCCAGGCCCTGGCGGCCGTCGGGCAGGGTGCAGTTGCGCAGGACGAGATCGAGCATGGGGCCTCCCTGAAGGTGCGCTGTAGCGGATTTTTCCGCTTGTACCGGAAGGCGGTGGGGGGTGCAAACCCGGGAATGCCGGTTGCTGCCCGGTTTGTTTGCGACAGCCGGCGGCGACACCGGCTTTTCGGACAATGAAATCAAAGGAGCCCCGTCATGACGACACCCAGAAACCAGGATGCAAGGCCCGGTGATGCCACCCTGCACGACCAGCAGGTGGGCCGTGGCAGCGGCGGGGAAACCCACCAGGTGGCCGGCGTGGATGTTCCGGTGCTCACCACCGCCCAGGGCGTGCCGGTGGCCGACGACCAGAACTCCCTGCGCGCCGGCGCCCGCGGCCCGACGCTGATGGAAGATTTTCATCTGCGCGAGAAAATCTTCCACTTCGACCATGAGCGCATCCCGGAGCGGGTAGTGCATGCCCGCGGCTACGGCGCCCACGGTTACTTCGAGAATTACGACAGCCTGGCCGACCTCACCCGCGCCGACCTGTTCCAGCGCCCCGGCGAGAAAACGCCGGCCTTCGTGCGCTTCTCCACCGTGGCCGGCAGCGAGGGTTCGCCCGACCTGGCGCGCGACGTGCGCGGCTTCGCCGTCAAGCTCTACACCAAGGAGGGCAACTGGGACATCGTCGGCAACAACATCCCGGTGTTCTTCATCCAGGACGCGATCAAGTTTCCCGACCTGATCCACGCCGCCAAACCCGAGCCGGACAGCGGCTTCCCGCAGGCGCAGACCGCCCACGATAACTTCTGGGACTTCATCTCACTGACGCCGGAGTCGATGAACATGGTCATGTGGATCATGTCCGACCGTACCATCCCGCGCTCCTTCCGCTTCATGGAAGGCTTCGGCGTGCATACCTTCCGCCTGGTGGATGCCGGGGGCGGCTGGCGCTTCGTCAAGTTCCACTGGAAGCCCAAGCTCGGCATGCAGTCGGTGGTGTGGAACGAGGCGGTGAAGATCAACGGCGCCGATCCCGACTTCCACCGCCGCGACCTGTGGAACGCCATCCAGTCCGGCGACTTCCCCGAGTGGGAGCTGGGCCTGCAGGTGTTCGACCAGGCCTTCGCCGACAGCTTCGACTTCGACGTGCTGGACGCCACCAAGATCATCCCGGAAGAGCTGGTGCCGGTGCGCAAGGTCGGCCGCCTGGTGCTGGACCGGGTGGTGGACAACTTCTTCGCCGAAACCGAGCAGGTCGCCTTCTGTACCCAGAACATCGTGCCCGGCATCGACTTCAGCGAAGACCCGCTGCTGCAGGGGCGCAACTTCTCCTACCTGGACACCCAGCTGAAGCGCCTGGGCAGCACCAACTTCACCCACCTGCCGATCAACGTGCCCAAGTGCCCCTTCCACAACTTCCAGCAGGATGGCCACATGGCCATGCACAACCCGCGTGGCCGCGCCAACTACGAGCCCAACTCCTGGGGCGGCGCTGCGGGCGGGCCGCGCGAATCGCCGGACCGCGGCTTCACCACCGTACCGGTGAGCGACGACGGCCCCAAGCAGCGGGTGCGCTCCGAAACTTTCGCCGACCACTACAGCCAGGCGCGGCAGTTCTACCGCAGCCAGACGGAGGTCGAGCAGGGCCACATCGCCGCCGCGCTCACCTTCGAACTGAGCAAGGTGAAGACGGTGGCGATCCGCGAGCGCATGGTCTCCCATCTGCTGAACATCGACGGCGCGCTGGCGGACTGGGTGGCCCAGGGCCTGCGCCTCAAGGGCATCCCCCAGCCGGCGACGCCGGCGATGACACCGCGCGACCTGCCACCCTCGCCCGCCCTCAGCATTCTGGAGAACGGCCCGGACGGCTTCGTCGGCCGCAAGCTGGGCGTGCTCGTCACCGACGGCAGCGACGCCGGCCTGCTCGCCGCGCTGCGCAAGGCGGTGGAGGACGTCGGCGGCATGGTGGAGATCATCGCCCCGGAAGTCGGCGGCATCACCGCCTCGGACGGCAGCCATGTGGTAGCCGACGAGCGTCTGGATGGCGGCCCCTCGGTACTCTACGACGCGATCGCCGTGTTGCCCTCGGAGGAGGGAGCGGAGGCGCTGCTGGAGAAGCCGCCGGCGCGGGACTTCGTCGCCGACGCCTATGCCCACTACAAGTTCGTCGCCTTCATCGGCCCGGCACGCAAGCTGTTCGACAAGGCCGGGCTGCCCCGCCAGCTGGACGACGGCTTCATCCCGCTGGACGCCGGCTCGCCGCCGACCCGCTTCGTCAGCGCCTGCGGCGCGCTGCGGTTCTGGAATCGCAAGGGGGCTTGAGGGGCTTCCACGCGGCACCCTGCGTCCAACGCCCGCCGCCGTGGATCGAGCCCGCCTGGGTCTTCCCGCTCTCCCCTCGCGGGAGAGAGCGGGTAAGCGGGGGCGCCCCGCTGGGGTGCCGGATTCGAGGCTCGCCCGACGCCTTTCTCTTTCTCTGCCGGAAAAGAAGAGGAAGGCATGCCTTCCAAGTCAGACCGTATCGCCGGCAGGATCGGTGACACGGGAGGGCCGCCCCAGCCTGAGCCGCGCCCCGGCGCCCTTTGCCGGCCCTTGCGCGCCTCTAGGCAAGATTTGCCGGCCACTCTTGCCGTCCCGGACTTGTTTCCCCGCATGCCGGAAGCAGCGCAAACTCAGCCAAAGCCACGCCAGCCAATGCCTGGGCGCCGGCACCGGCAACCGGCAGCCGCTTTGGCATGGAACTCGCAAATGGAGGTGAAACGTGCTCCCACGGCGAGGTTTCCATGCTGTCCACCATCCTCCGACCCGTTGCCCTGCCGCCCGATCTCATCGGCCAGCCCGCCCCCTGCGACCTCTTCGACGCCCGCGGCACCTTGCTGCTGCGCCAGGGCGCCAACATCTCGCTGCGCACCGAAACCCCGCACCGTCCCTGCACCGTTTTCTGCGTAGCCGAACAGGCGGAGCGCATCTCCCCGGCCGACCCCATCGGCCGCCTGCGTGAAATCGGCATGGCCCTGGGTCAGCTCGCCGATGCCGCGGTGCAGGGCGGCGTGGTGGAGGCGGAGGATTTCCGCGACCTCGCCCGCTGCACCTACGAAGTCTGGCAACTGGATGCCGACGTCTGCCTTGGCTACGTCCGCCTGGTGCAGTTCGACCGCGCCAGCGTCTGCCACGCCATCCACGCCGCGCTGCTGGTGGCCGAGCTGGCGACCGCCAACGGTTTGCCGGACCACATGGTGGTGGAGGTGATGGGCGCCGCGCTCACCATGAACCTCGCCAGCATGGGCCTGCATGACGACATGGCCGACTTCGTCGGCGCGCCCGACGTCACCACCCGTGAAGCGCTGGATGCCCACCCCGGCGATTCGGTGGCGCTGCTGGTGGAGCTCGGCGACTTCCCCGCCAACTGGCTGGCAGCGGTGGCCCAGCATCACGAGAACATCGACGGCAGCGGCTATCCGCTGGGCCTGCGCCGCGGCGAGATCACGCTGGCGGCGCGCATGCTGCGCATCGCCGATGTGCTCGCCGCCCGCCTCAGCCGCCGCCGCGGCCGCACCCCGCGCCACTGGGGGCTTTACCAGGCGCGCGACGTCGCCCACCTGATCGAACACGTGTTCGGCGCTGACCTCGGTCAGCTCGATCCCACGCTGGTGCGGCTGGTGATGTCGCGCCTGGGCACCTTCCCGCCAGGCAGCCTGGTGCGCCTGTCCAACGGCGAACTGGCGGTGGTCAGCCGCCGCCGTGCCGGCCAGGGGCCGACGCCGCGCGACGTGCTGTCCTTCATCGGCACCCACGGCCGCCCGCTGGAAACGCCGCGCCTGCGCCAGATCGGTCCGCGCGACGTGCGCATCCAGGGCTACGCCCACGACGAGTTGCCGCGCCTGCCGCCCTACGAATGGCCGCAGATGTGGGGTTACCGGCACTGAGTTTCCGCGCCGGGCGCCGGGGCCATCATCCGGGCACCTGAACACGCCGCTGCCGTTCGGGTTGAGCCCGTCGAAACCCGGCTTCCGCAATGCCCTGCGCCAAGCCTGTCTGAAGCGGAGCCGGGCAGCGCCGGGGCGCGGCAGTGCCTGTGCGGTCGCCGAATCGATGATAGGCGCAGTGGCGCTGCCCTACTGGCTGGCGAGATCCAGGCGTGGGGCGCAGCCCGGTGCCGGGAGAGGGGCGCTCGCCCTCCCGCCACTCCATCCCGCTCTCCTTGATACCCGTCAACGTGGCCCCGGCTGCGAGGCGGAGACTTCAACCATCGGGCCCCCGCGCGGCCCATGGCGACAAGGAGCAGCCATCATGATCACCACCGCCATCTTCCCGGGACGCTACGTGCAGGGCGACGAAGCCCTGGCCACGCTGGGCGAGGAAGCCGCCCGCCTCGGCCGCAAGGCCCTGCTGGTGTGCGATCCCTTCGTGCTGGACCACCTCGCCAGCGAAGTACGCGATGGCCTCGGCGGCCGGCTGCCGGCGGTCGAGGTGCGCTTCGGCGGCGAATGTTCGGACGAGGAGATCGCCCGCATCAAGGCCATCGCCGAGCGCGAAGGCGCCGACATGGTGGTCGGCATCGGCGGCGGCAAGGCGCTGGATACCGCCAAGGCGGTCGCCTACGAGATGCAGGCGCGCATCCTCATCGCGCCCACGCTGGCTTCCACCGACGCGCCCTGCAGCGCGCTGTCGGTCATCTACACCCCGGCCGGCGCCTTCAAGCGCTACCTGGTGTTGCCGCACAACCCGGATACCGTGCTGGTGGACACCGGCGTCATCGTCCGCGCGCCGGTGCGGCTGCTGGTTGCCGGCATGGGCGATGCATTCTCCACCTGGTTCGAGGCGGAGGACTGCCGTACCAAGCGCGGCGCCAACATGACCGGCCGCATCGGCCCGATGACCGCCTACGCGCTCGCCCGCCTGTGCCATGAAACCCTGCTGGAATACGGCACCCTGGCCAAGGCCAGCGCGGAACAGGGCGTGGTCACCCCGGCGCTGGAGCACATCGTCGAGGCCAACACCCTGCTCTCCGGCCTTGGCTTCGAGAGCGGCGGTCTGGCCGCCGCCCACGCCATCCACAACGGCCTCACCGCGCTGCCGCAGAGCCACGGCGCCTGGCACGGCGAGAAGGTGGCCATCGGCGTGCAGGGCCTGATGTTCCTGGCCGACAAGAAGCCGGAAATGATAGACACGGTGTATGACTTCTGCCTGTCCGTCGGCCTGCCGGTGACGCTCGCGGACATCGGCCTGGGCGAGGTCAGCGACGCGGAATTGCTGATCGCCGCCACCGCCGCCTGCGCTCCGGGCGAGACCATCCACAACGAACCGGCCGAGGTGTCGCCCAAGCGTGTGCTGGCGGCGCTGAAGGTGGCGGATGCGGAGGGGCGCCGGCGCAAGATGCAGTGGGCGGTTGCCTGAGCCGGTGAGGGCGGGAGATCGCCCGGCTCCACGGAATACCGAGCAGCGATTCAGACTAGGGCTCCGGAAACGGGGCCTTCGTCATTTGGGCGTGGCTATCCGCAGCAAGAACACTGCCTGGCGCTGTGCTGCGCTTGCGCCGACCGGAGGGCCGCCAGCAGCAAATTCTCCGTCCTTCCATTGGCTGACCAGCCCATTCGCCTTGCTCGGAATGCTTGCCTAGCTGTGTTGTTAACTACATAAAAAATAAGCTTGTTATGTTCTAGACAAGATCATTTCCGCGTTGCCGGTCAACGGGGCTTGTCTATGTCTTAAGGCTAGCTTTGTTTTTGCATATTATGTATTTGTAAACATGTAGATGTGATTATTGAGGCATGCGGCATTCGAGGTCTGGATGTTTCTGGCATGGGGTCTGCTGGGTTGAATTGTCTATGTAGTCACATGCATAGATAAGGCATCTCGTGAGAGTGGCTTGTAGCTCACGGCTCAAGAGCGCCTTCGGGTTGAACCACGCAATCGATCCCGCTCGTTAAGAGTCGGGACCCCATGACCTACTTGGATGCAAGGAGTATCAAGCATGAAAGGAAATGGAAAGACGCTGCTCGGCGTTGCTGTCATCGCATTCGGGCTGCAATTTGGCGCAGCCTGGGCGACGGATGTGCATATTGCTGCAGCGAAGGTTCTGGAGCCTGCATTTGGAACGACCAGCACCGAGGGGCCGGTGATCACGGCCTTCAAGAGCGCGAACCCGACCTACGCTAGCTACAACTTCTATACCCACACCGGGCCATCCGGCACCTATGCGACGACCATCGCCAATGGCCTGACCGCCTCGCCGAAGGCCTATCCCTACGACCTTTTCCTTTCCGCGGACACCCTGTATCCCGATTCGCTGACCACGTACGCCGAGGTCTCGGGTGTCACAGTCTTCTCCCAGGGGGAGGTGATGCAGTGGTCCAAGGGTGGCATCAATGTGGAAACCGCCTTCCCCACTGGCGCAACGACGATCGGCATCTGCGACGAGGACATGGGGCCCTACGGCCAGGCCGCGCTGGACATCCTGAATGATGAGTTCGGCATCACCGAGCCGACGACCTCGCCAATGTCCATCGTCCGCTACAGCAACATCATGATGGTGGACCAAGCCATCAACAGCGGCGCCGCGCAATCGGGTTTCGTGCCGACCGCCTTGCATTGCTCCAGTGGAGCGGTGAGCGGCCTGCCTGCCGGCGCGACCAAGGTGATCTTCACCGGTACTCACTACGACCATGGTGGCGTGGTGATCAGTGACCCATCGGATACCGCCGCGGCCACCGCCGCAGGGGCCTTGCTCGCCTGGCTGGCAGGCGCCGCGGGCCAGGCCGTGCTCGAGGATTACTGCCTGGCTTTCCCGTAATCGCTTGATGGCCCCGCTTTCCAGAGCGGGGTCGCGCTCTCCTCCTTCTGCAAACGACTACCCACGCTCCTCCGTTGCCTGAGCTGTCGCCATCCGGCTTGCACACTGCCCTGGCGGCCTGAGGGTGCCCGCGTTTGCCATGCCTCTGGAATCTGCTTTATGAACCGCATCTACCGTACCGTCTTCAATTTCCGCCTGGGCGTGGTCCAGGTGGCGGCAGAACATGTCCGCAGCCGGCGCAAGGCCGCATCCGGCTGCGGCACCGTGCTGGCTGGCGCCCTGTTGCTCGGGGCTGGCGGCGCGCTTGCCGCCGGGCTGCCGACCGGCGGAACCGTGGTGCAGGGCAGTGCGACCATTTCCACGCCGGCGGCCAATGCGATGCGGATCGATCAGGCCAGCGACAAGCTGATCACCAACTGGCAGAGCTTCGACATCGGCGAGGGCTACAGCGTCAGCTTCAACCAGCCCTCGGCCACCTCGGTGGCGCTCAACCGGGTGCTGGGCAGCGATGGCTCGCGCATCATGGGCCAGCTGAATGCCAACGGGCAGGTCTTCCTGGTCAATCCCAACGGCGTGCTGTTCGGGCGCAACGCCGAGGTCTCGGTTGGCGGCCTGGTGGCGTCCACGCTGGATATCAGCGACAGCGACTTCCTCGGCGGCAACTACCGCTTCGGCAAGGCCGGCGATTCGGCTGCGGCGGTGATCAACCTGGGGCACATCACCGCGGCGGATGGCGGCGCGGTGGCGTTGCTCGGCGGCCAGGTGAGCAACGAGGGCGTGATCGTCGCCCGCATGGGGACGGTGGCGCTCGCGGCCGGCCAGGCGATCACGCTGGACTTTGGCGGTGACGGCCTGCTGAGCGTGCAGATCGACGAAGCGACGCGTGACGCGCTGGTGGAGAACCGCCAGCTGATCCAGGCCGATGGCGGCAGGGTAGTGCTGGCCGCGGCGGCGGCCGAGGCCCTGCTGCAGAACGTGGTGAACAACACCGGCGTGATACGCGCCCGGCGGCTGGAGAACCGGGGCGGCGAGATCGTGCTCGATGGTGGCGGCAGCGGCACGGTGAGCGTGGCCGGCACGCTGGATGCCAGCAGCGAGGATGGCAGCGGCGGGCAGGTGGCCATCACCGGCGAGGGCATCGAACTGAATTCCGCCACGGTGGATGTCTCCGGGCTGAACGGCGGCGGCAGCATCGCGGTGGGCGGTGGCTACCAGGGCGGTGGCACGCTGGCCCATGCCGACCGGGTGAGCGTGGATGCCGGCAGCACCTTGAAGGCGGACGCGGTCGGCAGCGGCAATGGCGGCAGCATCGTGCTGTGGTCCGACGGCCAGACGCAGGCGCTGGGCCGCTTCTACGCCCGTGGCGGCGCATCCGGCGGCGATGGCGGGCTGGTGGAAACCAGCGGCCATGCGCTGACGCTGGAGGGCATCGTGGTGAGCACCAGCGCCAGTGCCGGCGCCACCGGAACCTGGCTGATAGACCCGGACGGCTTCACCGTCGGCAGCGGTGGCGACATCACCGGGGCCGCGCTGACTGCTGCGCTGGTCGACAGCAACATCGAGATCAAGTCCACCGACGGCAGCGGCGAAGGCGGCGACATCGACATCAACGATGCCGTCTCCTGGTCGCAGAACACGCTGACGCTGACGGCGACCCACAACATCAACGTGAACAACGTGATGACGGTGAGCGGCAGCGGCGGCCTGGTGGCGAACTACGGCGCCGGCGTCGATGCGGACGGCGTGCCCTATGGCCTCTACACGTTGCAGAGCGCCACCGCCGGCAGCTTCACCGGCCGGGTGGACATCAGCGGCAGCGGGGAGGTCTGGCTGGGCGGTGAGCAGTATGCGGTGATCACCGATGGCGCCCAGCTTGGCGGGCTGGAAGGTAGCAGCGGTAACTACGTGCTGGGGGCCGGTGTCACTTTCGACAATGCCTACATCAGTAGCTTCTCGGGCAATCTGAATGGCTTGGGGCACGAGATCAGCCACCAGAACAATGCAGGTGCGGGTGGAACGAGCAATGGGTTGTTAGAAGAACTGGGGGCAGGCGGAAGCCTGAGCAATCTGGGCATCTACGGGGTAATCATCGGCGATGCGGGAGGCAGCACGGTAGGCAGCCTGGTCAACGTGAATCATGGCGACATCGTCAATACCTTCAACCGGAATGCGCAGACGGCGGTCACCAATACCTCCGTCATCGGGGGGTTGGTCGGTACCAACTACGGTTTGATCGCGGACAGTCATCAACTGGGCAACCTGGCTGCGACAGCCGTTGGTGGAGGCCTGGCCGGCACCAACGAGACCACCGGGCGAATCGTGCGCAGCGCGACGCGGGCGGTGAGCGGGGCAAGCAACCTTTCTGGCTCGGCGGCAACACTGGCCTATGTGGGAGGCCTGGTCGGCATCAACCGTGGCTACATCGGCAAGTCCTATTCAGAGATCTTCCTCTCTCCCTCGGGCAGCGGTGCCAGTGCAGTCATCGGCGGGAATTTCGTCGGGCTCAATGATGAAACAGGCGTCATCGACCAGAGCTTCGCGCTCCGGCGCTACTCGACGACGACGACGTCTGCGGGAACGAAGATTGGTGGCTTCGTTGGCGAAAACAGGGGCGGGATCTCCAATTCCTACTTCTACAACCAGTATTCCCGGATGACCTGGGTAGGCGGGTTTGCCTACATCAACTCCGGGACGATTTCCAGTTCCTACGCCCAGGACACCAGCGTCCGCGGCACGACGCAGCGCTACGGCTTCGTCGCCCTCGATGAAGGCGGTACCGTCATCGACTCTTACTACTCACATGGCTACTACAACGGGGTGGTGCCGCCCGTGCTGGAGAGCTCAAGCGCAACGGAGAACTCGCTGGTCTTCTCCAGCATCGCGGAACTCGCCGCCGCCGGCTTCGATACCGGCATCTGGGGGCTGGGCAGCGATGGCGGGCCCATCCTGATCAACATTCCCGTCTATGTCAGCAACAGCGGCACGCAGTACGGCAGCAGCGGCAGCGCGGTGGTCGCTTCCCTCACCGCCGCCGGGCTGCAGCGTACGGACACCGTGGCGAGCGTGCTCTCGCAGTTGAGCGCGACTTACCTGGATGCGGGGAGCTACGCGGCGGACGCGGTGCTGGCGGCGAGCGGCTACGGCGTCCTGCAGGGGCGGGTGACCATTACCCCCAAGGTGCTCACCCTCTCCGGCGTGGTCGCCGACAAGGTGTACGACGGCACCACCGCAGCGAGCCTGAACGATGAGGACGCGTTGTCGAATGGCGGGCTGGTCGGCCTGGTGGAGGGCGAAACGCTGGAAGTCAGCTATACCTCGGCCAGCTTCGCCGACAAGAATGCCGGCAGCAGCAAGAGCGTCAGCGTCGGCTACACCCTGGCGGACGGCAGCGGCAAGGCCAGCAACTACACGCTGGCGGGCAGCAGCAATGGCGATGGCAGCGGCACCACGACCACCACCGCGGCGATATCGCAGCGGGAGCTGGGCGCGGACGACCTGGCCGCACTGGCCGCGGACAAAACCTATGACGGCGGCACCACCGCCAGCGCCAGCCTGAGCACCAGCGACAGCGTGGCGCTGGCCGACATCGCCGCCGGCACCCTGGGGCTGGCCTATGGCAGCGCCGCCTTCGACGACAAGAACGCCGGCACGGACAGGACGGTCACCGTCTCCAGCCTGTCGCTGAGCGGCAGCGACAGCGCCAACTACACCCTGAGCGCCGGGCTCAGCCTGCAGGACCAGGCCGACATCACCCCCCGCGTGCTCAGCCTCAGCGGCAGCAAGCTTGTCGACGGCAGCGCTACCGCGGAGGCCAGTCAACTGCTGGCGCAGAACCTGGTTTCGGGCGACGAGCTGGTGCTTGCCGGCAGCGTCGGTCTGGCGGCGGCCAGCAGCGGTGCCCAGGCCATTTCGGATGTCTCCGGCCTCACGCTGTCGGGCGATGATGCGGCCAACTACACCCTGGCCGGCGCTGCCGGCACCGTGGCGGTCAATAACATCGGCACAGAGGGGCTGGTGCTCGAGCAACTGGTCAGCGGCAGCGCTTCGGCGAGCAGCAGCGGCAGCACCGTCACCATCACCCAGAACTCCGACAAGGCGATCCTGAACTGGCTGAAGTTCTCGCTGGGCGCGGGCGAGACCCTGGTGTTCGAACAGCCCTCGGCGAGCGCGGTGGTGCTCAACCGCGTCACCGGCAGCGATCCCAGCGTGATCGCCGGCAGCTTGAGCGCCAACGGCCGCGTCTTCATCCTCAACCCCAATGGCGTGCTGTTCACCTCCACCTCCCAGGTGAGCGTCGCCGCCCTGGTGGCCAGCACGCTGGCGCTGGGCAACGACGATTTCCTCGATGACGAGCGCTTCCTGTTCGTCGCCGGCCCCAGCGAGGCCGGCTCGGTGATCGCCGAGGGCGACATCGTCATCGCCGATGGCGGCTTCCTGGCGCTGGCGAGCGGCCAGGGCGTGCGGCTGGCCGGCAGCCTGACGGCGGTGGACGGCGATGCGCTGCTAGTGGCCGCCACCCAGCTGCAGCTGGACACCGCGCCCGCCGGCCTGGCGGATTACGCCATCGCCGGCCTGTCCGCCACCGCCACGCTGGATAGCGCGCCGGTGCTGGGCGACGGTCTGCTGGAAACGGCGGGGGCGAGCCTGGCGCTGAACGCGCAACCGAGCGTCGGTGCTTGGTCCCTGACCTTGCCCGCGCTGACGCTGGGCAGCACCTTCAGCGCCGCTTTCGTCCAGTCGCAACTCGCCCTGCTGGACCTGCGGCTCAATGCCCTGGTTGGCGACCTGGTGGTGGCGGACGACCTCAGCTGGAGCAGCGACCACGCCCTGGGCCTCGCCGCCAGCGGCAGCATCGCCATCGAGGGCCGCATCGCCGCCAGCGGCACCCATGCCGGGCTCAGCCTGGACGGTAACTACGCCATCGACTCCGCCCGCCTGGATTACGCCGGCAATGCCGTCGGCCACGACAACGCCGGCATCACGCTCAGCGGCGCCGATGCCAGCCTGAGCATCGATGGCGTTGCCTACACCTTGCTGCGGGGAATGGATGACGTGTCGGCCATCGACGCGAGCGCTGGTGCAGGGTATTACGCGCTTGCCCATGACATTGACGCAGGCGGAACGAGCTATGGCGAGGCGGTGATCGAGCGTCTCTCGGGTACCTTGGCCGGGCTGGGGAATTCCATCGTCAACCTGAGCATCGATGCCGGATTGAGCGATTACGTCGGCTTGATCGGACAGGCCGACAGCGGCGCCGTCATTCGCGACCTTGGCCTGGAGCAGGCTGCGGTGCGGGGCCACTCATATGTGGGCATTTTGCTGGGAGCAGGCTCGGGGGTGACGCTGGAGAACGTCTGGGCTACCGGCGGCGTGACCGGTGTCGCGGACGATACGGCCAGTGTTGATGGCAGCTATTACCTGGGCGGGCTTGCCGGTTCGCTGGAGAGCGGCAGCAGCGTCAGCAGGGCCAGGGCGTCGGTAGCGGTATTGGCCAATGTCAGTGCGATCGCCGATATCACCGGGAACATGCCGTCGGGCAGCACGGGTGGTCTGGTGGGCCGTCTGCGTGGCGCATCGCTGACGGAGTCCTACGCGACCGGAGCCGTCGTGGGTTATTCCGGTGTCGGCGGCTTGGTCGGGACCTTGCAGGACGGTGCGTCGGTGACCTATTCGTGGGCGAGCGGCGAGGTCAATGGTGGGCTGATCACGCTGCCGGATGGAAGCACGGCAACGACTGCGGGCAATGTCGGCGGGCTGGTCGGCAGCATGACGAACGGCTCATCGCTGAATCATGTGCGCGCCACCGGCAACGTGACCGCCGGTTATGTCGTTGGCGGCCTCGTCGGCAGCAGTACTGCGTCTTCGATCAGCAACGCGGCGGCCAGCGGTACGGTGACCTCACGCTATGTGGAGACGGGGCACTTCTGGCACTGGAAGGTCGGCGGGCTGGTGGGCGAGAACATCGAAGGCTCCATCACCAGTTCTTCCGCGAGCGGCGATGTGCTCGCCAATGACCGTAATGATCCGATCTACGACGCCTCGGATGTCGGTGGCCTGGTCGGCCGGAACAGCGGCAGCGGCACGATCTCGGACTCTTTCGCCACCGGCAGGGTGTCCGGTGGCAACAACACGGGCGGGCTGGTCGGAACCAACTTCGGCAGCATCGTGAATTCCTGGGCCAGTGGTGCTGTCGCGGGGACAGGCGCAGTCGTCGGCGGGCTGGTCGGCAACAACCCAGGCCAGATCTCGGCTTCATGGGCGAGTGGCGCCGTGGCTGGGCGCTTCGATGTCGGCGGCCTCGCCGGGTCGAACACCGGCCTCATCGAAGACTCGTACGCCAGCGGCGACGTTGCTGCGACCGATCCCGGGCGCGGTGGCGTAGATCGTCTTGTCGGTGTCAACGGCGGAACGATAAGGAACTCCCGCGCAATCGGCGGCAACGGTCCGGCGGAGCCGCCGGATCAGGAGGAGGGCGCGGGTTCCGGACTCGCGGAAAGCGTCGGGAATGCGGTGGAGGCTGCTGTTGCAGCGACGCGCAGGAGCGAGGAGGCGCCAAGCGCGCTGCCCGGGACGCAGTATGACTTCAGCGGCAACAGCAATGCCGCCTTGCAACTGCTCAGCGCATTGATGACGGGAACAGGTGACGGCCGCGGCGGAGCGGCCGGTGAGCCAGGCCGTCCGCTGTCCGCGAGCCTGCGCCAGATCGAAGTCGACGGCATGACCTTCCAGCTGAGCGACGACGAAGATTGTGAAGGTGCTGCCTGCGCGCCCGCCCGCTGACCCCTTCCTCGGCTGGAGGCCGCAGACACCTCCCGGCCTGCCTTTCTCCCCATCACCATCAGGTTCTCCCATGAAGAAGAGACTGCTTGCAGTCATGCTGCCCTTGCTGCTGACAGCCGCAGCGGCGATCGCCGCGGAGCCGGCTGCGGTGGTTGCCGCCGACCCGCGCCCACCGGCGGCGGGCGCCCAGCTCCGCGAAATCCAGGATCAGACCCTCGCCCGTGCGCTGGGCGATCGCATGGAGCGCTCCGCCATTCCTGGCCCGGACACCCCCTACGAGATCGACGACGGCGGCATGCCCCTGCCTGCAGGCCTGTGCGAACGCAGCCGCAGCGGCTGTCGCAAGGAGGCAGGGCGATGACGGCCATGCGTTCCATTCCGCTGCTGCTGGGCCTGGCCTGCGGCGGCCTGGCAATGCCGGCGGCGGCCCAGATCGCCCCGGATGCCGGCCAGAGCCTGCGTGAAGTTGCGCCGCCCGCGCCTTTGCCGGCCGAGCGCACCCTGGATCTGCAATTGCCCGACGATGGCGCCGCCGCCGGGCAGCCGCCCCAAGGCGGGCCAACGGTGGTGGCGCGCGGTTTCACCGTCAGCGGCAACCAGGCCATAGACAGCGCCGAGCTGCTCGCCCTGGTGGCGGATCTGCAGGGCCGGGAACTGGATCTGGGCGAACTGGAGAATGCCGCCGCCCGCCTGACCCGCCGCTACCGGGAGCTTGGCTATCCCCTGGCCCGCGCCTATGTGCCGGAGCAGCGGATCAAGGACGGCATGGTCGCGCTGGTGGTGCTGGAAGGCCGTTACGGCGCGGTGCAGGTGAACAACGAATCCCCGCTGGGCGCGTTCGCCCTGGCGCCGCTGCGCGAACTGCATATGGGCGAAGCGGTGCGGGCGGCAGCGCTGGAGCGTGCCCTGCTGCTGCTCAACGAGCGCGCTGGTGCCAGGGCGCGTGGCGTGCTGCGGCCGGGCGGTGAGGTCGGCGCCACCGACCTGCTGGTCGGCCTGGATGCGACGCCGGCCTTCAACGGCAGCGTGGGTTACGACAACGCCGGCAACCGCTATACCGGCGCCAGCCGCCTGAGCGCCGGGCTGGGCATCAACAGCCCGACGGGACTGGGCGACAGGCTGGACCTGCGGGTGCTGGGCACCGAGGAGAAGCAGGCGTACTACTACGCCGGCTACCAGCTGCCGCTGGGAGCGTGGGGCACCAGCGCCGGCATCAGCTACTCCTACCTGGAGTACGAGCTGGGCAAGGACTTCAAGGATCTGGACGCGCATGGCACCGCACGTGCAGCGGGCGTGTTCCTGAACCAGCCGCTGGTGGTCGGCCGCGAGCTGTGGGTGAATGCCCGCCTGCAGTACGACCACAAGCGCTTGTCGGACAAGATCGATCTATACGAAACCGACAGCAGCAAGCGCTCCCGGGTAACCACGCTGACGGTGGATGGCAATGCCCGCGACACCGTGTTCGGCGGCGGCCTCACCCAGTTCTCGCTGAGCTGGAGCCTGGGGCAGCTCTCGCTGCACAGCGTGGAGGATCGCGTGAGCGACGACGCCAGCGCACGCACCCGCGGCGGCTTCAACGTCTGGCGCACCACCCTGACCAGGCTGCAGCGGCTGGATGAGCGCTTCAGCCTGTTCGGCCGCCTGCGCGGACAATGGGCGGATGGCAACCTGGACGGCTCGGAGAAGTTCGGCCTGGGCGGCCCCTATGGCGTGCGCGCCTACCCGCAGGGCGAAGCCCAGGGCGACGAGGGCTGGATCGCCAACCTGGAAGTGCGCTATGCACTGATGCCGGAATGGCAGCTGTCGGCCTTCCTGGATCATGGCCAGATCCGCCGCAACCGGCAGCCCTGGGACGATGCCGACAACCACCGCGAGCTCGGCGCGATGGGCGTGGGCACCGCATGGTCCAGCGAGCGCTGGCGGCTGGAGGCCTATTCGGCCTGGCGGGTCGGCGATGCGCGGCCGGAGAGCGACAAGCACAGGGAGCCGCGTTTCTGGCTGCAAGCGGCCTGGTTGTTCTGATCGCGCTGCCTCCCGGTTGCGAGCGGTAAACGGCGAAGGCCCCGGGTTTCCGGGGCCTTCGCCGTTTGGGATTGGGCGTGCGCCCAGGTGCTGCCTTGCTGCGTCTGATGACGCTGTTGCCCTTTGTGGGGCTTATCTCTTGCGGGCCGCGGCGGCCTTGTGCTGGCGGGAGAGGGCGGCCAGCGCCAGCAGCGCGGCCAGCATCAGGGCCAGGCTGCCGGGTTCCGGCACGTGGTTCTCCGGCGGCAGGTCGGGCGTTCCCGGCGTAACCGGGGTGACGGGCAGATCGGGGGTTTCCGGCGGCAGATTGCCGCTGAAGGGCTGCAGGTGGATCTCGCCGCGCTGGTCGATGCTGCTCACCACCACCGAGCCTTCGATGTTGTTGTAGTTGGTCAGCGTCGCGTTCGGGGCCAGCACGCTGCCGCCGAACTGGCTGTACAGGGTGATGTCGGTGGCGTTGTAGAAATTCCAGATGACGTGCGAGCCGATGGCCTGGGCGCTGCCGCCGAGGAAGTTGGCGAAGATCTCGATGACCAGGTCGTCGACGTTGAAGATCACCGTGTCGGCGCTGCCGAGGTTGAACTCGAACTCGCCGAGCTTGAACAGCGCGGTGTCTATGCTGCTGAGGTCGAACACCGCCAGGCCGTTGGCGTCCGCCACCGCGTTGAAGGTGGCCTTGTTGCCGTTGACGCTGACCGTGCTGCCGGTGCTGGGCAGGCCGGCCAGCTGCAGCGCCAGGTCGCGCATGGTGCTCTCGATGGTGGCGGTGCTTGGCTGGGTGGCGGCGGCGTAGCTGCGGCCGCCGTTGAAGTTGGTGCCGCTGGTGGAGCCGCCGACGTAGGCGTTGCCACCGTTGAAGTTCACGCTGCTGGCGTTGCCGGCGACGTAGGCGCCCCCCTTGTTGATGTTGGCGTTGCTGAGGTTGCCGCCGACGCTGATGCCGCCGCCGTTCACGTTCAGTTTGGAGGCGTTGCCGCCCACCACCAGGCCGGAGTACTCGGAGGCCGGCATGTCGTTGGCGTGGAGCACGTAGTCGCCGCCGGTGACGTTGCCGCCGATATAGGTACGGCCATCCACGTGGGAGCTGGACTTGGCATCGCCGAACACCACCAGGTTGAACTGCTGCAGCACCTCGCTGCCGATCAGCGGGGCGGCGTGGGCGGAGGCGGTGAAGGCGGCACAGGCCAGAAATGCAGCGCAGGCACGGAGGGCGGTTCGGATGCGGGTGTTGCGCAAGCGGGCGGTCATCGTGGTGGCGTCGTTGTTTTTCGTCAGGTGGCGAAGGCGCTCGGGGGGATTACACCTTCGAAGTATGGCCGCCATGCTAGACGCGCGCCGCCTCTGCTGCCGTGCAATAAGTCACCAACGGCCTGGATTCGCAAGCATGGGTTTACGTTGGTGCTTGTATCTTTAGACCAGACCAGCGCGGTAGAGTCTGAACGCCGTTGAGGCGGCCAGACCGGTCCGTGCAGTTTGGTAGGCGCTGGGGTGTTCGAGCCCGTGACTGAGTACAGAGCGCACGGTCGC